>Ga0209629_10004011_pt1 | contig 10771 bp, 4 predicted proteins | sample TergutCu122P5_FD_187286 | JGI IMG/M metagenome (GOLD analysis project Ga0209629, IMG submission 187286) | Cubitermes ugandensis P5 segment gut microbial communities from Kakamega Forest, Kenya - Cu122 P5 (SPAdes) (version 2) | ecosystem: Host-associated > Arthropoda: Insects > Digestive system >... | reverse complement strand
TATGTTAGGGCCTGGAGTGGATGTGCCTGCACCAGACATGGGCACGGGAGAACGTGAAATGTCGTGGATTGCTGACACCTATGCTAAGACAATTGGTGAGTGACACTTTTACTGTTGTATCAGTAGTGTGTTGGTTGTTATTTTTAAACAGCTGTGGTTTTGTATCAGTTTATATTTCATTGGTTGCAAAAACACAGCTCTGTATCTTTCTTCATTGTGGCTGTCATAGTTTCCTAATTGTAACAGAATTTCTACACTTTGTTTTGTAGAAGGTCTAATTGTCTATGATTTTAACTTACCATTGGTTTGTTGGGGGGGGGGCAGATGTCCAGCTGCCTGCCCTTACGTTAAATGTGTGAAATTACTTGACACATTTTGATAGCATCTACTATTGAAGACCTATCATATGTTTTGTTAAGTTACTTGGGTTATATTTTATTATACAAAATATTTGTCTGTAATGTAAAATATAGATTAATTGATATGTGTTGTACATTATTAGGTAGAGAGCAGACATGTTCTACAGAGCAGTTAGCAAGTATTGTGGGAGTGGCTAATGATGTGATTATGGAGGTTTAGGGCACAATTTAGCAGTAAATGTACAATGCCAACAGGAAGTGAGGGGAGGAGTGAGATTGAAGTTGGTCTTTATTGGAGTATTATTTGGGGCAGTGGAGATGAATCTATGACCTAAATGGACATGGTGAAGATTGACAAAATTCTGGCATATGTGCAGTATTTTGGGATGTAAACATGGATGTTGAACAGATTTTTGGACAACACAGAAAGGCATAACCCAAAGTTGACAAGCCCATAAAGCCTCGGGACATAAATTTGACAACTTTAAAAAAGCTATTTTTGAGGTAGTGAAGATCCTTCGGCAAAGCCAACAAGAAACAAATCTGGAAGCGAAATAATAGGTGTATGACAACAGTTTCTTTTTCTAATGAAGTGTGCTTGAATGTGGAACAGTATTATGGTTTTGGGACTGGATGAGTGCCAGTGTGAAGGATAGCTGCACATATTGAAAGTAGTCATATATTTTGTGAGAGACTGTATGAAGTTGGAAATAGTGATGTGAGACATCTTCTGTGTCAACACACTGGGGAGAAAATTAGATCACCTTAAAATTTTTATGAAGAAAAATTAAGATATGGCAGCACTCCACAAACATGACCAGGTAAAAAATTAGAACTGGACTTCTTAAAGGAAGGAAAGAAAATGTTCCTCATTTAGTGGTCATAAAAATGAGTAGGATGCAAATCTTCTGACAAAAGGCCAGATACCTTTGGATGAACTGTGTAGTTTGGACTGTCTTCAACAGTTTTTTAAAGAATGGTCTTGGAAATGCAGTAGTCATGTTTATGTTCATGTAAGTAATTCTGAATTTTTATATGTTGCATTACTTTCGCTGTTTGAGACCAGTTATTTGTTGACCTACACTCCACTTGTGTTCTCTCCCCACTTCACTTCTTATTGTGTTTTTGTGTTTCATGAAACTGTTTCTGGTAAAGTACATGCAGTGCATAAAACACAGAAAGGTTTACTCTGGCACTGTTCTAGGCTCATTATAATATTAATTTTATTTTTTTTTAATTGTTTAAACCTTGTAAGTCTCTACTGCTAAGGACAGGGACAGGTGGTTGGCACTTGTAAACGTGATAATGAACCTTCGGGCTCCATAAAATGCGTGGAATTTCTTGACTAGCTAAGAACCAGTTAGCTTCTCAAGAAGGACTCTGCTCCATGGAGTCAGTAAGATAAATCTATACTATGTTGAGGGTCAAGTTCATATAGCATCCCATTTCCAACCATTACCAAAATGTCAAACAATGAAAAAAGAAGTGTTTTTCTACCTTGGCGGAACTTAGCTGTGAAAACCAGGTTTTGACAATGAAAGATGTTTATTCACATTGATAATATCATTTGTTTGTGAATCTGTGTATCAAGTATATAAACTCATTTAATGTCAAATTAATTAGTCTTATTAGTTTTTGTTACTTGATTTTGTTATGTCATTGAACTTTACTGATTGGTACAGATTTTATTGTATCTACATTAAAGCGTAAGTCGAATCCTGAAAGTTTATATTTCTTAAATTATTTTGATCTGTAGGTCATTTGGATATCAATGCTCATGCATGTGTGACTGGAAAGCCTATTAATCAGGGTGGTATCCATGGACGTATCTCTGCCACGGGTCGAGGCGTTTTTCATGGACTTGAGAATTTCATCATGGAAGCCAACTATATGAGCATGATTGGCACCACCCCAGGCTGGGGAGGCAAAACTTTCATTGTTCAGGTAGAAACAATTACATAAAATAATGGACAGTTCTTAGTGAAATTGAAAGCCTACTTTCTTGTTGCATAGATTTCTAGTTTTGCACATCTGTTAGTATTACTGTTGTTATTTCATTTTATTATTCTGAATACTTACTATCAAGTGAAAATTTTTTGTATAGAATGCATGCCTGATGTGTTTTGTAATGTACCTGACAACCTCAAAGACAGGCCTAACCGTTGAATTTGTCACTTGGTAGCCCACCCTATTTTTGCTGCCACTGTTACTACATATAATCTAATAATCTAAAAAAAACCAACGAGACACCAATAATTAATCTTTGAACTCTTGGAACTGGTGCGTGGTGTTGCTGTTTGCTGCAATAATAGAATATAATGAGCCTGTCTGTTGGTTTCTGGTTAACCCTTATCCAACCAGGCTGGTATTTAAATTTTAGTTCATGGTTTAGGAAAAAGTGAGTGTTGCTGGAACAGATAATGATAAAATTGTGAAGTAAATGGCATTTTATGGAAAATAAAACAGAAATATGCAGCATGTCTTAAAAATGCAGTAAATTTTCTTGTTGTCTAAATATATAAAATGAATTTTAGGGATGTTTTTTAAAGGTTAGTAGAACTTTCTGGATCATCCATTGTCAGATGTCACATCTTTTACTGTATTTGTTTTTTTCTTGCATGCAAACTGGAATAATCATGGTACACCCTCCTTAATGGCTGATGGTGTTTCAGGGATTTGGCAACGTGGGGCTCCACACTATGCGGTACCTTCACCGTGCTGGAGCTGCATGTATAGGAATCATCGAGAGGGAAGGTGCCATTTTCAACAAGGAGGGAATTGACCCTAAGGTATCGGCATGAAGTTGACAGAATCTTATACCTCGCATATTTTCGCACATGTATTCTCTGTGTTGAATTCATGTCAATTACTGACTGCAGAAATAAGTATTCAGTGATTGTGTTAATATTGATTTGAAAGATCCTTGATATTAAAATGTATGATTCTATGTAGGACATGGACTGGGTTATGACCCATTAGCTGGCTTGCGTGATGTCAGTGATGAGCCTTGAAAGGAGGGGAATTTCATGACAGGCTGAGTGCCTGTTAGCACCTCAAGAAGGACTTTGTCTCATGTAGTTACATAGTTAGGATCCTTTCTTTTTATCACAGAATGTGTAATTGGAAGAATGTAGTTTTCAAGAACTTTGAACACAATGTGATGATTTTAAAACACAGTGCTACAGTGGAATGGAAATGGAGGTAGTAAAATAAGTTACATGAACTATGCTATAAGTGCAGGTCTTACATCACTGATTTACATCTCTGGGGGTTCCTCACTTTCCATGTTTCAGTTTTATAGGTAACAGATTTGGGAAAAAAGAAGGAAATTGAGAAGTATGACAAACAGCTGAACTGTACCTCTTGTACAGCTGCCAGTGCTGTGGATTTCTTATGTGCATGTCAGATCATGTGATTTAGGATTAGCAGTTTAATGTCAGACAAATTGTCTTATTATTTCAGTCGGTGATTTATTGGAGTATTGTTTGTGTTTGTTTATCAAACAAATGAAAGAAGTTGTCTCAGACTCTTCAGCAAGATTGGTGGAGAGCCCAACATTTTGGCAGAAGGGTGGTCCAGAAGCAAATCATTGAAATTCTCTTGAGACTGAAAAAGTGTTTGATAGCAAAATTGAAGGTCACGGCATTGCTGATCTGATATGTCAAAAAAATTATTCTGCATAAATCTGTCCCTCTACAATGCCCACCCAAGCATTTTCAGTTTGAAAGTTTTGAAAGGTTTCTTATAGTACATTTGTGAGAGGAGACCAATCCTTTGATTGGTTAGGTGGATTTTGCAGCATGACAGTCCAAATTCATACACCAGCACTTGCAGTAACGTGGTGTTTGACCCAAGAAAAACTAATTCCACTGCACTTGCCTCACATGGTTCGGCAAGACTCCTCTTCTGGTAATTACAACTTCTCTTGAAAGTTTTTTTTTTTTAAATCACTAAATGCACTGTGGTGAAGGGGCCATAACCATCCAGTAATGTTTGCATGCATGGCTGAGACATTTTCGTGCTTGTCAGTATTTGGGTACCATGAAGGTGCCTGCACCCACTGAAGGATAGTACCACCTGCCAAGGGATAGTGACATTAATGTTCACAGAGTTAGTCAAGTTATTTATCAGAAAATCAGAATTTTCTTATCTCATAATTTAACATCTCATTTGAGTCACCATCTTCATTACAAACTTCCAGGTTGGTAAGAATTTCGTAGACTGGATTGTACAACAATGTGTCTTATCAACCCCTGCCGACAGACACTGAGACAGTTTCCAAAATATCCATTACCATTCTTATTTTGGCATGGCTGTTACCCTGAAAAGATGCCATTTCATGTTATGCATATTTTGAAACTTAAGTGTTTGTTATGATATTTGAAGTTCCCACAGTGGTGTTGCTTAGGATTCACATCTACTGGGATGTGATATTCTGTCACTGAGTTATTGTTGTGATGTGTTTTAGAGGAATGTACTGCCTTCAGAGTGTCACAAAAAATTACCTGAGTGATGCACCTTCACATCCCAGAACACTTTAAACTCAAGAATTTATTGGTTTGCTTATAGCAATTAGAAGACTATCGTAACGACACCGGCAGTATTGTTGGCTTCCCTGGAGCAAGTGCATATGAAGGTGAAAACTTGATGTATGAAGAATGTGACATTTTTGTTCCTGCTGCTATTGAGAAAGTGATCACGAAGGAAAATGCACATCGTATAAAGGCGAAGGTAGTGTCAGAATTCATTATGCTGTTTGATGGAGAAGGTAGTCCATTGCATAAGAATTTAATTTTTACTTATAATTTATGTTTCTTTTTCATTCATTCATTCATTCTTTCTTTCTCTTTCTTTTTGTTTGTCCTACTCCCCCTTCTGTCATCATCACGTCTTCTTCCTTTTCCTTCATGTGAATGGTTAATTGATTCACACAGCTGTATACATCTCCTGTGGCTAAATACATGTACTTTTATCAACCCTTCAAATCTTTTTTTATAACAAACACTTCTGTTCTTTATAATTTTCAGCAGTGTTTTTGCTTTTTCTTTATGCATGGCCTAATGTGAAAACATGTGCAATCATATCTCAGTCTGGCATGGACCAGATGACGTGGTCGAACATATGATACTTCATGTAAAGTACTTTCTGACACTAATCCACAAGGACTGATTTTGCCTATTGTTTTGTATGGATGTGAAACTTGGTCACTGACATTGAGGGAGGAACGTAAGCTGAGGGTGTTCAAGAATAGGCTGCTGAGGAGAATATTTGGGCCTCAGAGGGACAAGGTAGCAGGGGAATGGAGAAAACTACATAATGAGGAGCTTAGTGATCTGTACTTCTCACAAAATATTGTTCAGATGGTCAGATTGAGAAGAATGAGATGGGTGGGGCGTGTGGCACATACAGGGGAGGGGAGAGGTATATACAGGGTTTTGGTGGGGAAACCTGGGGGAAGGAGACCACTTGGATGGGAGGATAATATTAGGATGGATCTTCAGGAAGTGGAATTTTGGGGAATGGACTGGATCGATCTGGCTCAGGATAGGGACAGGTGGCAGTCGCTTGTGAATGAAGTAATGAACCTTCGGGTTTCATAAAATGTGGGGAATTTCTTGACTAGCTGAGAACCAGTTAGCTTCTCAAGAAGGGCTCTGCTGCATGGAGTATGTAAGTAAGTGAATCCAGAGGGTCATTTCGGGTAACAGTCAGGGTTTACACCCAGATACTGCAGAAATACTGTATGTTCATCTGTTAGGTGCCTCCTTATTCACTCTCATTAACAGTACACCAACTACAGTTCCATGACTGTGAATATCCAAATGTCAGTTATTTAACTGTCAGCATGTAGTTAAAAGTTTGTTGTGCTGAAGGTGCACTACTGAATGTCTTACAGTCTCAGTAACCAAGCATCTAGCCTAGAACAACATTGTGCTATAATGGCTTTCTAGGATCTGGCAGCTTGAATTGAGTATGTCCACAATTTATAATGTTGTTATGTTTACAGATTATTGCAGAGGCAGCTAATGGTCCAACTACTCCTGCTGCTGACAAAATTCTTATTGATCGTAATATCCTAGTCATTCCTGACCTTTACATAAATGCTGGTGGTGTCACTGTGTCATTCTTTGAATGGCTGAAGAACCTCAATCATGTCTCATATGGACGCTTAACATTTAAATATGAGAGAGAATCAAACTATCATTTACTAGGTAAGTGTAGCTTGACATGTAACGAATGTAAAGGTGTGGGTTCTGTCTCCAGCCAAGTATAACTGCCGTTCTGGCTTTCAGTAAAATTAGTTTTGGTTTTTGGTCGGCCATTTTCATATGACAGCTGAAGGAATGTATGTGTAACAGATCAATCATATTGGCTGCACAGGATTTGAATGTGCGTCTGCACTTTCCTTTGTTGTCCTGGGTAAGTAGAAGCTTTATGATGGGCTTGTTTTACATTTGAAGAGTTAAAAAATGTAAAGGTAAAGCTGTTTCTGTTCATATGATGAAGGCATGTAGGGAAGTGGAGGTATCATTCCACTCATTCTTAATGTCAGCACTGGCCTCATGCCCGGCTGCTGTTCTCTGGGGAACAATCCCCATTACCCATTGAAAGAGTTGCCAAATATCTGATGAATGTATTCACATTTTTAACTCTAAACTGGAGCTGGCCAGTGGTCTTAATTGGTGATGGGTAAGAAGTGTGTTAGTGTGTTATCTTATCAGTTGTAAACCTTAATGCTGGTGAAATGTTGTCACATATTTTGCTGAAGAGTATCATCATCTGATCGGGTGTTAGAAGTATCAAATCATGAACATGTTTACAGACATCTAACTGCCATCTCATCCACAAATAAAAATTTAAAGCTGTTATATGTTTGCATCAAAATATGTTGCCCTTTTGCTTGTGCTTTATATTCTTGTGCCCTATTCTGTACACATCATATTCTGTATTTGGTTAAATAACAGTAAATAGTAATAATTATTACTGTTATGTCAACAAGATTAGCACATTTTATTAGGAAATTATTGCAGCTGTTTCAAGACAACATGACAAATGTGTGACCTTGTTCACTGACACTTCACATTGATATAGCAGTTTAATTGTGTATTCATTTCGGCCGAGGAACACAGAAATATTTCTATGTTGCTGTATTTTTTATCATTTCAGAATCTGTACAGGAGTCACTGGAACGAAGGTTTGGACGTGTTGGTGGTCGAATTCCTGTAACCCCATCTGAAGCATTCCAGAAACGAATCTCTGGTGCATCAGAGAAAGACATTGTGCATTCAGGTCTGGACTACACAATGGAACGCTCTGCAAGAGTAAGTACTACACAGTTGCATTAAGCCTTTACAAGTGATATATGAATATATTGTATTTACCTGAGTATATGACAGTAATTTTTTCCTAATTCATTATCTAAAAAATAGGGGGAGGGGGTAATATAGTGTTAAAAATGTTAGGTGTAGTTATTTTCCTGAAAATTAAAGATTTTGAAGGGGGCTCAACTTATATGGAGAATCACCTTATATTCAGGTAGGTTCATATCTTCAAGATGTCTCCTGATGACAGGAAGTTTGCGAACTATGCCTGAGATGCCATTAGCATACAGTCTACTACTATGAGAAATAAGCTTTAGATCCATCTTTGTTGTTCATTGTATGGAAATGTTCTTTAACTTCTGCTGTAAGTGTAAAATAATTTCTCCAAAGGATGAATCTAATACATTGAAATACAAGGAATGGAAGTCTGTAAATTATTGTTCCTATGCTGCTGGTATTTTCAGCTGCCAGCTTCCTGCAGCTATAATTAAGACGTTCAGGTCTGTGTAATAGAACTGAAATACAGTGAAACCTCTCAGTTTTGAACAGACCACAGAAAAGAATGATATTGTGGAAAAATGACCCATTGCAGGGAAGTTGTAAAGATGACAGATGTCTAGGGTCTGCAGTAAGTGAACAGTATATGGCACAAAACACTTCCTGAGGGAATGTTGGATACAGGTTTCACTGTAATTTGGAAACCAGTGTTGTTTGCCAGAATATGGATATGTTAATTTTTGCACCAGAATATGTGATAATTCTCAGTGGTGTACTACATGATGGAACTTTGCACTACAGACCAACACGATTTATATGCATATCAGTGGACTTACTGGTATGGGAATGGTTTTAGAGACTTGTTCGGTATTGTTGTTTAGACAACTGTAATGACACATTTTAGGTTTCGAGTAGGGCATTCTGCATCTACTTGAAAGTGACATCACTGTATGAGATCAAATATGTATACGCAACCAATATTGACTGAATTCTATCATCAGCATTTAATCCAGTATGCATACTTATCACTTCAGTTACTGATGGCATAGCATATTTATTTTCGCTCATTAAGGGATGATCTTTCCGTAGTATTACAACATTTGGTTTTATGATTAAGTTGTAGGCTTGTTTTCAGTACAATGAATGGAGCAGTAATGGAGAAAGATAACAGTTTCAATGGTTAAATGATTGGGAGAGGAGATCTGCAGCCTGACCTGGACTAAAACCCATGATGGGGGTCTCGTATTTTTGATGTTTTAAAGTTCAAGGGTTTTATCACACAAATATCATTTGTCACTTTCTGGTGCCTTTTTTATTTTTTTATTTTTTTGCTTAATATGTGGGCCCCAAATCACAGCAAATTGGATTGTTGGAGGTAGTGACCATCGATATTGGTCAGCTAAAATAATGACCCTACATTAGATTGAGGGTTTGGTCTGTGCTCATAAATATGCATACCCAAATTTGATTGGGACCTTTTGAAAAATGCCTGATGTCATAATTCCATGTTGTAACAAGATAACTGTTGTAACTTTAAGTTCTGTTTAATAAATATATGGGGGTGGCGTAGTGGTTAAGATGCTGCGCTACTAGTTGGACGGTCCTGGGATCAATTCCCGGTGATGTCACTGGATTTTTCAGTGACATATTTGTTCCGACCGTACCATGGCCCTGGGGTCAACTAAGCCCCTAGTGAAAATGAGTACCAGGAACATTTCCTGGGGGTAAAGGCGGACGGTGTGTGAGGCTGACCTCACCACCTTCGTGTGCCGAATGTCATGAAATCTGGGAGCCTAAACCTCCTGGAACACTGGTCCATATCGGGCCTGTTACGGGACCCTTTACCTTAATAAATCTGTGGGTGTACAGATAAAACATGTGGATAATACCTTGACCCTTGTATGATCATGTACAGTTTATTTCCTACTTAATTATGTGTGGATCCAGGATGTAGTCGGTATAGTGACTAACCTAAGGGCTGGTTGATCCAGGTTTTCAGTCCCATTAGGAATAAGATCTTCTGTTCTCCAAAATGCCCAGACAGGCTTTGGGGCACATTCACTGTCGTGTTTTGTGGATACCAAGGCTCTTTCCCAGGGATAAAGCGGCCAGTTGTGAGGCAAACTACTCACCACAAACTAGTGCCAAGGTTAAGGGACAATTTTTACTTTTTTATGTCAATATTGCTAGACCATTTGGCACAGAAGTTGCTGTGTTTCACATTTCCAAAATCACATTCTGATGACTAAGGTTTGTTATTAAGTAAGAAGTTTCTTCCTTCACAGGCTATCATGAAGACGGCAATGAAATTCAATCTTGGACTAGATCTTAGAACTGCAGCATATGTCAACTCCATTGAGAAGATTTTCATAACATACAAAGAAGCAGGATTAGCGTTCTAAATACTGGTACATCAGCCCACTGCATGCTTTACCATATTTAGCAGAGTATGAGATTCATGTGTGTATCAATAATTTATTTTCTTTGCTTTCGATGCTTCTACATGCTAGTCATCTGTTCGCATTGTATATTTTCTTAATTTCTTATAACAAATTTGTGAATACTGCTGGAACATGGAAGTGGTTACTGTTTCTCTTGCCATTCTCATTGCCCTAATAATTTAAAACTATTCTTGGTTTTGCTAAATATGGTAAAATTATTTCTAGTGTAGAATAAAATAATACTTACACCATGTGTTTTCTATTGGATCCCTTATAGTTCATTGCTGTAGTGTTGGCGGAACTGTCCGCTGCTCATTTAGCATTAGTTTTGAGATGAGTACTAATGTGCTGTAATAGTAACAGCATATATATATATATATATACAGTACATATATATGCTATGATTTGATTTATATTCATTACATTTAATAATTTTGTTATATGGTTCAAATAATGCTTTGTAGAAGTTGTTCCTTTCACTGATCAACAGTAAAGTGAACCATCTGTCATTTGACTTTCAATCAGCCGACCCCCACACTAACTCACTCCTGTTCCAGAGTAATTATTGTAGAACAGTTTCAAATTATGTGGGTGTAAAATCTTGAATTTAGCTTTTAGGTAACACATTATACTGTCATTTTGTTGGGGGGGG
>Ga0209629_10004010_pt1 | contig 10772 bp, 7 predicted proteins | sample TergutCu122P5_FD_187286 | JGI IMG/M metagenome (GOLD analysis project Ga0209629, IMG submission 187286) | Cubitermes ugandensis P5 segment gut microbial communities from Kakamega Forest, Kenya - Cu122 P5 (SPAdes) (version 2) | ecosystem: Host-associated > Arthropoda: Insects > Digestive system >... | reverse complement strand
TACTTATGCACAACAATTTACAAATATTTCCACTTATATATTAATATCAGCAGCTGAAATTATTTAAGTTACACTGCAAATGTCAACACGTTTTGTGCACGTTATATTTCGGTTGAGAGCGTATTTCAGATTACGTGCAACAAACCTACACTGAAATCTAGGCAGATCTGATTAACTCTGACTGAATGATATAATTTCAGATAATTGAACAGGGTCATTTTTTCCCTTTTGACACCGCAGCCCCCCAGTTTGTCAGGGTCTCCACATTCAGGAAGATTCTATATCACACTCAGCGACCCACCACTGTCGGTAGGACGCCTCTGGACCAGTGATCAGCTCGTCGCAGAGACCACTACCTGAAAAAACACAACACTCAAAACAGACTAACATACATGAAACTGGTGGGATTGAAACACACATTCTCAACTGGCCAACGGTCGCAGACCTACGCCTTAGACCGCGCAGCTACTAGGACTGCCCGAACAGGTTTATTACATTTTATTAAACGTGAATAATTTTGTCCCTTTTCATTAATTTTTGGTTTCTGGTTTCAAGCTAGGATCATTTACAAATGGTGGGTTACCTTTTCCACTTTCGGCACGAATATGTTTCTTTCGTCGTCAGAGTAATCAAACATAGATATATGTACAGAGGTGATAAATTTGAAATACTGACACAAAGAATGATCTTTAACTTTGCTCCAGGGAGATGGATAACACCTTGTATATTTCATGAATTTTGAGTTCATTCATTTGTGCTCAGTTAAGTACACGTTTTCATACTTAACACCATAACGCCATAACACCATAAGACGTATTGGTTTAATTTGTGTCCACCGCAACATCAGTGTGCAAACTCACGACAACGCAGGAGTGAAGTTTGGGAATCGATCTGAGAAATGCTTCGGCAAGGAACGCAACTGAACTTAACACATAGACAAATCTTAAAACAAAGAATTCAGGGCTCAAGTGAGAAAGTGAAAATACAAAATACAACTCTCTTTCATCATCAACAACTCTCATTTTGCTTCGTAAGTAAGTGTTCCATTTGGGTTCTTCCTTATGTCCATCGAGAAGTCCCCCTTCGAGAGTGCCCTGTCAGTAAGTTCATTCTGTTCAAAAAAAGGACTTCCGTTACGTAACATAAAAATGAGGCCATGTGTCAACAAATTCTCTTCCAGTGTACAGAGATATTTACTGGCGTCTTTAATATCAATGTCATTGGTGAGGTACTGACTAATCCGTGAATTACTTATAGTACACAGGATTGTGCTTCGACCTTGATCGGAACGTGTCGTGTTGCTGGCATTTATCTTAGTAGGTTAGTCCTTCGCCATGCTATCATTGTGTAGGTCTGACTTCAATCCCAGACCAAGCGTTTTGAATTTGCGGTGGACTGGGTCGTTCTTGTGCACGTTTCTAGGAGTAACTGGCTTTTCCTCTCTCAGTATTTTTTCGCCAACTCTTCATAACCAATCATTTATCCTTTCACTCAGTTGACTTTTTAATAACACCATTTAATATCACGTAGATTTTTAAATGAATACACAGCTACGTATTAATGTGTGCACTGATATATGAATATTAATTAGTTTAATCTGTGTAAGTTGCGGAGTAAAAATTTACAGGTGCTGCAGACTCTATGGAATGGTTGAGACTGTTACTGTAAAACTGTGTGACAGACACGTTGAAATTTGTGTAGATTTGACTGAGTGCGATTGGATATTGCAGAGTTAGGGAACAGCACAATTGCAGGTTTTGTTAAGTGTGAGGGATATTGGCGTCTTTTTTCTTTAGTCTACTGAACACTGGGTTTAAGACAGGACTTAAAATTAATTTGTTGAGAACTTTGTTTTACAATATGCATGGTTAGGGCAAAATTGTGGTGTTCATCTGCAGAGGGATCGGCACATAAATAAGCATATATGTATATATACGAGACACGTTAAAAAAAATTGGAGAGAAAATAATACTAAAAATTTGCATCCAAGTAGTGAATAAACTATCGAATTTAGTAATTATACATTTCCTTCGTCCTGTTTTAGTTAAATGTTATTTTTTACACTTAAAATCAAAATGTTTCTGTCTTGGAAATTCACAAAAATTATGTCGCAAAAATTGGTTTCTGAATGCTGACACGTGTCATAAACGGCGATGTTTTCGGTTCACAGTTCCGTCGCTTGGGAATGTCAGTCCACCTCACAGTTCTGTCACTTAGCAATCCATCTCACAAATATTTCGGCAAGATACACAGCTAAACTTAACACATAGCCCAATCCTAGAACAGAGAATGCAGGGCTCAAGTGAGAAAGTGAAAATACAAAATACAAATCTTCACCATCGACAGATCTCATTTTGTTTCTTAAAATCTTTACCCATAACAGTTGTGCCCAATATCGATCCAGCAGTCCTCCTTCCAGAGAGCGCCTTGTCAGCACGTTGAATCTGTTCAAGAAAGGACTTCCATTGAGTAACACGAAAACAAAACCAGTTGTAAACACATTCTCTTCGAGGGCACAGAGAAATTTACTGGCGTCTCGAATACACATTTCACTGGCGAGGTACTGACTTAGCCGTGGAACACTTACAGTACACAATTGATCGTTATTCGCAATCCGTCTTGTGCATTCCACAATATCTTTGCAGTTCTGATGTCTCGATTTATGGAAACTCTGGTATTCCGTGTAGGAAGTGCTTATCATAACACCTTCCATAATATTATTATAACCAAAAGCCACCCTGGAATGTAGTAAATCGTCAAATGTTTCAAATTTCTTTCCATATCCCGGTTCAACGAGATAAGATATAAAGAACGCCTGGAACACAGTGCTCATAACGAAACAGTAACATACGTAAACTAGAAAAAGAAATCTGAACTTCCAGGTGTTTGGTGTATTCGTAGCAGAGACGCCCATAGCAACAGCCCAAGCATTGTATAAACAGTAAGACAGGGTTTGGAATGTCTGTGAATCCTTCAAAGAACTGTGCCGCCAGTTAGCTAAACCCCACCATAATATAGCTGTCAGAACGAGGGCAGTGGCCATTGTTAACCATACTGGTAGTTGGTATGTGTTCATGACCTTTTCCATTCTTGCGACAGGTTGTGGACAAGGAACGAACCATTTAAGGGCAGTATATTCATATGGGATTGTTGGATGAAACGTTGGTGTTACAATTACTGGCAGTAACGGCAGTATACCAATCGCAATATCAGACCTTCTGTAAACTAAAGTTTCTGCTGCATGTACACCCTCCTCCAATGAGAATTCTGCAGACGGCTTAAGAAAAACCACTGTGGCATTCATTTTGTTGACTGCGAGAAGCAGATTCTGTACAGCTAAGCCACCTAACTTGTACACGACATTGCCATCGCTGTCTGTGCTGTTTTCTGTTAAGATGATGTACGGTGGTACACCTAATGCAGCGGCTCTAATTTGGCAGCCGTGAAAGTTGTCTTTAGTTTTCTGTGGGAATAAGTTGGCGTTGAGGATAAACGTTCCGTTACGCAGACGCCACTGATCCAGTAGAGTGACTTCTGTAACATTTTCACAATTTCCACGTTCGTATGGAAATCCTGTGTAGAGGTCCAAAGCGTCCTTTCTCAATCCATCTGTGCAATTCTTAACATTTATCGGTACATAATTATCACGAGTAGCGATCAGTATTGTGTTATCAACAATTAAGTGTTCCTTCCACAATTCTACATATATCTGCAGGCCCAGTTCCTTGGGAGAAACACCATCACTGTCAGCTACAACAACGAGGAACTTTCCTCGAGGATTCCATAAAGCAACCTTAGCCTCTTTGAGAGCCACCATCTGTCTTGAAAGAGTCTCAATTACGCCATTTTCTTTATGTTGTGGCCATGTAAAAATTATGTAGCTGTCAGTTGTCTCAACTCCTGCATCCAATGTTATGTCTGATGGAAACAAAAGAAGTGGCCAGCTTACATTTTCATGTAACTTTGTTAACGTGAAACTCACCAGAGCACGATTATTAACGTAGGGTGGGGCAGAAAGAGATCTTCCAGTATGCTGTTCATCACTGGGCATAGAAACAAGAACAATACGCCCCCTTGTGAAATACTGGTGTACAATTGTCTGTATACACAGCGCTATTTGTTGATGCTGTCTGTTAGTAATGAAGTTGTTACTGTCTGTAGTCGCAGTAGATATCGCTATCGCTGTTAAGACAAGGAATGTGCACTGCATCTTGAGGCTATTTTGAAACGCCGCCATCTGTAAGAAATGGAGAAGTTTAATTATCCAACAGTACGGAAAATTGGGTTATAATTTGCAGAGTAATGAAGAAGAGACTGTATTTGTTAGATGAAAGCAATTGACATTTGTCTCGCTTGAAAGAACATTTTACAGTTGTGTGTGCCTTTGTATTGCCTGTTAGCAGGTTATTACGTTTTTTGTCTGAAGTCACGACGAAATTAGAACATGTTATAGAGATATTTATTGAAATTGGCGGTGTAAGTAACGTGCAGGTGATATTCGATATTTATTAACAGTGTGAATGCGTATTTTGTTTTGGTGAATATGATCTGAGTCTTATTAGTGTTGGGATATCTGAACACGTGTTTCAAAGTATTATATCAGTAGATGTATGTATGGGCAGCCCATAAACCCAAGCGCCAAGTAGCGGTGGAACCTAATTTTTAATGATATCGCCTAACATTTAGGTGTCTTTGAAATGCTTTTTGCTTCTACCCATCCTTCTGGTGCATAGAGTTTTGATATTGCTCCTACATTATTTAAATCTGTGGACCCACGCTTAAGGACATGTAAGTCTATTATGGATTTCTCTCAGTACTCTTTATGTAGAACAGCACAGTGTGCCGCACATAAAACAAATATTTTAAAATTTATTTCAAATCAGAGATTATTATTTTTCTTCTATTTTAACATTTCCTGATGCGTCTAATGCAGGATTTGTTAATCACGTATCCTGTATTCAGGATAAATCTTAATAGTATTGTTTTTCTCCTCAGTTTGTCAGTTTTCTCTTTGTTGGTGTTTTGACCGTGTTTTGAAATTTGCAGCGTTTTTCGTCCGCCGTGTATTGTTCTGTAGAAGTATTTGTTTTGAACTGGATGTGTAGTTAGTGTTAGTGTTTCAGAATAATCGTGCCATCCTGGTGACACTCTGTCACGGCTCTGTGTCACAGGAATTACGACAGTAATTCATCGACCATATAAATGCTGAACCTCTGATTGTCTCAGGTGTGTGTTTAATATATTTCTTTATTTTATTCCTTGGTTCAGAGTAGAAAATGCGTTTGTGGTACCGTTTTTTTTCACTGTCTTTTATGGTTGTTTTAATTCTTTTAATCACAATTGGCAATTCTGGATTTTATCAGGCCACAGTCCTTACCCAACATAACTTTTGTTCTCATGTGCCTGCAGTCTGTCTGTATTTCTTTAGAAGCATAAAGGTGAGCAACTTAAATTATCTTTGTTTGAGTCCCTATATAGGGCACTGCAAAGGTTAAGGAGGCCCTGGAGCGAAAACATTGATTTTATTTGGGTCTTTTTATAAAAAGTCTTTCTTACTCTTCACGGTGCTTCCATATCACGGTCTTTCATCTAATGCTGATAAATGTAAGAAATTCATTCACTTTAGACCGTGTATAAATTGAGGAATTAACAGTGTTGTTAAATTAAACAACCAAAGGAAACGCAAATGGCTGAGAACTATATGTGTGAAAATGTCTGGTTTTTGTCGTTTATATTTTATATATGTACGGCTTACCTGAAATGCCTTAAATGATCACAGACCGAGTGATCGGCAGAAACTAAACAAATGAGGCTTGATATAAAAACCTGTGGTTAGTCGAAGTTCATGAAATGAATCAAGCTTTAAATGCTCCTATTTGCTACATTGTGTGGCTTTGTGACAAACATCATATTAATATAGTTTTATTAATGACCTGTTCCGTGCAGTCCGTATGTAGTGTCTGCTGTCTTATCTTAACTGCACATTTCATTGGAAATCTGATAATAGCCTTAATTTGTGAAACATATTTTCATATTTCAGCAAGTCGAGCTCTGTCTCTTTTCTCGTGAAGACACAAAGACTTAAATACCGACAATACCGTCTCTCATTAAGGAAGGGTAATACCGTCAACGTGATTCATCGAAACCGCCACGAACTATATATATTATACAAAAAAATTGTATGTACACACACAACTAATTACGACTGAGAGATACGCTCTGAAATATCGACCGTACCACTGTGGAGTTTGAGACGGATTGATCTGCACAACACAATATGTAACGGATTTAATTTAGTTGAAAAAAGACGGAACTATGCTGAAAGATATGGTCAGTGAAACTGGTAGTACTGTAAATGTCGTCGAAGGAAACGACAGTAGTTTGGCAACAGCTACAAAGAACACGAAATAAACAACTTCATTGTTTGTGGATATAAATTAGCAGTTACCGACTGCCGAAACGAATACATGAAAGGAGGCGTCTGTATTTTAGCGAAAGAGATATAAATCGCCAAACAGTAGACCTCAAGTAAATTTGAAGGGATAAAATATTATAGATATGTTCAGTAAGGTTCATTCGAAATCAACAAAGACAATACTTGGATGTATATACGTCTTATAGAGCCCCATCTGGAAACATACATGAATTTCTAGACATAGAAATTCCTTGGAATGGGTTCAGATGATCACTTGAATTGGGTGTTATAGATAATATAGAAACCAAACTTAGTAGAGCTTTAAATGTATTTAAAACTGTGTACTTTCACAAAAGATTTATTCTTTTAAGCAATATATTATGCAAACTTTCACTCCGTGATGGAGTACGGTATCACCTTCTGGGGCAACTAACCATTTAGTAAGAAAGTTCTTCAAATCCAAAAGAGAACTGTACAAATTACGATAGACTTACCAACTACAGCATCATGTATAACCTTATTTCGAAAATTGGATACCTTAAATATCCCATCTCTGTACATACTGCCTCTAAATAAGTTTTTGGTACACAACAACAGCTTTAAATAACCAATGAATGCTGTAAAGAAAAGAACAAAAATTACGACATGAAACAATAACGAACTTTGTGTCCTACCACAGAAGTGTGTTCAATGGAAATATAAGGATATTTAATGCACTATCATTGCCCATCGCAAAACAAATAATGAAAAAATTTTATTTTATAAAAATGTACAAACATTTCTACTTGACAAACATCTCTACTCAAGTGAAGAATATTTATACTTGTACACATACGGGATGAGGATTGAGGATATGGTTATCATGTTTTTATAATTTTTATTATTTCAATTTTAGAATTGTATTGACATGCAAGTCTGTATGGTGAAATGTAATGGGAATCTAATATTTTATGTTCCTTTTATAGAACTTACATATAAAACTCTTAATTGTATAAAAATGTACCCTCACCCTTGTGTGTCTATGTTTGTTATATACGTATTAGCAATTGATTTTTAATCGTATCCACTATGAAGGACTTCTTACATGTTCAATTACATCTGTGGTTGATTGGTGGATCGAGAGAATGTAGATGTAAAAGTAAAATACAAGGAGGCCTGTACAGGAAATGGACTGCACGCCCAAAAAAATGAAAAGTGCAAACGATAACGATAGTGGTGGTAATTTATTTATGATGATGATGATGATGATAATAATAATAATAATAATAATAAATTACTGAAATATCAGTTCAGGGTCGAGCCGTGCCTATTGTACTGCATATTCGTTAAAGCTAATCCGCGAAAACACCCCCCAGTGTCCACAGCTATAATAATTGTTACACTTTCATCTTAATGCCATAAAACATCTCGTACAAATACTTTATTAAAACGGATGAATTAAATCGAAAATCCTTAAACATCTCAACCGTAAATATTCTGTTTCACAGTCTACGTTCCTGTGGTCTATATGGTAATTTTAATAGCTCAAGTTTTGGTTATAAACGTTATAAGTATTAAATGTTTACAGAATAAGTATTTAATTGATTTTATTTAACAACAAATAAATATCGACCCGAAGAATCAGTGTTACAGAGACAAGTATGTTGTTCATTGGGAGGTTAACACTGCCTCTGTGAATGTCGTTCGGTAATATACGGTGAAATGTGAATGTTGGAAAGTGTTGTGCTCTAATCACATATGGCTGACGAACTACCACCCTTGTAGTGCCGAAACGTCAAGAAAATCCCGGGCCTTAACCTACACGGAACCCCTCGGGCCACCTCGGCATGTTGCGGGAGACCTTTATTTTATGCTTTCCAGAGAGCAACTGACACTATATCAACACCTACAGATCATCAATCGTTGATACGGTTGTCAGAACTCTGCTATTGGAATGTGTGTGTATGACTTTAGCTAAGTTTACAGAGACGATAGGCATCTTGCTTAACAACTCTAGAGGCATTCTACTTCGTTCTCCATTCGTCAATATGTCGACCTTATTATTCTTATTTTTTAAAATACGAGTTAAATTCTTTAGCAGTTTTCATGTAGCGACGGTAGAAACACAGCGGTACGCCTTCCTGCTGTTTTCAGTAATATTGACCGTCGTCACCGGAGAATTTTTTGTCTTCCGTGTGAGTTGTTTGCTGCACGCAACGAGTTTCAATCATAGGAAGTTATTTTGTATGAAGTCGATTAGCTGTATTAAGTTAAGCGCTCTGGTTTCGAAAGATTTGAGGGTTTATGACTTAATACTTCAGTGTTTTCTAAACTGTGGAAATTTTCTTCGTTGTCTGCTCTAAATAGTCGTTATGTACAGACATAAACGTGAAATTAAAATCCAAATTGTATAGTCTGTTTAGCTGTAGGCAGACAACACAGCTCGTAACTGCAGAATTAAGCTATTGACTTATTCAATTTCGACTATGTCTATCTCTCCAGCTAATAGGAAGGTAATACGGAAGTGATATGAGCTCACGACATTGGTAGCAACTTTATGATCATTAGGCTTAATAATCAAACAACTCGTAGTTCAACAAATAGCACTCCTAATTTTGCATCTTCGCGATCTTCTTCGCAGCTTCCTGATGGTTTTACAGAACCATTTTCTAGATGTGTTGCCATACCACTCATGGACAGGCGCCCGCGCGTTTGTCTTGCCACTGCTGAAGCTCCGTATCCAATTAGACACAGTGCTGCTTGCTGATGTTTTATTTCCACATAGTACATATAAACTGCTTTCAATATCCGACGGTTTAACACCTTCTTTCCACAGGAAACACGTGGTCCGTCTCTGCCCATGCTAATCCGCTTCCAATTTGCGACTCTTGCCCTTTCACTTCCACCACTAGACTGCAGTATCAAATGATAACTAGCGCGAAGTGACACCCTTGTTGCCGAAACAGCAACCTCTGTCTAGTCATTTCCGAACTCTCTTCATATATCTGCAAATGTTGACAGATGTTGCAGATAATTGTCACGCGCATGATTCCTAAATTGTCCGCCCTGGCTGTGTACTTGTAAATTCATTAAGGGTTTGGAAGGTGTGCGACGTTATGACGTCCTCAATATCATACAAGAATACGGCCCTCCGGAACATACCATACAATTATTGCAGGAATGTAGCAAAAGGAAGAAGATGAAATGTTTGGAGTCTTTCTACATGCAGGTACAACAACAACAGAACTTTTTGATCGATGAACAGAAGATCAAATTAACCCAACCCTCTATACGCCCTAGGCCACGTAACTAAACACGTCACAATAATCGACACACACTCACACTCAGTACATAGCAGGCCGACATAACAACAGCACCAACAGACAGGTGAGTCCGTCATTACAATTAAAATTAATATTAAATAACTATACTCGACCTTTCCACGGTATGACTTTTATAAACCCATTAATACAGTCCATATCCTTTACAAATTTTATATACGTCCGCAACACAGTACTTTCTAAGAATTCCATGACAAAATAATTTTATTATAGATAGAACAACTTTAACATTTTTAATGATTTTAAATATTGACAACAGAACATATGTAAAGTTTTACGAGCTCCCTGAAGATGACGCAATAGCGTCGAAACATGTAGGGGCAGTGTAGTAAAGAGTAGTATAGTAAATTGTTGATCGACTGTACATTTGTTGGTTCATTATAAAAAGAAGAATACAATTTCTCAGCTTTTTTGAAATTAAATATTTACATTAGTTTGCTTAATATAATGTTTCCAGTTGATTTTAATGTGTATTTGTTATGGTGTGTCCTATATTGTAGAAATTCTTCGGTGATGTTTCTGTCCTGAATGCCAATGCTGTTAAGATGTTAATTTTCGTTGCAGATTGTCGTTTTTCGACGTTTTAGAAGTCGTTGCTGCACTTTATAACCTTTTCAAAACTTGTTTACAGTCGTGTTATGAATGTGGGGGACGGAATGTGTCCATCAAGCATAATTATTTATAAATAACTTTTGTTTTAACCCTCCCGTGTTGACACCAGCTGATTTTTGTGACACTTTAAACGCTTCGCTGAACATGTTTTCGGCCGGAGAGCCTTACATTTCTTTTCCTTTGACATAGTTAGAGCAACGGTCAATTCTCACATACAGGACTGTGCTCCGACCGTGTCGTGATTTTGGCATTTAATTCAGTAGAGCAGTCGTTTGTGAAAATATGAGTGTTAGACGGATAAACTAACTTGTGAGAGCAGAACTGTTAAACCCACATGTCACACACAGACCATCCACACACACACACACACACACACACACACACACCAAACTATTTAATTTCATACATAAAGGATTGCGTCCCGA
>Ga0209629_10004009_pt1 | contig 10774 bp, 13 predicted proteins | sample TergutCu122P5_FD_187286 | JGI IMG/M metagenome (GOLD analysis project Ga0209629, IMG submission 187286) | Cubitermes ugandensis P5 segment gut microbial communities from Kakamega Forest, Kenya - Cu122 P5 (SPAdes) (version 2) | ecosystem: Host-associated > Arthropoda: Insects > Digestive system... | reverse complement strand
ACCGGAACCGCAGGCGCAAATTGAACCGCAGGCCCAGCCGGAACCCGAAACCATGACGCTCACAATCGAATACCCGCTCGAACACATGACGGACGCGGCAATTATCAACCTTCGGAAGCTGATCGCATCCAAAGAGCCGCTCCTGAAAATGGCTCTGGGCGCGGATGATCTGCCGATAATCCGAACAGACAGCACTCTGCAATTCCCATGGTTCCGGGGTGAAATTGACAGCGACAGCGTCAAAGCCTACGCCCAGTTGATAGCCTGCCTGTGCGAGGCCGCTAAACGCAAGAAGCGCGTCACCGCCGGGGTCGTGGAACCCGATAACCCCCGCTTTCAACTCAGGGTTTTCCTGGTTTCACTGGGGATGGTCGGCGAAAAGTATGCCAAAATTCGCCAGCTTATGATAAAATCCCTCCCCGGAGAATCTGGCTGGAGATTTGGTAAACCGGAAAAAGCCGTCATATTTCCGGCGGAGCAGGGTTCGACAGATAACGCTGACAGCGCGCCCGCAGATAATACGGGTTTGGCGGACGACAATGAAACCGTGTAGGCGTGATATAAAATTCATATCAAAAGGCCAACAAAATGAGTAAGTGAAACTATCAATCCTCATATACCCTTCAGGAGTCCAAAAACCGGACTCCTGTATCTCTTGGTAAAATGTTCAAGCACAGCAACATACTGCCATGCTCGGATCAGCCCAATACCTCCCAGAGCGTCGCATCCTCCAACCCCGTCATAACCTCTATAATCATCGCGGCCCCGAGGATATACCCCCTGCACGAATTTTTCAATCTCATCCATAGTATCCAATGCTATCTGCGCGTTTGAAGCCTGTTCGTATACTTTTTTCTCTTCTTCATTCAGCGTAGATAATAGCTTTTCTTCCGCTTCCATCAGCGCTTTTGCCGCTTTTTCGAAGTCCCGGTACACTTGCCCAGTTAAAAATTCCCTCTTGACGAATCAGGTTTAGTGTAGTAAACTCTTTTTATAAGGTTTACGAAAATAAACCTACGGAGGTTTGCCAAGATGGATAATTTTAAACTGTTCGACGGCGAATACAAGTTTATTAGCGTGATATGGGATTCGGAGCCCGTGAACTCGACGGAGCTTGTGAAGCTCTGCTCGGATAGGCTGGGCTGGAAAAAGTCCACTACATACACGATGCTTCGCAAGCTGGCGGAACGCGGGCTTCTGAAAAACGAGAACGCCACGGTGACGGCGCTGGTCAAGCGCGAGCAGGTGCGGAAATATGAGGCCGAAACGCTTTTACACAAGATGTACGGGGATTCCGTACCGTCTTTCATCGCGGCCTTTTTGCAGGGCAGGACGCTATCGGAAGCGGAAGCCGACGAAATCGGACGGCTGATCAAGGGGGCGACGAGAAATGGATAAAGTCTTTCTTGACATTCTCAATATGAGCCTGACCGCGAGTTTTGTCATCGCCGCCGTTTGCGTGGCGAGAGTTTTTCTGCGCCGCGCGCCGAAGGTATACTCCTACGCGCTTTGGGCGGTGGTACTTTTTAACCTGATTATACCGTTCAAATTTACGGCTCCGGCCAGCCTGAATCCGATCAAGCCGGAGCCTATCCCGCAGAACATCATCTATCAAGCCGCCCCGAGGATTGACAGCGGAATAACCGTTATTGACAATTCGGTCAGCAATATCCTTCCCGCGCCGGATACAACGCATGTCAACAGCGTGAATCCCCTGCAAATCTGGCTGGCGGTCGGGGCACTGTCATGGGCTGCCGGTATCGCGGCTATGCTGCTGTATGCCGTCATTACCTATATCCGCCTGAAACGCAGGCTCCGCTTTGCCACTAAAATTGACGGCAGCATAAACGAAAACGGGAATATTTACGAAACCGACGCAATCCGTTCCCCCTTCGTGCTGGGCTTGATTCGTCCGAAAATCTATCTGCCGGTCGGTCTGCCGGATGGTGATCTTGCCTATATCCTTCCCCATGAGCGGACACATATCAAACGACGCGACTACCTGATTAAGCCGCTGGCTTATATCACGCTCATCCTGCATTGGTTCAATCCGTTGGTGTGGCTGGCGTTTTTCCTGCTCAACAAGGACATGGAGATGTCCTGCGACGAGCGGGTTTTGGAAGAGATGGGAAAAGAACAAGACTATGACAGCGTTAACGCCAATATAAAGGCAGTCTACTCCAATACGCTGCTGCGCCTCGCTACCGGCAGGCGGCAGATAGGGCTTTCCCCACTGGCCTTCGGGGAGGGCAGCGCGAAAGAACGGATCAAGAACGTGCTGAATTTCAGGAAGCCGTCAAGGGTAATTATAATCGCGTCGGTCGCGCTGTTGGCTATTATGAGCGTGGGGTTTGCCGTAAACCATGCTATAGATAAAAAATTTCCCATGCAAGGAAACAACCTTTCAGATTTGCAAACCGACGATATAATCCGGCGTATAACGCAGATAACCGGCGCAAATGCCAGCAATATAATGGTACCAAGTTATTCTTCTCAGATACAGGTTTCAAGTGATTTTGATTGGAAAAGCGGCGGCACTATTCACTTAGGCTATAATAAGAGCGGCGTTTTCGGCAACCAAAACTTCGTGAGCCAGCTGCGCATTTACCCTGATGAAGACTTGTTTTTCATTACCGATTCTTTTCGGATAGATCCGCCCCAAAATCTGTATAGCCTAAAATTTTTTTTGGACGCGCTTAAATATCTTCCGCAAGAGTATGTCCGCAGTTTGACGGTTGGCCAGCCCGATATGTACATCATCAGCATTGCGAACGGTACTTCTGATGACAGTCAACCGAGTGCCTATTATGACAAGAACGGGATAGCTGTAAATAACAACAGGCTTGTCAGGCTTGACATACAACCCATGTATCAAGATGTTGACGGCCCTGGCTATCATGGGATTGGGGCTGATATGATACATCTTTTTTACGGGGAAGCCAACACATTCAAACCGACATACAAGATAAGCTCCACGTTGCGAACGCCTTACGTTGGCGATCACGTCGCGGTAGGAAAAATTTTGGACGCGCTGCCGCCTTTGGACGATGCGCACATTCAGCGGTTTTACGCGCTCGGCACGAAAAGCGAGCCGTACTCACTGACCGTTTATTATGAACCTAAAACTGTATCTGCGGACGGTGATGTAAGGAATATCGCAAATGCGCCGAAAATCGAGGCACTGCTGTTTGCGCTCATCGACAATCTCGATGAAGTCACTTTTGCCTTCAGAGATACGCCAAGCGGCAACGAGCTTGACGAAACCGCGTATAAGTCCAGTATATCGGCCAGCAGGGACATGATCGAACAGTATCTTGCCGACAACTACAACCTCAGTATAGCGAAACTTCAAGCCGACTGGAATACTTCGGTTGAAAAATTGTTCGCGCCCGCAATCAATGCGCCGCCCGCCAATACGTTCAAACCGACATATCAGCCAACTATGTGGGTAGATTTTACCGACCCGGGAATGTCGAATGCGTCTAATACCGCTGAACTTGACTCATTCCCCGGTGTCGAGTTTAGCGCCACACAATATGAGGTTACCGCAACGGATGATAAAGGTGCAATAACCTTGTTTACCGGTATGCCTATATTGAATGTGTATATGGCGGATTTGAACGGCGATAATCTGCCCGAGATTTGCGCGACCGTCTTGATTGGTTCCGGGATTGGGGATAGGCGTATCTTGGTCTATGACTACGCCAATAAAAAGACGTATGAGTTATCTGACCGTATGATTTATGATTACGGTTTGTCGCTGGAAAATGGGCAGCTCAAGGTGACGCAGACGGACTATATCGGCGGAGCGATACGTTCGGTTGGCAGTATGGCAATCACAAGCGACGGACTTGCCGTTTACGGTATTGATCGGACAAAAACGACGCCCGAACCAAGCTCCACCGCCTTGCCCCAACCCGCCGCGAACCTTGACGACGCCATCGACATCGCGATTGTGGCGCACAACGGCGGCAAGTATGGGAGGGGCGGCGATTTCGCGGCGGCGAATCATGTGACCTTGAAAACGGTAGAGAGTGGGAATTTCGTTACTTCGTATATCATGGCTTTTTATGCGGAATATTCAAACGACGGCGGTGTCCACCAAACGGCTGGTAGCCATATCCCTGTGGCGATTACGCTGGAAAAGCCAGCATTCGGGCTTGTGGAATATTGGGAAGCTCAGGACGGGAGCTACTACCTGTCGTCAATCCACGAGAAATTCCCATCCGATATTTGGGATAAAGTGGATACTCAGCTTTACGTTAAGGATCAACAGGCAACCTGTCTGCAAAAGGCGGTGGCGTATTACGCGGGCTTGCCGACCGCGACCGCTGAAAGCACGCTGTATCAGGCTTATTATCAAGTTGCGCTGAAATTGTTTGACATGGACGCCGGGCTGAACGGCAACATCACGCTCGCAACATCACGCTCTTCGGATTCGATATTAGCAGCGTGCCGGAAACCGAGCGCGGACGGTTAGAAAATTCATTGATAATGTGGGCAGGCGCAAACAATCTAAAGCCTTATTCCGCGACTTATGAAGAACTGGCGGCCATGGGTTTGATCGTCACCGATCCGGTTGACAAAGCGGGATTCACCGACGGCGTTTTGATACGGTTTTACGAATCATCGTTTGAGAATGATACGTTAACGGTTAAGGCGGACAAATATCGCGGGCCGCTTGGGGCGGTCGGCGCGGAGTTCACGGTTCGTTTTAAGGACGGGGCGTGGACGGTGGACGAGCCGGGAATGGTGTGGATGGCGTAATAATGCTTTATTTTACGTGATACGTATGGTAGAATTGAAAAGCAGATTTTTATTCTATCTATCAGACGAATTTTTTTGGAGGTTTGTATGAGAATCGCAGCTAATGTTGAAATGCTTGAAATCAAGGGTGATCAGGGAACTCTCTACCCCGTATTGACGTGGGATGATAATAACCTCGTGCTTATTGACACCGCTCTCCCGGGGCAAACCGACACACTGAGGGAAGCCGTTCAGAAATCCGGGCATTCGTTTGAAAATATTACCACAGTGATCCTAACACATCACGATTTGGACCATATCGGCAGCGCTAAGATTCTTTCGGGGCTGGCAGCGAAAATACTTGCCCACGAACTGGAAACGCCTTATCTTCAAGGCGACCAAACCTCAATAAGACTAACCGATATGGAAAGTCGCTTTGACGAACTGAACGAAGGCGAACGCGCTTTTTATGAGCGCGCGAAAAAAGGAGCGCCCTATTTTTATGTTCATGTCGATACGCCCCTGAAAGACGGTGACAGACTCGATATCTGCGGCGGCGTCAAGGTTATGCATACACCCGGCCATACGCCGGGGCATATCGCACTGCTGCTGGAAGAAAACAATATTCTGGTCGTGGGCGACGCCGCCAATACTGCCGACGGCAAATTAGTCGGCGCAGACCCGAAATTTACTCGCGACATGGAACAAGCCGCGAATTCGTTTGGAAAAATAATCGCCTGCAATCCCGCGGCTGTCGTTTGTTATCACGGGGGACTGTATACAAAATGAAAGGCGGCCATGTGATGAACAAGAAAGTAATATGGGGAGCGGCAGCGTTCCTTTTGGCCGTCCCATCTTTTGTGTATGTCTATTTATCGAAATTTAGCCCTACCTATTCCATGCTCGCGGAACGGCTGGATATGGGGCAGCGTCCTGTTCACTTATTCATATACGAACTGTGCGGCATTGCATTATATGGGTTTGCCATATTTCTGTTAATCTCGGTTGCCGTATTTGTTTTTAAGAGAATCAAATCAGCTAAGAGTTCATGATTTTTAGCTGCTTGTTCGGCTGTGGCAGAAAGTTGAAGCGACTGACAAAAAGGAAGTTATATATGTTTGCTTGCATATTCTCCCTGAGGCTGGGTTATAAGAAGGTTTGGAATGAGTTTATTTAAGCAGGGAGAATCAGACCTCCCTACTTTGTACCTAAAAAACTCCCCGGAAATACAGCCACGGAGCATTCAATCTGCTCCGTGGCCATATTTTTTTCATGAATATGAACCCTGATTGAGTTTTCGAGTCATCTTTCAACAACGACACACTTTATTTCAGTGTAATATCATGCGCTTCATAAAGCGTTTTATCCCACCAGTTGCGCTTTCCAACCGCTGAACATGCCCAACGCAGTGAGGCGGCGGTAAAAATGATTTTCTCAGTAGCTTATATAAGCTCCGACTTCGGCATCACAAACTGCCTTTTGCTGTCGAAATAATCCCGAACAAGCCCCAGGCTCTCCCCGAACCGCTGAAAATGAACAACCTCGCGCTGCCGGAGGAATTTTATCGGCTCTATCACATCGGGATCGTCCAGCAGATCGAGGATATACTCGTATGTCGAACGCGCTTTCTGTTCGGCGGCCATGTCTTCGTAGAGATCCGTTATCGGATCGCCCTTTGACTGGATATACTGCGCAGACCAGGGGATTCCCCCGGCGGATTGCGGGTAAATTCCCAGGCCGTGGTCAACATAATTGGCGTCCATCCCGGCTTGGCGCATTTCCTCAGGGGTGGCGTCCTTCACAAGCTGATGGCAGATAGTGCCAATCATTTCCAGATGTGCTAACTCTTCGGTGCCGATGTCATTAAGTGTGGCCACAGCCTGCGGCGTGACCATAGTATATCTTTGGCTCAAATACCGCAGCGAAGCGCCGAGTTCGCCGTCGGGGCCGCCGTATTGCGCGATGATGAACTTCGCCAACGCCGGATTTTTCTTCTTTATTCTTACAGGAAATTCCAATTTTTTCTCATAGACCCACATACTTCAGCGCTCCTCTCCGCACAGCGAAAAATTGAACTCCGCTTCCCAGGGCCACGGCTCGTCTATCCATCTCCAATTCCTGCCACTCTGGGAGCTGAACGGGAACAGTGGCTGGTACTTGCTTTCGAATAATTGTTTGCTCTTTTGCGAGGAGGCGACGATTTTATTGAAGAGGGACAGCGCCTCATAGTCATGCGGATGGGTGTTCAGGAACAGGTGCAGGTCAACGGCCATAAAGTCAAGACATGTGATATGCTTAAGCAGAGCGTCTCTTTCCATTCTTTTCTTCCTCCAATCCGATAAATCTTCAAAGTAAATTTCGTTTTACGCCCATAACCCCACTCTTTTCTCAGGTTTGGCCGCGCACCTCGCCTCATAGGGCCGGTACAGCTCCGGGAATATGGTGCCTTTGAGCAGCGCCTCCTCCGGCGAATAAAGGTTTTCGGCGCGGAACGTCTGAAATGGCACATACGCCTGCGCCAGCTCCATCCCGGCTTTTCTGAAGTCTGTCTCATTCGTATCCATTGCTATCCCGGCTTCACCGGGGAATCTGAAAATTTCGTCCTTGTACAATTTTCTCCCTCCAGAACTCTATTTCGTTCTATGTGATATACTATTCAGATGACATTTTGTTGTGACAAATTGTGGTGGCAAATAATCCATGCTCCATTGAGCGTCAATACCATGTCCATTCAAATGATAATAATCCTGTTCTGCCATATTGTACAATCACTCCCGCATAAGTTGGTGTGGGAGTGATTTATGTGGCAGAGCAAATTAATACGGATTTGGGACAAAAGCCTGATAATGTCATAATAAAAGAGTTGTATGGGACTATATATACTATACAAGAGTATTTCGTAGGAAAGAAAACACTTGACGAAATCATTGCGCAGCGAATATTAATAAATACACAAAATGTTATAGATAACCCATCCATATCCAACCCCTTAAATGGCTAAAATGCTTGATTTATCGGCGTTTTAGAGCGAACATGCTTATGCGGGCGACCGCGAAGCTACCTATTAAAGAGGTGGACGATGGCGAAAATACGTAATATAATGGCTGCCATATATTGCCGGTTAAGTCGAGATGATGGGGGTGACTCGGAGTCAAACAGCATCGGCAATCAGCGCGAACAGCTTACCAGATACGCGCTTGAGCACGGCTTTGCGGTATATGGAGAGTATGTGGACGATGGGGTCTCCGGGACTACGTTCGAGCGACCTTCGTTTAAACGTATGATAACAGACATAGAGGACGGCAAAATAGGTATCGTTTTGTGCAAAGACCTTTCGAGACTAGGCCGTAATAACGCCATTGTCGCTTACTATACCGAAATTTTTTTTATAAATCACAACGTGCGTCTGATTTGTGTCAATGACAGTATCGACACTTCTGTAGGCGACAATGACATTATGCCATTCAAAAGTGTAATCAACGAGTATTATGCCAAAGATATTTCCAAAAAAATCCGTTCCGCGCGGCGCACACAGGCGTTGCGCGGCGACTTTTACGGCTCTCTGGCCCCTTATGGCTACATTAAAAACCCTGAAAACCGGCATAAGCTGATAATCGACGGGGAAGCCGCCGAAGTCGTAAAGCAGATGTTCCAAATGGCCGCCGACGGGCATGGGGTGTGTTATATCAGGCGCACGCTGTATAACGCGCGGGTACTCATACCCAGCGCCTACAGATTGTACATACACGGCTTGAAAGGCGGCATCGTGGACGAGAACTGCCCATACGACTGGTCGGTCAGCGCGATAAGGGGCATTTTGGCTAACAGGGTCTATGTCGGCGATATTGTAAACCACAGGCAAAGCACAAAATCCTTCAAAAACCGCCATTATGTCCGTCACCCCGAGTCCGAACAGATAATTGTGGCGAATATGCACGAGGGTATTATCGACGCTGATCAATTCGAGCGCGTACAACAGATCATGAAAATAAAAAGGCGTGACCACCCGCGAAAAACGCCCAATATATTCGCGGGCCTCTTGGTTTGCGCTGATTGCGGAAGCCACTTAACTTTCCACACGTCGGAGCGTTCCATAGACAAAGCGGGGAAGTTTGTTTGCAATAAGTACCGGCACAACAGCCGCCACGCGGCTGACTCAAAATGCACTATACATTCTGTCGCGTACAAAATCGTGTACGACTTGGCGCTCGAACAGCTAAACGCGCTGCTGGCGGCCAATTTGACAGAGGAGGGTGTACTGCGCAAAATAGAGGAAAAGCGAGCTGCAAATGCTGACGCGAAGCGAAATATGGATAAGCAGAAAAATACGGATAAGCTAAAGCAGCGCGACCAGGAACTGCGGCTGATTGTCCGCAATCTTCTGGAAAAAAACGCACTGGGTGAGATTTCGCAGGCGACATTCGCGGATTTATATAGCGGATATAACGCGGAACAGGAAGCGATTACGGCAAAACTAAAGGTGTTGGAGGCCAATGAAGTCGCGGTGGAGAACGATAGGATCAACACGAAAAGGTTTGCGGAGGTCTTACATAAATATACCGCTGTAAAGGAATTAAGCCGGGAAATACTGCTCGATTTAATCGATAAAATCGTGGTACATGAAGCGACGGGTGATTATCAGCACCGGAACCGGCAGCAGGTCATTGAGTTCCATTACCGGTTTGTAGGTAATTTGCAGGGCGAAGAGTTGATAATCGTTTGACAAATGCTACACAATGCTATATAATGCTTGAAAAGACAGTGGTTGGAGGTTAATTATGGCACAGGTTAATATTCGGATTGACGATAGGCTCAAGGAGGAAGGCGAGCGCCTGTTTGAGGAATTGGGGCTTTCATTTTCTACGGCGGTCAGTATTTTTATAAGCCAAGCGGTTCGTGAGCAGGCGCTGCCGTTCCGAGTGGCAGTGCGCAGACGGAAAAGCGTAGCCCTGGCGAGTGAAAAAGCCTTGTCTAAGGAATGGCTTTTGCCTGAGGAGGACTCGGCATGGGCGGATTTGTAAAAGGCGACGTCGTCGTTATATCTTTTCCTTTTTCCGATTTAAGCTCCTCGAAACGCCGTCCTGCGTTGGTGCTTGCGCGCGCGTCTGAAAGTGATTTAATTCTGGCGCAGATTACGAGCCGGAATTTTTCTGACGGATACGCGGTTAAAATAGCCGCTGATGATTTTACCGAAGGCGGGCTTCGCGTGGTGAGTAATGTGCGCCCAAATAAACTTTTTACTGCTGAGTCTGACATCATCGCCTACAAAGCCGGGACTTTGAAACCGGAAAAGACAAGAGAAATAATATCTGCCATTGTACGGTTGTTATCTGATGAACCGTGATTGTTCAGCATAGTGCATGAGGCGACTGGCGATTATCAACACCGGAACCGGCGGCAGGTGATAGAGTTTCACTACCGTTTTGTCGGGAATTTGCGGGGCGAAGAATTGATAATCCGTTGACAAACACTTCAGGCAGGCGAATGGGCAATCTCTCGCCTGCTTTTTCCATTTCCATGAACATGATTTATAAAGATACATAAACTAATAAAAAGGCATATTATTTTCTGCGTATTGCGGGAGGTTTTTACAATGCGTAAACAGAAATCTTACACAATAGCCAATAACGCCCCATATGTCATGGTTTCCGCAAAGGCCGTGCCGCTTGGCGCGGAAATCGTCTGGAGGCCGCGCCCCCCAAAGCCTGAGCCGGAGCCGGAACTCGGAACGGAGGGCAACCCATTTCTGATTTCCACGCCGAAAGAGCTGTCGGGTTTACAGGATTTTATCGGGGATGCGGGGGCCGGCATGTATTTCAGAATCACAAATGCTATTGACCTGACGGATTACCTTTCGCCCGAAAATCCCGGCTACAACGGCGGCGCGGGCTGGGAGCCGATCGGGACATCCTAATATTCCCATCTGGAGGTTTTTACAATTCACAGAGGCAGCGTCACATCCGAGGGTAGCTTCAGCGCGGAGATAGGCGGATTTATACCCTTATCTTCTAAAAAAACTTATCCAACT
>Ga0209629_10004008_pt1 | contig 10774 bp, 6 predicted proteins | sample TergutCu122P5_FD_187286 | JGI IMG/M metagenome (GOLD analysis project Ga0209629, IMG submission 187286) | Cubitermes ugandensis P5 segment gut microbial communities from Kakamega Forest, Kenya - Cu122 P5 (SPAdes) (version 2) | ecosystem: Host-associated > Arthropoda: Insects > Digestive system >... | reverse complement strand
TTATTTGCCGCGGCCGATTCTTTAATCCGGCTGATAATTTCTTCCTCCCGGCGGTGATCAACTACTTGTTTTTGACCGGCTTTAAGACGGGCTACTTCTTCCACCAGGCGTTGCCGCATAATTAAAAGATGCAGCAGCTCATTATCCACCAGATCAATTTTTTCACGGATATCGGCCAGGCTAACCGTTTGATCGCCCGGGATAAACTCATCCGCAGCAGGCTCGCTGGCGTCGCGGTAGACCGGGTAGGAACCAAAAAGTTTCTGCCATAAAACGAACTCGCCGATAGCACTGATGGCCATCCGGACCGATGGATCGTCCTCCCGGCCCAGAAAATCAATAAAGAAAATATAATCGCCCAGTTTATTCCCTCCCGGACGGGATTCAATCCGGGTCAGACTAATCTTGTGCAGGGCAAATTCCCGCAGAATATAATACAAAGCACCCGGACGGTCCTTAACGGCCAAGGCCATGGATGTCCTGACCGGGCCGCGGTCGGGCGTCGCTTTCTTGGGCTCCAGAACTAAAAACCTGGTGACATTGCTATTGCCGCTGTCTTGGATATCCGGACACAGTACTTCCAGCCCGTAATTTTCGGCTGCGCTGATGGAACCCACGGCGGCGGCAGGCGGGCGATCGGAGACCGATACCAGAAAAGCGGCGGCGGCGGTACTGGCTGTTTCGGTTAGCGGCACGCCGGGCAATTTATCCTGCAACCCACGCTTACATTGAAGCAATGCTTGGGGATGCGAGTAAACCCTCTTTATATCCTGCAGTTTGACGTCTGGGCGCGCCAACAGGTGCTGGCGCACCGGTAAAATAAGCTCCCCCGTAATAAAAACGCTATCTACTGCCGACAGCAGATCTAACGTCTCCGCAACCGTACCGCCGGTGGAATTCTCAGCCGGCGCTATGCCGGCATCCATTTGGCCGGTTTGAATCTGGTGAAAAACAGTTTCCAGGCTGAAGCAGCAGACCGGCAGCAAGTTTTTGCCGGCGGCGTATTGCATGGCCGCGGTGTGTGAAAAGGTACCCGGAGGTCCCAGATAACCAAGCTTTTTCATCGGGCACTTCCTCCGTTGTTTAGATTCCCCGTCCCATGGCGGCGGCCAGTGGGCGCATAGTATTCATTAGCGCGTCGAACTCTTCCGGGTTCAGCGACTGGGGACCGTCGCAAAGGGCTGCCGAGGGGTCGGGATGGACCTCAATGATTAACCCGTCGGCTCCTGCCGCCACCGCCGCCCGGGACATGGAAGCCACTAATTCGCGTTTCCCGGTGGCGTGACTGGGATCCGCAATCACCGGCAGATGGGTCAAGGTTTTAACCAATGCCACAGCGCTGAGATCCAGGGTGTTTCTGGTACTGGTCTCAAAGGTGCGAATGCCCCGTTCGCAAAGAATGACATTCTCGTTGCCGGAGGATACAATGTATTCCGCGGCCATAAGCCATTCCTCAATCGTTGCCGATAAACCCCTTTTCAGCAGGATGGGTTTTTTAGCCTGTCCGGCCAGCCGCAGCAGCTGGAAATTTTGCATGTTGCGGGCGCCGATTTGCAGAATATCCACATAGTGTTCGGCGGTATGCATGCTTTCCGCGTCGATCACTTCGGTAACGGTGGCCAGTCCTGTTTCCGCGCCCGCCGCCGCGAGAAGACGCAGGCCTTCTTCCTCTAACCCCTGGAAGCTGTACGGCGAGGTCCGGGGCTTATAAGTGCCGCCCCGCAGGGCTGTGGCGCCTGATTTTTTCACCGCTCTGGCGGCGGCATACAATTGCTCCTCTGTTTCCACGGCGCAAGGTCCGGCGATAATCGCCAGTTTATTGCCGCCAATCCTGACGTTGCCTGCTTGTACCACTGTATCCTCGCCGCGCGCTTCCCGGGATACCATTTTATACGGTTTCATTATGCGCACCACTTTTTCCACACCGGGCATGGTTTCCAGGGTGGAAATGTTGATGGACTCCAGATCGCCAACCGCTCCGATGACAATCCGTTTCACTCCGTGAATGGTTTGCATTTGGAACCCGTGCTTCTGTAACCGCTGATTCACATTTTCAATTTGTTCCGGGCTGGAATCCAATTTCATGACTATGACCATGCTAATCCCTCCATAATAAAATATAATAAACCCGTCGCTTAATCCCCATACAGGGACGAAAGCGACGGGCTGCTTCCGCGGTACCACCCTGGTTGACCCGGCAGGCGGGTCCCCTCTGCAAAGATACGGGAAAATTACCTCGCGGTTAGCTTGGGCAAACAAAAAAACCTTCGCCCAGGGACGAGAGGCGTTGCCACACGTTACCACCCCGGTTGATCCGTATCTTGAACATCCGGATCCACTCGGCATAAGTACAGGATTATTTTCCGATACCCTCTTCCCTGTAACGTGGGAAGCACACGTCCAAGCCTACTCAATAAGCTGATTTAAAGACTTATTATCTTTCAGCCGGCTTCTCCGGGGAGAACTTCAGATGGTCATGGCCGGGAATGCTTCCAGTCAGCGACATTCCCTCCCTGGAGGCCTGTTTCCAACCTACTTTTCCCCTTCACTGAATTTTAGATTATTTGCTCTTTAATACTATAAGAAGTATTTTAACACTTCGACAAGTCTCTTAGCAAGCTTTTTTTATCTTCTTAATTATACCTCAAAAAACCCCAAAAAATTGGACTGGCTTGACGAAGATTGCAATGTGTACTGTTTTAAGAGAGATATGTGTTTTAGGAGAGATGTGGCCCATGATAGCACTTTTGATCCTGGTATTATGTTTTGTTGTTTTGGTTATTCTCGGGGCCCTCGAAGCGATAAGAAATCGAAAAAATGTCCGTCGGCTGGCCATTCGGGTTAACGTAAACGGTATCCGCGGCAAATCAACAGTAACGCGGTTGATTACAAGTATCCTGCATGAAGCCCGTTATCCTACGGTGGGCAAAACAACGGGGACGGCGGCGCGCTTGATCATCCCGGCTTTGGGTAGAGAAGAATCTATCGAACGTAAACCGGAAGGCGCCAACATCAAAGAGCAAATGAACACGATCCGCATGGCTGTAAGAAATAAAGCTAAAGCATTGGTCTGCGAATGTATGGCCGTTAGGCCGGAGTATCAAGATGTATACCAGAATCAGATGTTTATGGCCAACGTCACGGTAATCGTCAATGTGCTGGAGGATCACCTGGATGTCATGGGTCCAACTCTCGGCGAGATTGCGCTGGCCTTTTCCCGCACTATTCCCTACCATGGATACTTGATTGTGACCCAAAGCCCTTATACCGAGTTTTTTGCCCAGGTGGCCCAAGAACGGGATACAAAAATTTTTGTGGCTGACAACAGCAAAATCCCGGCCGGCTATCTGGAGCGTTTTGAGTATGTTCTTTTCCCGGACAATGTTGCTTTAGGCCTGGCTTTTGCCGAAGCGCTGTATATCAACAGGGAAATCGCGCTGCGGGGTATGCTTAAGGCGGCGCCTGATCCGGGGGCCTTGCGCATTTCCCGGCTGGATGAAAACAATTGGCGCGGCGCCGTGTTTGTCAACGCTTTTGCGGCCAACGAACCGGAATCATCATTAAAAATCTGGGAAAAGATTCAAGAGATGGATGATCTGCCGCTGGCCAACCCGATCGTTATTTTTAACGGCCGGCCGGATCGGGTTGACCGTACTTACCAGTTTGTAAAAGATTTTTTCCCTCATTTGCATGACGTAACCTTGATTGGAATGGGACAGTCCATCCGGCCCATTCGGCAAGCGATGAACAAAGGGCGCTTCCCGGGGGTATTGGAATATCTGCATCTGGAAAACACAGCTCCGCAAGAAATAGCCGCTACCCTGCACAAAATAGCGGCAAACCGTCTATTGCTGGGGGTTGGTAATATTCACGGCGATGCCGAGCTGTTGATTGAATATTTGTATGAACAGACGCAGGAAGAAACCGCAACTAATCAGTTCATTAGGGAGCAAGGTAATAATGCGGCGCCGATCGGGGCCTAGGCAATGCTATTTTTCAATTGTTGTCGTAATAAGAAGCAATAGTAATTGAGGAGTGACTGATAACAATATGTATATCAGTGATTTTTATATCGCTTTAGTGATTGGTTTGGTATTGAGCCTGCTAGTGGCGGAGATTTTCGGTGTGATTCCTGGCGGCATGGTCGTCCCCGGTTATTTAGCGATGATCTGCGATACGCCGGCAACTTTGGTTTTAACATTACTCATTTCTTTTGTCGCTTTTGGCATTATCAAATATGTAATGCCAAAATTTGTCGTGCTTTATGGCCGCAAACGTTTTGTCGCGCTGATTATTCTCTCCGTCTTAATCAAACTGGCTTTTGATTTTGTCTTTCCGGTGATTCCTTTTGTTACTTTTGAAATGCGCGGCATCGGGGTTATTGTTCCGGCGCTGATTGCAAACTGCTTTTTCCGCCAAGGGATCAAGTTTACACTGGCTTCTGTGCTCGCAACTACTTTTGGCACCTTTGGGGCTCTTTACCTGGTTTTATCTTTTGCTTAGAGGAGTGCCGGCAATGTTTTTTTTGCAACAACGCTTACTAAAAAAACTACGCGCTGTTTGGAGCCGGTGGAGAGAGGACCTTCTTAATTTCAAGGGGCAGGGGGAGTTTGATACTTTTTTACCGGAAGAAATTATGCTGGAATCATTTAAAGGCAAAGCCCGGATTCAACGGTATGTTGCTCATCGCTCTCCTTTGCGTGGCAGCTATTGCTTGCTGATTATTTTATTGCTCTTCGGTGTTTTGGTTGGTTTCTCCTACTGGCCCGTTAATCGCCAGCCCCAAAATACTTCCCTGGACTCACTGCTGATGCACAGCCCTTCCGCCAAAGAGACTGTTTTTACCGCTGCCTTTGTGGGGGACATCATGATGGGGCGCAGTGTGGAAAGTGCCGCCAAGTTTAAAGGCTATGACGCTTATTTTAAGTATACCAAAGACTTTTTTACCGGTTGCGATTTGGTGCTGGGCAATCTTGAAGACCCGATTATCAGTGAAAATGATCAATATGTTGTGGCTGAAAAAGATATCCTTTTAAGCGCCAGCAAAGCCAGCCTTTTCGCCCTTAAAGATGCCGGATTTAACATGCTTGACCTGGCTAATAACCACATGATGGATTATGGCGACAAAGGCCTGTTTTATACCTTGGACGCTTTAGAACAAACGGGCATTAGCCATTTTGGCGCCGGTCATGATCTCCGGGAAGCTATGGGTTATCAATTGCTGAAGCGCAAAGGAGTTAAAGTAGCCATAGTTGGCGCTAACGATGCGCTTGTGCCCAACGGTTTTGCCGCCTATGGCAATATTCCCGGAGTTTTGTCGATCCGCAGCCAACAAGAGGCCTCTTATTTAATCAAGGCCGTATCCAATGCCGCGGCTGCGGGCGATGTCGTCATTGTCTTTATGCACTGGGGTAATGAGTATACGGCAAATCTTGACAGTGAACAGCGTGATATTGGCAGGAGTTTGATTGACGCCGGCGCCGATGTTGTCATCGGCAGCCATGCCCATGTGCTGCAGCCGGTTGAACTTTATCACAACGGCGTTATTTTTTACGGTTTAGGGAACTTTGTTATGGATCAGGGCTGGAGCGACACGAAAGATTCCTGTCTGGTCCGATACTGTTTGGATGCGGCGGGGCAAGGCGTCTTTGAGGTGATTCCCCTGCGCATTGCAAATGCAACCCCTGCTGAAACAGATAATCCCTTTTTCACCAAGCGCATCATGCATACTTTGACAAAAAATCTGGCGCCGGAAAATTATAAGCTGGAAAATAACAGGCTATATATATATCCGTCTAAATTACAGCTTGGCGGAAACGCCAAATGATCACGGGAGTGAATAAGTTTTGAAAAAACCTTTATTGGTTTTTCTTTTGGTGTTTATTTTAATTGTGATTGCAGTAAACAATTCATCTCTTAGAAGCAGTGTTATAACTACTTCGGAAAACGGCAACAAGGCATTACCTGATGGCCAAAACAGTACAAGCAACTCTGCCGAGCTGACGCCGCCGGACATTGGCAATGATCCGGCAAACTTGGTTGGCACACGCCGCGGCCAATTTGCCCAGCGTAACGGATATGTATATCGTGCTGATACCGGGATTACAAGGGAAAATTTAAATGGCGGCGGCCAAAAAATATTAGCAACAAAAGGTGTCTCAAGCGGTGGAGCTTATCTTAATGTTATTGGTGACACGATTTATTATCTGGCCGATGATGGGATAATGTCCATGCACACGGATGGGACAAACAGAAAACGGATTGTTACAACAACTGCCGGTCCTGACGGTACTAGGATTACCAATTTGTTTGTTGTTAAAAATAGACTGTATTATACTTTATACCGATCAGAAAACTCTGCCATGGGAAATTTTTATATTTACAAAGCTGAATTAGATGGCACAGATGCAAGGCGCATAGCTGAAAACAGTGCAATTATCTTAATTGCCGGGCATTGGATTTATTACCAAAAAGATCAGGATAAAGAAAAATTTTATCAGATGGAAACAGACGGAGCAGATAAAACAAAAATTGCTGGCCTCAATAATTTTGGCGGCAATGCTGATGTTCTGAATATAACCGCTGACGAATGGATATATTACTGTGATTTGGCTAATGGTGAGTGCAATATTCATAAGATCAAAACCAATGGAACAAAAGATACGGATTTAAAAATTCAAAGTCACAGCGTAATTGTCTATAATAATTATATATATTTTCTTGCTGCCGGCGGTAATTTAACTTCAGGCAGCTTATACCGGGCCAATTGGGACGGAAGTAAAATAACAAAGGTTTCGGATCCGGCAGGCAGTGACGGTTTTATTGCGGGAATTACAACGAAGGGATTGTATCTAAATAAGCTAAACCACAGCGGTAGTTGTGAATTCATCTCCTTTGATCATAATCGTTAGGGCAACAGCATTTACTGTTCTTCAAGAAAAAGTAAATGCTGTTGCCCTAACGTTTTTTATTTGCATTAATTTAAAGAGTTGTAAATCCTTAACAGCGTGGCGATACTTTGCTCCCGGGTATAAAGGCCCCGGGGCGCAAACTGATTATTGCCTACCCCGTTCATGATCCCTTGGGCTTGCACATTGCCGACGGCGGATATAGCCCATGGGGAAATCCTGTTCTTATCGGCAAAGGAGGGGGCGGTGTTTGTTGGCGGACTGTCCAGTGCCTGCAGCAAATTGGTTAAGATTACTGCCGCTTGCTCCCGGGTAATTTGCTCATGGGGAGCAAATTTGTTGTTGCCCATACCGGAAACAATATTCAGTCCCGCCATTTTGGCGACATTAATGTCATTAGTGTCAGCAAATTGTTTTCTGGCCGTGATGGTGGAACCGGTAGTCTTTTCATATACTTGCACGGCAATGGCGCAGAACTCCAGCCGGGTAGCCGGTTTGGTATAGTTATTTTGCAGCGAGTCCGGAACCAGGCCAAGCTGGATCGCTTGAACGACGGCTGATTTGGCCCAATCAGACGGTGGATTTAATAAGGCGTTTGTCTCGGGGTTGGAACTGGTTGTCGGATTCGAATTAGTGGTTGGATTTGTATTAGTTAGCGTATATCTAAAAGTAGCCACCGGGCTGTCGGACAGGCCCGATTTGCCGGCGATGGCTCTGATGGTGGTGGCTGCGTTGATTGGGATGGGTGCGCTGTAAAGAGTGCTGTTGGCAGTAGGGGTGGCGCCGTTTAAGGTGTACCTGATTTTGGCGCCGGTTGTTGCGCAGGTCAGGTAAACCACGCTCCCATTGGTTACGACAGCGCCGTCCGGAGGATTGGCTATTACCGCCGCTGTCTGAACAACCGGGGTGGTTAACCGATAGGTGAAAGTAGCCACCGGGCTGTCAGACAGGCCGGACTTAATGGCGACGGCTTTGATGGTGGTGGCTGCGTTGATCGGGATGGGCGCGCTGTAAAGAGTGCTGTTGGCAGTGGGGGTGGCGCCGTTTAAGGTGTACCTGATTTTGGCGCCGGTTGTTGCGCAGGTCAGGTAAACCACGGTCCCGTTGGTTACGACAGCGCCGTCCGGGGGATTGGCTGTTATTGCCGCCACCTGAACAACCGGAGTGGTTAACGGATAGGTAAAAGTAGCCACCGGGCTGTCGGACAGGCCGGACTTAATGGCGACGGCTTTGATGGTAGTGTTGTTTGTGTTAATAATTATTGGCGTACTGGCGTTGTAAACAGTACCGTTATTGTTGGCCGGCGTGGTTCCGTCCAGGGTGTACTTAATGGTCGCGCCTGCCGTGGCGCAGGAGAGGATGACTCTAGTGCCACTTTCTACCGCCGTGCCGCTTTTGGGATTGGCTGTTACTGCCGCCACCTGATTTGTGGTTAGCGTATAGGTAAATTTGGCCACAGCACTGTCAGACATCCCGGTTTTGGTGGCAATGGCTTGAATGACGGTGTTGTTTACATCAATAACAATGGGCGTATTGTTAACATAATCTTTGCCGTTGCTCTTGCTTGGCGTGGTATTGTCAGTCGTGTACCTGATTGCGGCGCCTGAGGTGGGGCAGGAGAGGTAGACCTTAGTCCCGCTGGCGACGGCGCCGTTTTGGGGCGTAGGATTGGCTGTGACCGCTGCTACTTGACTAGTCGGGGTTGTGGTTAGCTTATAGGTAAAAGTGGCCACATTGCTGTCGAAGAAACCGGCTTTGACGCCAATAGCTTTGATGGTGGTGTCCGCAGTAACAGGAATGGCCGCAGTGTAAACAGTACTGCCGGCGGTGGGATCGCTTCCGTTCAGCGTGTACGTGATTTTATCTGCCGTGGGGCAGGAGAGGGTAACCTTAGTTCCACTGGCGACAGCGCCGCTCTGAGGCGTGGGGTTGGCTGTTACCGTTGGCATAGACGTATAGGTGAAAGTAGCCGGCACACTGTCGGACATCCCGGTTTTGGTGGCGACAGCGCTGATTGTGATAGAAGCGGCGGCAGTCGGTTTCGTAAGGATGATGGGCGCGCTGTAGAGGCGCCCGTTGCTGCCTGTTGCCGGAGTGTTGTCGAGGGTGTAGTAGATTTGAGCGTTTGGTTCCGCGGACAAAGTTACCTCGACAGTTGTCCCCGTTCCCGTTGCGGTGACACTTTTGCTGACGGCTGTTACCGGGGCCAGTTGGGTAATCTGAGTTTGCAGGTTATAGGTGAAATTGGTCACCAGACTGTTATTCATATCGAATTTCGTGGCGATAGCTCTAATCGTGACGTTTGATTTGATTTCAATGGTTGCGCCGGCAGGGTAAGGGATGCCGTTGGTAGGAGTGCCATTGTCGGCGCTTGGTTCTGTCCCGTCAAGAGTATAGACAATAGTAGCTCCTTCTGTTGCGCATTGGAGTGTGACGGTGGTCCCAAATGGTACGGTGCCGCCCGTACTAGGGATGCCGTTTATGGTTGCCGTTACCTCCGACACAGTGCCCGGCGCATCGCCTGCAGCCGCAAATGCGAGCCCATTTGTTGAAAAGATTAATATTATGCAGAGGAAAGTTGTCAGCAGTTGAGTGGTTAGTTTTTTCAAACTCATCGCTCCTTTTTCCTTTTTATTCTAATAACCCTGATAATAAGATAGGTTTTGACAAAAGTCAATGTAATATAGTTAAATGACCAATCAACAGATAAAGCCGGTTACTGGTCACACGTTACTGCTTTCGCTTCGAGCCGGCCCGTAAAGTTATTAACCGTGCGCTCATACTCTTCGAGAAATCGCTTACGGTTAATAACTTTACGGGCCTGGGCTGGTACTAACAAACGTTACTGGTCTGACCAGTAACTAAAGCCGCTCTTGCTGGCAACACAAGAGCGGCTTAGGCTTTGCATCTGACAATATAATGACTATAATTTGCTAATTCACAGCGCCGTTAATTCAAAGAGTTGTAAATCCTTAATAAGGTGGCGATACTTTGCTCCCTGGTGTAAAGGCCCCGGGGTGAAAACTGATTATTGCCCACGCCGTTCATGATCCCTTGGGCTTGCACATTGCCGACGGCGGATATAGCCCATGGGGAAATCCTGTTCTGATCGGCAAAAGTTGGAGCTTGATTCACCGGCGGACTGTTCAATGCCTGCAGCAAATTGGTTAAGATCACCGCCGCTTGCTCCCTGGTAATTTGCTCATGGGGAGCAAATTTGTTGTTGCCCATGCCGGAAACAATATTCAGCCCCGCCATTTTGGCGACATTAAGGTCATTAGTATCGTCAAATTGTTTACTGGCTGTGATGGCGGAACCGGTAGCCTTTTCATATACTTGCACGGCAATGGCGCAGAACTCCAGCCGGGTAGCCGGTTTGGTATAGTTATTTTGCAGCGGTTCCGGAACCAGGCCAAGCTGGATCGCTTGAACGACGTCTGATTTGGCCCAAGCAGACGGTTGACTTAATAACGGGTTGGTTATTTGGTTCGCATTAGTGGCGGGGTTCGGATTAGTTAGCGCATATCTAAAAGTGGCCATCAGGCTGTCGGTCATCCCGGATTTGCCGGCAATGGCTTTAATCGTAGTGGCTGCGTTAATCGGGATGGGCGCGCTGTAAAGAGCACTGTCGGCAGTAGGGGTACTGTCGTCTAAGGTGTACCTGATTTCAGCGCCGGGCGTTGCGCAAGCCAGGTAAACCTCGGTGCCTTTGACAACGGCAACATTGTCTTTGGGACTGGCTGTTACCGTTGCTACCTGACTGGCCGGCCTGGTTAGATGATAGGTAAAAGTGGCTACCGGGCCGTCGGACATCCCGGATTTGATGCCGATGGCTTTGATGGAAGTGTATGTGTTAATCGGGATGG
>Ga0209629_10004007_pt1 | contig 10776 bp, 5 predicted proteins | sample TergutCu122P5_FD_187286 | JGI IMG/M metagenome (GOLD analysis project Ga0209629, IMG submission 187286) | Cubitermes ugandensis P5 segment gut microbial communities from Kakamega Forest, Kenya - Cu122 P5 (SPAdes) (version 2) | ecosystem: Host-associated > Arthropoda: Insects > Digestive system >... | reverse complement strand
CGGCAACAATATTGGCATGACCTGGTTCACATTCACGAAATTTAATGGCCCAACGATTTACTGTAGTTCTGTTAACAGAGTTTTCACCATACACAGCCTGTAAACGGTGGTGAATTTCAGCTGGCATTACGTTTTCAGCACTTAAAAATTCAGTCACCGCACGTTGCTTCAATCTCGTTGACATACAACCATAACATGACTCCATGTTAACATGCACTGTTTTAGAACCGGTGAAGAGAAAGGAATGAAACTTTGCACTGCTGTGCAGGAGGGTTGTGGCTACAAGAACACACTGTGCGCGCATCGCTACTATGCTCTGTTGGCAAAATATTTCACTGTGTGCATTACTTATCAGCCGACCCTCATATATCAATGTCTAATCTTTTAATTGCCTTCCTCCCCTGTCAATACTGATAAAGACAACTTAATGCTTCTACTAGTCTAAGAATCTTTTTTTAGTGCCTTGTTTTTCTCTTACTCTTCATTCAGGAGGTAAATAAGAACATGCTACACCCACCTTGTCCACAGTCACTCACTTCAGGTACATGGTCCTTCCATCTCTTCCTATATATAAAACTGTATTTAACATTACATTACTACATGAATTTTGGAATACCATACTTATCATACTGTTCTCTTGATGCCACTTTCACAGTGTCATCAACCCTTCACTTCATACTTCCCTCAGAAACCTGCTATAAACATTCAGTCCATCAAAACAATTATACAATCGGCTTAGAAGAACTCAGTCTTCATACTTTTGCAACTATACTGATTGCATATAATTAATGTATATACCATAATTAATACTTTTAATTAAACAAGGTCACATGCCAAATACGAGTAGAATTAATAAACTATGCATCTTAGTCAGTCTCAGAAAAATAAAATGGACTGTGTAAATGTGCATTCAGCTACATGTAATGAAACCAATTATCTCCTCATCAGTGGTATAGTTCTTTTGTTCACATACTAGACAAGTCTCTTATGATAGTCATCACACATAAAAATAATCAGCTATTGCATGAGTAGTGTTTATTCTAAAGTGGCTCATTCTGTAAATAAGAATGAACTCACAGTGATGCACATTACAACCCTGAATTCCTTCTTAATAAGAAGTAAAACAAAATAAAAAAAAATGGTACATTCAACCACAAATGTTGGTACAGTAAGAAATTCAGTGCCATTAAAATGAGACAGGCTGAATCTCAATATTTTAAAATTTATACATGAACAGGGGCACTTTGATTGTAAGTTATTTTGTCTTCTCTTCATCTCATATCAAAATGAACACACCCTGCATGAAGGTTCTTCATTTATTTCCTGGCTCCTCCTTGTGAATACCTGCAGCAACTGACAATGAACCCTGTAAAAACAAACACAAGAACATAATGCTGATGTGTCTTCTGCATTTACAAAATCAAAAATGAGGAACTGCAATTATCACGCAGAAACTATGTGACCTTTAAAGTGCCAGCTCAGCCTATGTAATTTCAGCACTCTGGGCCATTACAACAAGGTTTCATTCTATTTAAAATTCCTTAACAAATGCTGATAGTGATTAAAGAAATCAGTTCGCAGTTCCTCCAGTTCACACTGGGGTAAAATGTGGGATTGCTGCTCAGATTATAGCAGTTTGGATTCTTATAACATGTAGAATAATAAGCTTGCTGCAACATTTTGAAGGAACATACCGCCTCCATTTTTAGGGCATATGAATTGGTTCACGTGGATTCTAAGTGTCTGGCAAGACGAAATGTGTTGATTATATAGAAAAACTGTAAGGAATGTGGCCAATCAGAGGGAACAGATCTTGCACTCATCCAATTCCTATCAGTGAGTTGCATGTGTCTTTAAGTTTTTCATTATGCATTTACTCCATGCTCCAGTGCGTTCATCTCTTCAAAGTCCTAATATTTTCATTTTTGAACACAGGGTTTCTAAACTTGATGTTTGTTTGACTGTGCATTGTCGTTAATATGTGGAAATAAAAGGCCAACTAGATGCACCAGATTGGTTTTTATTGCAGAACTTATTGTTTGCTCAACATGTTTAGGGCATCATTATGCCCATCATCAGGAGCTCAAGATTTATACAGACAGTTGCTGCCCATGGTACTTGGCGTTTGGTTTACAGGTCGTTGGTCTGATGTGGAGTTGTGGGTTATGTGTCCGGTTTGCGGGATGTTTCTTGACTGGCTCTGTCTTGTAGTGTTTCTATCCTTGATTCACAGTTAGAGATTCCATTTCATAACTACACACAATATTTGAGAAATGGCTGGTAACGAAGCTAAGGAAAAAGCCTTAATCCTGAAACACAGAGTGCTAGAAGCAAAGGTTCCAACATCATTCACAGGGGTATGGTGCTAATAAAATAAAACACCAGCCCCAAAAAACAAAACACTTATTAAACAAACTGATATTGCACAATAACGTATACACAAATGTAATACAAGACTGTTTACATTTTCCTTCCACTACTCTGCTGGCACTGGAATATAACTATTACATTAGAATAATGTGTATGACTGTCTGTTATTACAATAATCTCACCTTATTCTTATATTTGTTTCCAACTGGACCTCACCATCACAGTTCCAGACACTGATTCCAGGTATAACTCTGGGTGGAGGGCACTCTGGATGTGAAACTGCAGGTGGAAGTGCTTGGAATGTGAACTCTCTGGCTCGATGGACTTCCACAAAAGGCAAATCAAGCTGCACAGAATAAAAGCAGAGGCAATGGAATAAAAGTCAATCAGCCTGAACCACTTTGTTAATGCAAAACTGTCTCATTCACACAATGAAGAATTTGTATAACAACAAACAAAAGATGCTGTGTTGACATGCATGTGAAGAATCTATACAAGCAAAGAACCATAAATTCTTCTACACACACAGCAACAACACACTGCTTAAATGTCTTAATACTACATTCCTTTGCATATTTTATATTAGTCTCACCTGAGGATGGCCCTGTTACAGGTTAAAACATGTAGTGACTTCATGCATATAATGTATAACTTTACTTCCAATAAAGTGTTGTGTTTGACTGACTTTGTTACTATGTGTCTTAATTCCTTTGACGAATACATGTAAATCATTGTTCACTCACATTCACAGATTGTCGCATCTTTATTTCAAAATTTTTCTGATTTACATATATGTAGTTGTGGGGTTCTCAAACTTTGAAACACCATGGTCCCGATAAAAGAATTCATGCAACCCACACTCCATGACCTGAGCTATGTACTTCATAAGATTCGGCAAGAAGTAAATATACCACTGCTCTTGTAATAGTTACATTTCAATCTATGTATCAAATGACACAGTGATAGTATGTATCAGACAACTTCATAACATAAAGCTGTTTCATTGGGAGAAAAAAACAAAATACAACTATTCATAGTCACATTTTTAAATGGGAAAAAATAGACTTGTTTACTTTTGCATAACACCTGAAATCTGGGTTTTGTTTTCTTGCTTCATATTAATTTTTCACTGCTATGCATCACCTCATCAGAATGACAAATGGTTTGTTCATTATCTTTTGAGTTCATTCAGCTGCCATGTTATATCAGCAGTTTGGTGGGAAACAGTGTCGATAGAAAAAGGGACATGATTATAATCATACTCAACAGCTGCTGGATGAATACAATTTTCTCCAGTTGTGCATTCCATTTTATTCTGGGCTTACTAGTATGCAACTCCATAAGAGGCAGAGTGATTTAGAAAGGACAGTCATATATGTACTTAGTTTCTGTTTTCATTTCATTCCTCTGTGAATGAAAAAAAATTGAGGTTTGCTATATAAATAAGCCTGTGTGCAGTGTTTCCAAATGTGGTTTTAAGTTTGCTTGGCTTTATTCTCTCAGTGGACAGCATTTTCTGACACATAACATACTAAGGTCATTCTATTCCAGTATCAAAAATACTCATGAAACCTGAGAATATCTAACTTTCACTATACATTCTGACTTACGCTTATTTTCATCAGCATTATTAGACAGTCATCATTGACTGTTCTCTTACTGCCTTACAAAATCTTTTCCATTTTAAAATACTGGAAAATTAAAGTAACAGGTATATTAAAAAATGTTGTATATTATATATATATATATGAGCATAAAGAAGTTTATTCTGCTAAGAAATGGAAGCATGTGAAAAAGCAACTTATAAGGTTAATAATACTTAAAATTCTGAGTTCAACTACCATATCCAAAGCAAAATATTTTTATATATATAGTTGCAACTCCCCTCTAAGTCACAAGACACATGCCTGTGGGGGTTGCCTTGCAGAGTTTGTGAACCCTTGCCTTATTTAATGTCAAATCACTAACAAAAGACTGAATCAATACGAAATTCCCATATTTTTAATGGTTCCATTATGAAATATCTGACTTTGAAGGGTAATTTTATTTTTAAAGCAGAAAACTTTCTGGCATTTAATCTTCAGCAGCATTTAGTGTAGGTTACATTTGTCACATTGAAAACCTCAAACTCACTGTCAGTGCATTATGTCTTTTACAAGATGTTTCAAGAAATAAGGTGACAGCATGTCTCGTGTGGAATAGTATCATCCAACAACAAATTTCACCCTGTAATGGGCATGTAGATCATCTGTGTCAACATACAGCCATGAGAGGGCACCAGAAACATGTCATTTCATCATACAATGAATTTAAATATGGCAGGCCTACTGGAAACATGGTCCAATATCGCAGTACACAGTGTGATTCGATTCTTCAGTGTGAAGCGTGTGCACTGGTGGAAATTTCATCACCCACCAGAGGAGGTGTATCGAGCACATGTAGTGTCACGGAAATGTGTGTCGCTTTCAATAATTGCAGGACTGATGGTGACAATAAGCAGTGTCCCAGGTGCCCAAGCATATTCACTACAGTGAGACAATGTGAGTATTATGGATGCCCTGGTCAAGACAATAGATCCACAAAGTTGAATGACACAGCCACAATCTAGTCAGATCATTGGGTAATGTGCACAGCATTCTCCATGAACAACTGGACTGCAGAAGAGCATGTACATGCTGAGTGCCAAAGAACTGAACAGACAACCATAAAACTCATCACATGAGAACTCTCCTACATTTTACACCTTACACAGCTCAAAGAGACCGGTTTCTGCAGTGTCCCTTTATAGTGGATGAAATGTGGGTAAATCACAAACCTGAAACTACAAGAGCATCTGTAACAGTACCAGACATCTCCCCCAGCAAACAAATTCAAAGCAATGCCTTCAGTAAGGATGATCATGGAAACTGTCTTGTGGTGCCACAAAAGTATGCTTCTTGTGGATTTTCTTGCCCATCACAACACTGCAACTACTTGTTGTTATTGTGATATGCTTCAGAGGTTATGGCAAGCCTGGGTTGCTGCACCAAGGTGTCATTATTTTGTGTGATAATGCTAGGTCCCATACTGCCAACTGGACTTGTGACAGGTTACAATGCTGAGAGTCTATGGACTGCTCTCCCTACAGTCCTGATCTCATGCTCACCAATTTCCATCTCATTGGACCCTTAAATAGCATGTGGTTGGTATGCAATTTTCAACAGATACCAAAGTGGAGCAGTACCCTAATGGCTGTGGCCCCTTGACACATATTTCCTCGATGACAGGATACAAGCCTTGGTGCCATGGTGGGACAAACACTTAAATGTTAGTGACTGCTATATACGAGCTGATGTGTGCCACCTGCTACCCAGGTGCAATGTGAACATCAGAGTAAAAATAAAGATCTCAGCTTTAACAGACAACATCCTGTTGTGTTTTTATAACTTAACATATTCAAGAATAAGTCAGTCAGTGCAACTATCATTTTATTATCAAAACCATTCGTTTTACAGTTTGCTACATGTGTTATCATCAGGCAAAAATTATATAATATATAAAAACAAATGTCCATGTACCTTTTATGTTAGTTTTGCTTGATGATGACATATTAGGTTGAAACATGTAGCAAACTGTAAAAACAGATATTGTTTTTATATAAAAAACGCAGATGTGTTGACTGGATTATTCTTTGATATATAAAGTTCTCAGCATCAGAGCATTTTGTTGCATTACATTTGGAGCTCCTTAGTAGTCCACAAAGCTTAAGAATAAGATAACATACCAAATTTTTTTCTTTGCTTGACAGCCGCAACAGCAACCTTAGATTGTTCAGCATATTTGTGTGCTTTATAATTAATACATCCACACAACCATCTCCTAAGTGGCAGTATGGGGAAATACCATTGGGACTCCGTGAACAAGCACAAGATACATTAGCACCGTTGACCATAAAAAACTTTCCATGGAATGTCTTCCACTCTGTAAAAATAAAACAACATTTTCTTTCATAACATATGTGATTATACTGTTCACATATCTATTTTATCTAAAGCCATGTAATGTGTTCCTGTGATTGTGTATATAATGAATCAAACATTTTTTTGCTGCATCTGTTTGTCTGTACACATACACATTTAAATATAATGTAACTCACTGGTAATTTAATAATTATAATTCCTTCTAAATTAAAATGAAATAAGATAGCTCAGCCAACAAAAGGATAGACTGGATGATGAAGGTTCAGTCCCCTTCTACATATTAAATTTTTCCTCTTCACCATTAAATTTAAAATGGAATGGCGATCTAACCATTTCTCAACCCATGGTGTACCTAAGTGAGCCAATATAACACAGTCAGTACAGTAATTATGCTACAGATTGACCAACCAAGGAATTGTTGTTAAATGTCTGACAGATGCAAGAGACTTGTCACTGCTCTGAAGCATCCAGACTGGCTTCGTGTTCCACCCAGCCTCCTCTTCAATAGATGCTCGGGGCTATTTCCTTGGGTGGGGGGTAAAACGGCAGCGGCGTTAAGCCACCCATTTACCTCCACCTAGTGCCGAGATTACGAATAAGTGGAGCTATTCTTCCACCTCTCCATACAACTTTATGTTGTGCATAGGGACAACTATGCATAACGTAGTATTTTCATATATAACTAAATATATGGAAGTAACAAAGAACTCTGTAAAGCACACAATATTTTACTGTGAGTGGAATGAATTGATTCAGATTTGAAAAAGTAATTATGGAGGGCTGGTGCAGTACACACCAGCAGGAAGTAAAAAGCATCACACATGCCTCAACTGACAAGAGAAGTTACATTCAGCAACAGAGATAAGGACATACCAAAATCATACAAGCACACGACTAATATAGACAGGAATTTTCAAATGAACCACAAACCTAATTACAGGTGGCTGAACTGGAATGACTGTTGATGATGTAAAGAATGTCGCATGACAGTGACAGTTCTCCAAGTGCAATAATGCAGTGACGTCAATTAAGTTGAACAAATCATGCAAATGGTTAGTTAATCATTGACAACTATTGGTGCAAGCCCCACCGTAACAAGCACAGTACTCATGGGATGCATTTTATCACTGCACGTATTCATTATTGCTTTTCAGAACTTCTATCTCTCCTGAAATAATGCACCTAAATACAAAGCAAAATGGAGTAAAGCATCATGTTCCCCTGCATCGAATTGAAATATTTGTTCAAATAAACAATTCTGCACAATTTGGAATACAGAAAGGGAGATTCCACTCACAGTTCACTTGTGGTAATATCACAGTATTTCACATAACTGAACATAGCACAATGAACTGAAACAATTCAGTGTCAAATATGCCACTTTTCTACACAACCCAAGTACATCAATACCTAACACTTGCAGTGTTAATTAGTCCTCTATGTACCTAAATTTTCTCACCTCCTTCAGTCTGAGTTTTCTTGTTTGGTATGTTTTCTGCATGGGCTTGACATCTTACACAGTTCTCCAAACATTTTGGGCCACTTGATGGGCTACAAGTGTCAGCAAGCAATGTTACTTCCCCCTCATAACCATTATTTGCCATAAATTTTTTGAAACCTGTAAAATAAATGATTATTTAAAAAAATATATTAACTGAAACATGATTTAAAAGCTGTTTCTGACACATTTTACAGATTTCTTAAGGTACAATACTGTAGCCTGAACATAAAATTAAGTAAACAGGTTGACATTTGAAGTTTTCACAGTGGTGACAATGTAAAACGTGGTCTTGTTCGATATGATATCATAAATTTACAGACAGTTACCAATGTTCTGGAATGCTGCCTCTATCTTCATGTTGGTCTGTTATTATCTATACAGAGATCACAATCTTAAGAAAAATGATTAACAACATGTTGCATGTGAGATTTTAGGTTCTCACAGAGGTGCTCATAAAGATTCATCTTGTTGGGGATATGACATCCTGTCGAGTAGTCAATAATTACTGATGTTTCTGAGGAGCTTGCTGCCTGTATCTTCAGCATTCTAGCAGTCCTAGACATTTTTGGACACAGAAGATGGAAGCAGCAAGTTCACTGACTGTCACAGCCTCACATCCCAAACACTTGGATCTTGAATTGGTTACAATCTTAACTACATCGCACATTGTGCAGGATCCATCTAATTGCAGTTCCATTCTTTATTTAATGTTCAGGAGGAGTGCATTCTGTTCTGTAGACAGAGTACTCAACTTAGTGACAGATTCAAAATCCTTGTCCACAATCTAAATATAAAAACAATCATATACCCCCAGACTACTAGCAAGCAAATGGTGATTGTAATTTTTAAGGATATGGCTCTCACATTTTTGTTCTTAAAATGTTCTTTTAGAATTGGTTACCCAATACCCTGCTTCTGACTTCCTTTCATAAAAAATGATTATGGTTGACGTGTATTGGTACACGTTCACTATTATTCAGGGTAGGTATTTCCAGAAATTCAATATCAACGTCTTGTAATAGTTCTTCGTATTCATTGTAATTTATTTTCATCAAAATTTTCCATAGTATGATTTTGGTCAGAAACTAAGTATAACAGTCACAAGGATGATATGACTTGCCACTGGTCAGTAAAAATCTCATCAAAACCAGACAGTTAAATTTACATTTTCAGGATGGCTCAAACTCAAAGTTTGAAACAAACTTTAATAACTGTCTAAAAGCCAGTCACATAGAGTAACATAACTCTGCAAGACTTAAGAGTAGATGAGCTAAAATTAAAACCTCAGATCCATGATATGCCTCGCTGTCAACAATGAACTGCCCACTGAGCAGCAGAGACAAAATTACCTAAGAAATAGCAGGGATTATCCCATCTATTCATCACTTGACATAATCTGTAAAAATTTTCCTTAATTATTTCATGAAACAGTACACATATTTTAAAACAAATTTAAAACATTTTTTGTGTAATGCATGTAAGAAATTCATCAAACATATGAGTATAACAACAACAACAACAACAACAACATGCATTTAATTTCATTCTTTCTAAAGAGTATTTACGAATGAGGTGAAAGAAAAAGTTATGGAATGAGAATCTAACAGCAAGAAATGAAAGACTAAATCTTTCTCTAACATGGACATTCTAACCTAGCCAATGTTGTTACTAATGGTAAATAAATTATTGTACCTTCATTAACAACTGACAGAGTTTTCCAACACATGTATCTGTGCACAGGACTTGTTATTTAATTCAGTAAATTCGTTACATGTTCTTGGCCCAGTTTGTGTGGTTTGTTGAGTGAAAGTGAATTCACATCACACAACAGGAAAACAAGTTATGTGTCCTAAAATATTGCAGTCTTTCTTTTTAAATGAAGTGGACTTTTTATTAGGCAGGAAGTGTAGTTCCTACAGGTTGCACCAAAAATTAACAATAAAGCACTAAATCCCACACTCTCCTAAAAATTTAGCTGTAAATGGTGTGAGTGAATATGGACAAATTATGTGAAAGATATTATTGTTCAAAATCTTGTGAAGATTTTACTAAGTACAATTATAATTACCAGAGAATTCATATCGTTTTGGTCCCATCCAGCGGAACTTATCGCTGTCCCTGACAACATCACCTAGGAAACCATACGATATAACACTGGAATAATACCGCAACAAAGTTGCATTGCTGTGGATACTGCAGATATCCAGGCCAGTGCTGTCACCTGCAAAAACAGATAACTTCCTTTTTAATACACGTTTTCTACTATCATAAAAATAATAAGATGCATTTCTCTTGTCTTTTCATTCAGATTTCATAGCAAGACTGGCATAAGCAGTTTCCATTGCTTAACAATAATGTGCTCTAACATATTTATATATGGGAAGTTAAAAACAATTATCAGAAATAACAACACAACACTTAATCACAAGCACAACTTTATCTTGCCTTTAGTATGAGATAAATATTTTTCATTTTAACATCATAACGTGACTCTCATTTGTAACTCTAGTGCGCCCACTTCCCTCACAGACTGACAGTTGCCATTAGGTATTGAATCTCTTCACACTCTCCGACAGCATTCTCTTGTTTACTGTAAACAGCATGCCACACTGAGTTCGGCAAAGTTTTTTGGAACCACCCTAGCTTTCAAAAAACCGAGATGTGTATGTTTATTTAAGGTATTTCTTAGACTTCATAGAGGCACAATCTTTTATGGTCTATCCAACTGTACAAGGCACTTTATTCAACGACTGCAGGCTTCCAATCTAATCTTCTAAACTAAGGCTCATTCTATTGATACAGTGAAAGAAACGTCGTAACCCCTCGCGCAGAACGGTTTTGCCCAGCGTGGTTCTGACTATACGCAGTCTAAAATGATTAAATATGTGGGAAAATTTTGCCAACGTCCAAAAATGTACGTATTTTAAGCGACGGCAGACTGGGGGG
>Ga0209629_10004006_pt1 | contig 10776 bp, 8 predicted proteins | sample TergutCu122P5_FD_187286 | JGI IMG/M metagenome (GOLD analysis project Ga0209629, IMG submission 187286) | Cubitermes ugandensis P5 segment gut microbial communities from Kakamega Forest, Kenya - Cu122 P5 (SPAdes) (version 2) | ecosystem: Host-associated > Arthropoda: Insects > Digestive system >... | reverse complement strand
CATAGGGTATCCAACTCTGGGGTTGCACCAAACAAAGTAATAAAGACATTATACAACGATTCCAGAATAAAGTACTTAGGAACATTGTCAGTGCACCCTGGTACATTAGAAACAATGACTTCCACAGAGACCTGGAAGTGGACGTTGTGTCTAGCGAAATCCAGAGATTTGCACAAAAGCATGAAGAAAGACTCCATCATGAGAACGTTGAGGCCATTCAGCTACTGGACAACATGGACATAGTGCGCAGACTCCAGAGGATAAAACCTTTTGAGCTAGTTTAAGTGACAGTGTAAAAGCAGAGACAGTGCTACTGTAAGTGTTAGTGTGAAAGCAGAGACAGTGCTAGTGCAAGTGTCAGTGCAAAAGCAGAGACAGTGCTATGTAAGTGCACAACAAAAACGTGTACACATTATTGTAGCAGAAACAGAGAGACGCTAATGGGTGAATTCTTAGGTTTAATGCAAGAGTAATAATTTAGGATAGAATAAGATTGCTTATTAGTCCCTGTGACTAGATTGTAATGTCATAAAGCACTGAAAAGGCTTTATTAAAAAAAATTCTAACTACAGCCATAAATAATTAATGTGTATAAGGAAAACAGAATAAATTTTAGATAATAATTGCTTTCATAATTACAGTCCTACTGCAGGTATTAATTATTTATTACAGGTGGAGTGACAATAAAATAAATGAATGTTAATCCTAAAGATTATATCTGTCTAAGGGGCAGCTATGTGTGGGTTCGTTTAATAAATCGTTACTGCGTTAGGAAACATGTAGATCGTTTCATGGCGATGGTATCTTATGATGTTAATATATGATTCTAAAGTATACATAGCATGTCTTGGTGTACATTGTGATACAAACAGAGCTAAGCCATTTGCTACAGCAAATTGGTCTCTATCTAGTTGACAATTTAATTTTACTTGTCCCAGGGCTCATTTCACTCTACTGCTGTACTGTAAAGCAGTAAGTAATTTCTGATTTAATTAATGAATTATTAATGCTATTATCTACTTTTAATTGGTGATAATGGGACTGACAGGCGGTTCATCATCAGATTTTCACCACGGATTTCCGGGTTTGACGTTAACCTGCCGGGATTTGTGGTGGACAACGAGTGACACAAGGACAAGTTTCTATGCGTATACTTCCGGTTTTCCTGTATCATTATCATTCTAAAAATACTCCACATTCATGCTGTGTTCGTCTACCGCCAACGCTATGCAATTTCAGCAGTTCATTTCGTTGAATAAACCCTTCACCAACAATATTTCGGAGACGATTTCTGACTGCGTATTCGCTGTAGAATTCGCTTCTCAGTACACTACATGTAGACGCAGCAAGCTCCTCAGAATCATCGGTAACGAAATTTCAAATCAACACGGCCCACTGTACCAGATGACTAATTCTCAATTCCAACAGAATTACAAATGTATTGTACAACAATGCCTTCTTTACAACACACACAGTATTCGGCACGAAAGGGCCGTCATCATTTTATTGTACAGAATCGTGCACGGAAAGGAATCCCGCCCCAGTTTTAGCAGCAGAAAGCGTAGTCAAGTGATCATGGCGGCCCCCATGGGCACCTCAGCTGCCCGTGGGGCTAACTTTCTTTAATAACATCAAAATAACTTCTCGAATGTAATAGTCCAATATTTGTTGTTATTTTATTACTAAACAAATTGTTACTGCCATTGATAGTAAAACAGGGCTGCTTTCTCGCGGGCCACTCTGTATAGGCATAAAAATATACAAAGAAATTGTGCATGTTTTATTTCAGGTTTTATTCTAGGTGTGAACTATGACCCTTTACATTAATAATTTTACAATTATTATTTGCATTAAAATTTGTGTTTGGCAGCTTATAATTTATTAATGGCTGTGTTATTCAGACTGTCGGACCCATATTCATTTTGAGTTGAGTGTAATTGTTTATACGCTACAACAGTCAGATTTTAATACAATAATAATTGTAAAATTACTGATATAATGAGTGATATCTCACACCTAGGTTAAGGTCTAAAATAAAACCTATTGTCATTCTCGTAACATATAGTATAAAGCCTACCGACTGCCCTTTCGGGCCGAAACGTTTAGCGTGTTGTAAACGTCGTACTGTTTTACGGTAAATTTGTAGTTGCTCTTACGATGCTCTCATTAAACGGAAATCTCTGGACATAACGGGTTGTCCCTAGTAAATATAATACTGCAGTTTTCACCGACAGCGCTGTGAAACCCCCTGATCGTAATAAACCGCATATATTGCTGTGTTTCATTATTGAAAATTAAGGTCTATAGCACTCCGTAACCTTGGGTTAAATCTTATAAAGTGTAACACAAGGAAAATCAAATACCTGGAGGGAACGGAACAATGATGGGTACTAAGCTGTCATGTTCCCCGTTACCTGAGCGGAGCAATGACCCAGAGAACTAGGGTCTCTTCCACTGAAAGTGAATGAGGACGCCGTTGTATGTGGCTGACAAACCCCTTCACTTTCATGGAAACCAGCCCATTGTTCGTTCAGCAAAACAAGAACTTCCTTTGCGGCGCTGTATATGGCAGCCTTAGGAGTTTCTTACAGCCCACATCACAAAGATTCAAACAGTAATTATTATAATTCGGTTGTAATGTAACATTCAGTTATATTTAGTCATTCACATTCATTTAAAATGACTATAAAACTTGCAGATATGGTCGTGTCTGTAAATCTTAAACGATAACGTACGCAGCTGTAGCTTCGTATTCGCTTGTTCCAATAAACAAGATATCAGTAACATAAGAGATTTGGAATTTTCACGGCAGTGAAGATTGATGTTCCGGGGTATGACAACGTGTAACCTGTTATGTGGGTACCCAAGTTTTGAAGAAATATATTACCTGCCTGTCCAGGGTCATACGACCAGCACAGTCCTCCATTTCGTTGACCGCATGAGCTACAAAAAATGATTAACACGTAGTTTAAGGAACTCTGGGCGCAGTCTAAGGCGTGGTTCTGCGGCCGCTCGATTACTGGGATTGTGGGTTCGAATCCCAGCGGGGGCATGGATATTTGTCTGTTGTGAGTTTTGTGTGTTGTCAGGTAGAGGTATATCCGGAGGAGTCCTACCGACTGTGGCGCGTCGTTGTGTGTGATCTAGAAACCTAAAGATTGTGGAGGCCGTGGCCCGCGTTGGGCCTCAGCACCACAGGAGAAGAACTGAATAATAATAATAATAATAATAATAATAATGTGCTCAGAAACTCATTTAAATGGCTTACCGGTTCCAACTCCCTCACTTATGAAATGCCTGGAACTACATTAAACAACAGTGTGTTCTTTCGTAACGAAACGCCTAACCATTTAAAGACTAGGATTAACTTAAAAAAAAGTACAGTACTCCCCGATTTCTGCAAAAGCATTGCTTTTTGTAATGTTTCCAGGCTTCTGGTGAGAGCAACACGCAGGTGAAATTGAGTATCGAGCATTGGTGGAATGATACTGACAAGCGAAAATCGAAATATCCGGCGAAAAACCTGTCCCACTGTCATTTTCTCCGCCTCAAAACTCATATGCATTTACTTGGAATCGAAATCGGCCCACAGTAGCGAGAAACAGGTGCCTGATCGCCTGTGGTACGTATAAATTGTATTTAAAGATATAGTTCGTACCGCGCAGTAAAAACACTGAGTCTTAGTTTTAAATCCCAGTAAGTCATCGCCATACGGGGAAATTATTTCTGTCCCGAGAAATGTAACAGACACGTAAATGCATTCTGGGGGCAGAACGCAGAACGTTTCATTTTGGTGGTACGTAAAGTACCCACTAAACTTTAAAGGGTTAAAATAGTGCTGTCTGTTATGTTCGTCTATGCTGCGGTAAGTCTGTATGTTTTTACGCGTAATGATAACGAGAGGCCTCTGAATGATTTTTGACGAAATCCGATCTTAGAAAATTTTACGAAAGTTTTCGAGCCATTTCAATATTCATGTAGATCGGATGTTTTTAACGATCATTAGGTATGAAACACCTAGATGTGTTTCTGTGTCCATGAGCGTTCGCGTCACTTCTCTGTCACGGACACAATTCCTGTCACATTCGATTGTATCAGTGTTGCTAGGAAACGGTGCTAACGAAGTACTTTGAACACCAGGTTTGCATAGAAACAAATCCAGCATAATAGTTACAATATGCTATGCATATTCCTTAGCTTACTAATAATTTAGTTAAATGAGAACGATTTTCTTTTCTACAACGGGCCGATCCTTCGTCCAGAGGGGTCCTATCGAGTGTGTGTGTGAAAGTATAACCTCTACAACTGCAATGAGTAGGTAGGTAGAGGTCAAGACTAAAAAGGAAAGAAATAAATAAAGAAGAAGAAGAAAAACAAAAAAAGGAAGAGAAATGTGTTTTGATGCAGTTGCCAAAACTGGAACTAGAATATTGTTGAATTGCGCAGATATAAAACATAATAAATTATGGTTTCTATAATGCATTTTTTGAAAAATGTTTCTTCGTTCTTTCTTGGTCTAACCTCTCCTACTTACTCATTGTAGGTGTTCGGTTATTGTTGCACCTGATCACCTCAATGACACACAAACACACACACACACACACGGTAAGATTCCTCTGGACGAGGGATCAGCCCGACGCAGAGACCTCTACCTGACACCACACAACACTTACAAGAGACAGACATCCGTGTCCCCGGCGGGATTCGAACCCACAATCCCAGCAAGCGAGCGGTCGCAGACCCACGCCTTAGACAGCGCGGTCACTGGGATCGGCATGCCGTATACAGTGATTCAAAATAAGTGAACAAATATGAGGAACGCTCCTAAAATAAACTCAAAACATACAAGCCAGTCGTTCATATTGCACACATATTCGCTGAATATGCTCACTGTGAACTCGGAGACCGTTTCGTGGAATAAACGATAATAATGATATGATGATGATAATGATAATGATAATAATAATAATAATAATAATAATAATAACAGTAACAATAACAACGACGACGATAACAACAACAATCATAAGAGCAGTGTAGAGTTGGGCTCTCAGACTCAGATCGTACTTGGAGCAAAAGAATATTGTTGAAAATTAGGATGTGCCGCGCTTCATTTTAAAAGATAAACATGTCACGTATTCTGTTCAGAATATAACACACTATTAGGAATATTTCGTACGTTTAATAACAAACCTGAAACATATTGTAGGTGTAATTACAAAATTTTTAACTTATTCATTGGTGTCCTTTTGCTGGTGTGTGTTGCAGGTTGCCATCCAGGGACAGTGTCTGTCACACTTGTGAGGACGAACGTGTCGAATTCTTTAAATGTAATAAGCGCTGTTCAGGGCCACATTCTGTAATGAGATAAGATGTTTTGGTGGGTTATACTGAGACCGCAGAATTGGGTCGTATGGACGGTGGGCATGACGATGCACGAGGCTTCCCAGTATCTAACTAATAATGTATTCCTCCAAGGCCCTCTGGCCTGAATCAACCAGCCAAAAGCGCTCGTCGCCAGCAGAGATTATCACTACTTACATATACGTGAACAGAGTGGCTACACCACTGAAAGGGAATATAGGGAAGTATGTTGGTAGGGGATGTGGGGGTGCTGTGGGGGGCGGCGGGTCGATCCATGGGGTTTCTTTCCGCGGCCTCAGTATATGTCACAGGGTTTGGGTGCTGCGGGAACTTCTGTATCGTTGCGAACTGGACCGCGTTTCCTGTGTTGTCCGGTTCGTGTCCCTAGTTCCTGTAGTGCGCTGATGATGAGCCATGTTACACAATTATTTTACTCCCTGATGATGGGCCAATAAGGACCGAAACATATAGAAGTTAGTGGTTTTTATATTACTGTAAATGTAATACAGTTGTTTGCATGTGTTTAATTAAAAGCAATTGAATTTTAATGTACGGAGTGGAAGACGTGAAACAGGAAATATTCTCTTTTCGCATGAATGAAATTCGCTACAAACAACAGGAGGCTTGCAAGTGTGGTTGAAGAAGTGGGCCAATGAGGTTACGAAGCTGCGAATGATAGGGGGAGTTGGTTCCATTATCCCTCTCGCTAGCTGGCTCAGTTGCTGGCGAGGCTCGCTTGAACTGGCGGTCGGTTAGCTGTAGTCAGTAGTCTTCGCGCGCTTGCAAGTAGTTAGTCGTTAACCGTTCGTCTCTCGGTTACCGGCTGTCGTGCCAGAACGACGCCGACGTCGTTTGTTACCGGGACACGGCAGTGAATTCTTATGTGTTCTGAACATCAATGCGGACTAACTGTATTGGAGGAGTGGTTTAATCGTGCCCTAAAACTAGGAACATAACCTCCAAATATATCACCTTCAGCTTCTGGTACCAGTTGTGTGATAGACAGTTGTACACTAATTGTCTTGCATCGAATTACTTTGTGCTGGTGATAAGGTCTTCTGATTTTATATTTTTGTCGTAACAAAGCATTTTATTATTGACAGCTCCAACTTCGCATTGAAGGTTATTTAACTTTGAGATTTTAATGTGTTTGGGTTTTGTCGTAACATATTTTTTTTGAGGCTGTGAACTAGGTGCCCTGCAGTTCAGTAAACCTCTTAGTAGACGAAATTGTGGCATTCACATTTATGTAGCACTGAAACGCGTTGTGAAGGATGAGTTACTGGTTTTTAACCGGTTTAAGTTACATGTCTTGTACAATAGTTTTATACATTGCGTTTACAATACATGTGAACTTTGCCCCATACGTTTGTGATAATATTGTTTGGACCTAATTTGAGTGGCTGTATGAAATGTTTGTGAATATCTCGAAAGTGTGCCATCTTTCGTACGGAAATCTTATCGGACTACGTAGTAGTGAGTGATGTGAATGTGGAGTGTAAAATAACCAGACTTTATAATCATTTGACTACAGTCGATGGTGTTTATTGTCGTGTGGTGCATTACATTTCGTCTTAAGAAACCGTTGGCCGTAGATTGCGTATTTGGTAACATCAGCATATCGACCTCATTCCGTTCTTCCTTCGGTAGTACGTTAATGAATTTCGCCTGCATTTGACGGCAGTGCTGGCGACATTTGACTTAGTAGGTGAACGACACGTGAAGCACAGTTTGTTGCCCGTGTGTTCGGAATTCCGGTTTCATATGATTGATTATATTCGTATTAACTAATTTCGAATACAAATAATTAATGGAGTGGTTACATTTCTGTGAAACATATGGTGTAATTTCTTTGTGTGTGTCCTTTTGTCCATTCTCTGGTTGATGTTCCAACCAGCTGGACAATTATTAATGGTGCAGTGTGTCTGTAGTTCTGTTGGTTGCCGTTTTGAATTGAGTGCAGCAGCGACATAAGTACAGCCGCTATTCAGATTTAACTGTTGTCACGTTTAACTACCCTTAACCAAATATACCATTTCTGAACATAATGTGTTTATAATTGAGGCTCTGTGGAAGGAACGAAGTGCAACGAACAATTTTTTGTTGTGTGGAAGGGTAAAAACATTTGTGATACAAAGTGTACCTTCTTAAAAAACGAAACAGTTGACGTGCGTGTATATTGGCGTTGGTGGTAAAATGGTTTTAATAAGGACATTCGGGGACGAGACAGGGATTTCTTATAGTCAATTTCAACAAATGTTTGGACTAGCGGTGATATAGGTTAAGACGCGTGTTAAAAAAGTAAGAAGACAAACACGTGGCTGAGCAAGAGTGCTTCGAATCGGGAGGGGAAAAGGACAGGTGTTCCGTGTTCAGCGAGCTCAGGATGTCTAGAATATGTTTGGATATTCAGAGATCGAGTTAAAAGGGTCTGTAATGAAACTTCGAACACAAGTTTTGCGAAGCTTAAATGCCAGACAGGTTGAGAATTTATAATGAACTTACTGTTTTGTTTGTTTCATATGAGGTGTCATTAGTTACCGCGTTTTCATATCAAGTGTCCAGTTTCTTTTTAAACTCAAAACGTAACAACCCGAAACACCGAACTTTCTGTGAACGCGTCAAATTGTAATGAACACAAACCTCACCGAAGTCGGTTTACCAGACGAGTGGTGTACGTTTTACTCTTAGAAAACGAGCGTTCCGATTCGCTGCGACACATGCAGTGTGACGATACACACGTTACGCAGGGACCCAGTTCAACCACCAGTCCGCAGTAAATTAAAAAGACGGGCTACATACCTGCAATCAAAGAAACAAAATGGCAGCCGCGGTTGGTAACATGTCGTGTGCAGTAACATTGGCGACGCTGGTGATTCTGGTAGTGCTATGCCCCTCTGTTCAGTCTGCGTATTTTTACAACAGAGACGCGAACAGTAACTATCATCACCATCCCAGAACAGCTGGTTATCATTCAACGGGAATGTCATCACAGCACCGTGCTGTGCATCATAAACACCATCAAAATAATGGCAGTAACAGTGGCAGAATTCAACAAGCTGCTGTTGGTGTAATCAGTAACGGAAGACTTGTGCCTTTCACTGCCAGTACAATCAGTACAACCCCTAGCAGTAAATTATCACCACTAGATCGTTTAATGAACAGACTTGATTTGGAAGAAAGAAAATTGACCCAAATAAATCATAAGAGTCATGTGACGCGTTTTGATCAAGGGAATGTACTTGGTGCATCACCACCACCGATGTTAAGGTCATCTGATCGCAGATACGCCCACGCAAGAAGCCACGCTGAAGATTCGTACGAAGATAATGACGAATACGACAGTGAAGATGTCGTAGATGATGCGAACATCAGGGATGAAGACGAAGATGAGGATGAAGACGAAGATGAAGGAAATGAAGAGGAAGGAGAGAGGTTGAGCCAAGGCCGCCATCAGTATCAGAACCACAATTCTGGACGTAACGTCGCCAGAGGGGTGAGTGATGAGTGTTTTATTTACTGTTGTGAATTTTGGATATTAGTGTTTGTGTTTTAAATCTGAATATCAGTTGCGAGTAGCTGAAATACGATGTTACGAACAGATTAACATGATACTGGCTTTTCAAATTGCGCGGCTGCGAACATTGACAAATGAGAGAAGGTCTCAACTAATTAAGCTCTTCAGGCGGGCGGTTGCAGCGTTGTATAATGAAAACTCTGTAAAATCGGCTTTTTGTTACTTGTTTTGTTTTTTTTAACTTGAAAACTGCGTGTAAGAGTGAAATTAACATATTTCTTTCTGGAATCCCACTGATCTTAGTTTTACTGCCCTGAAAATATTAAAGGTCTACTTCTAACACTTTGCGATACAGTGGCAGACGTTAGTTGGTGACAGTAACCGAAAGTTAATGACGGATTATGACAATAACTGGAAGTTAACGACGATTATGTCCGTCCTTAGACCTTTTTTTTTATAATGTCGACGGCAGATTCTCCTAGGACGGTTCCAGTATTCAGACAATACGATCTTCTGTGTATTAAATGAGAAGAACCAAAGACCCACGTATCAGCTGTTCAGAAATGCGTCACGCTTTATTATGTTTTTTTCAGTGTGTGATTTCTTGGCGTTAAATAAAGGCCGATTCGCACATAGCATGCCGCGCCCATGCCGTTCCATTGCCATGCCGTGCCGCTAAGGGCTTAGAATGTGTCTTTCCCATTTGATTTACACAGTGCGGCCCTGTTTGATTCACACTTGCCATGCCGCGCCCACGCCATGCTGTGACCATGCCGTTCTTCACAAGGCCACGGCACAGCACGGCCGTCGAGAGACGGCCTGTGGGCTACCTGCCCGCGTTCCGCTTCTTCTCGCTACCACGCGGAGTTCCACGTAGATTGTTATCAGAAGCATACCATTCCTCCTCACAACGATCCATACCTACGACTGTAAAGAGTGGTAGCAGCACACTACAAAGAAGACGATCTGTTAAACTGTTGTACTAGCAGTTCGGATATTTCCGGCTACAACGCGGACTTTCACGAAGGACACGGCACTGTCGGAGCATGGCAGGGGAGCGGCATGGCATGTGTGAATTAACGAACGGCATGGCAGGGGAACGGCGTGGTCGCGGCATGGGCACGGCATGCTATGTGTGAATCGGCCTTTATTCGTGCGCTTCGACCACCAGGCTTGGTAATGACGCAGCTGCGTAGTCATGTACGAATAGGGACACGTGGTGGAATGATGTGCTAAGACTGCTCTTATCCGGTTACAATTTGCACGGTTTACGGTTTGTTATTTGCCGACACAGTAGCTGCTACCCAAATCATTCGGAACGCACGCCCATCCTGTATGCAGAGGCGCTAAAGTCGCTTGACACTAAGTCATACGAGTGTCAAGTGACTTGAGCCGTAGAGGAATATGTGTAAGTGAATGAATATGATTTGTAGTCAGGTGCGCAGATCGAATACCGGCAGGGACACAGTCTATCCTAGCTTCACAAGATCGGTTCTGCCAACTTGGCATCCAATTTAGTGTTAACTTCCCATCTGGGCCTCTATATTTCGGTGATCTCTTTCTTTTAGGGGGTTCCAGGCTAAATTGTTTAGAATGCATGCTACAAGTGAGCTGCGTTTCTCAAGCAGGTTATTGCGAGATTTCAAGTTCTCACAGCAGTGACGAGGAAGATTCCAGTCTTCTGCGACGTTGCGAAAGCACCGTGCTCTTTCATTGCGTCGGTAAATACTTGCTAGAGATACTGCGTAAAATCCCAAAAGACTTAAATATTCAAGAAGCTGGTTTGTAACGATAAAACTATTTTTACTAACAGAAATTTTGTCCGAATTTTAAGAAAATGCTGTAGCGAAATTCAGAGCTTTTAAGTTCCTTGTTTTCTGTCTGAAAACTGTGGT
>Ga0209629_10004004_pt1 | contig 10777 bp, 12 predicted proteins | sample TergutCu122P5_FD_187286 | JGI IMG/M metagenome (GOLD analysis project Ga0209629, IMG submission 187286) | Cubitermes ugandensis P5 segment gut microbial communities from Kakamega Forest, Kenya - Cu122 P5 (SPAdes) (version 2) | ecosystem: Host-associated > Arthropoda: Insects > Digestive system... | reverse complement strand
GTATCTATGGTTGTAGATATACCAATAAACTGTTGTGTTAGACTGTTACATTTAGTCCCTATATTGCTTTACTAACACTTCAGGATGGAAAACATAAAGTGCAATGTTTCCTAAGCTGCAAAGGTTATTGGAGTATCTAACTGAAAGATGAGAGTGACTAATGAAATGAGAATGACATGGAAGGAAGCAGATGCAGCTTATTTCAAAGAACAGTTCAGTTGTCTGAAGGGACTGAGGAGAACCACAAAGCATGCCAGTCTGATGTGCAAACCAAGTGCCCGGTATATTTAGCCCTCACTAGCACTGTGTCATTATTTTATCTGATAATTATAATTTATTTCCTGTCACTACTACACCACATGTAATGGGTGTGGTCAGCTCAGTGGGAAACATTAATATGAAAAACAAGCTGACAGAAGGGGGCATCTGAGTGAGCTATCTCAGTTTGTGCAACTACACTAAAGCCTACTGAAGATGTAAATAATTATTCCATGAAACAGAATGCTTTAAAATACGTGCAGTCTTTACTTTTGATCCAGCATACACACAGAAGTAACATTCTGATAACAAAACATACTTAACACAGAAATACGACTGTAGCCTCAACAACAATTACCTTTATAGATGCCTTTCTTGACAAGAATATCTCTGCTTGGTCTACGATGAAAGAACTTCTTGAGGCGATTGCGGATTTTGGTTTGATTCTCCTCATGACTTGTAGATAAGTCTTCTTGGCTTCCATCTTTTGAGGTTAATTTCACTGTTAAAACACAAAGAATATTCTATGTTCTGTACCTAACACTTGATGCTAAAGATAAGTGTGTGTGTGTGTGTGTGTGTGTGTGTGTGTGTGTGTGTGTGTGTGTGTGTGTGTTAAGTGCAGAAATATTATAACATTTTTCATGACAAGAAGAGGTTAAGGTGAAGCTTCCCCTGCAAGCAAGTACCACACATGGATGCAGAGCTCCACACATTCCAAATCTAATCACTAGGTATTCAGTTTCACACTTGTAGAAAGAATTCTCATTAACCACTACACACGAGGCTAGTTGAGCCCAATGACCATTCTGGAAGGTTGGTCAAGAGAACATCCTGTCCAACCAGGAATTAAACAGTCTATGTGTAGAAAGAAGCCTGTCACTTCACTGACTGACCTACCCTCATTTTAAAAAAGTAGGAAAAAGAAACCTACTACTAACTCCAGGGTAAAATGTCTAACTTATGCAGTCAATAGTTAATATGGTCAAGAATACTCCTGTATTTTACACACTCCTAAGTTCATTGTGTGTGCACAAAAGCTGTATATTAGATGCTAACCTGGGCCAATTCTACACATTTTACATCTTCTGCACTGTACTTCTCAGACATCCATTTTAACAAATAGCCCTACTGATGACAATGTCACCCAGGTGATATCTTGCCCTTTGGTTTCCTTAAAAAACTACTGTATACATTCCACATTTCTCACAGGTATGATTCTTACCTCACCCATTTCATGCTTCTACCTCAGTGATATTACATGATGATCATAATTATAATACTTTGCATTGTAAAATCTTGTCCCACCCCAAAAAAATACAACTATTTCAACTATCTCCATGGAGTGGAGTCCTTCTTGAGAAGCTAACACGTTTCTCAGCTACACAAAAAATTCCCCACATTTTATAGAACCCAAGGTTCATTACCACATTCACATAAGTCCACCACCTGTCCCTGTACTGGGTCAGGTCAATCAAATACATACACCCCCCCCCCCTCAATCCCACTTCTTGAAGATCCATTTTAATAATATCTTCCCATTGACGCCTGGGTCTTCCAAGTGGCTTTAACCCCTCATGCTTCCCCACCAAAACCCTGTATACAGCTCTAATTTCCCCCACACATGCTACATGGCCTGCGCATCCCATTCTTCTTGTTTAATCACCTGAACAATATTTGGTGAGGCGCAGAGATCACTAAGCTTCTCCTTATGTAGCCTCTTTCACTCCTCTGTTACCTCACCCCTCTTAGGCCCAAATATCCTCCTCAGCACCCTATTCTCAAAAACTCGCAGCCTACATTCCTCCCTTAATGTCAGTGACCAAGTTTCACTCCCATACAAAACAACAGGCAACATTATAGTTCTCTATATCTCATTATTTATTTTTTTTTAATAGAAAACTGGAAGACAAAATATTCTGCATTGAATGATAACAAGCATTCCCTGACTTCAAACTGCTCTTAATTTTAGAAATACAATTATGATTTGTAACATCAAAATCATCTCCACTGATAAACCTAATTCTCTCAAGACTGATTATTTCTGTACAGCGTAAAATGTACACAAAAAGATTTCCTTTTATCTGACACCCGTCAATCACAATGACACACACTGTACTTCCTGATAATATCTGTCAAGATTACTTCCCTAATAATTCAACAGATATGCTTTCATATACCAAAGTGTTTTATTTGAATGAAAGCAACTTAAAAAAATTGGTTTTCTGGCCCTTGTGATATACAGGTGTTTCAAAGTGCTATGAACCACTTCAACTTTTTAATTAGCTTTTCTTCTCACCAGATATCGAATATACTCATTTCTGGATCATCTGCCTCATCACATTCTTAGAGTACCTTACAATTTACATCCCACATACACAACCAAACCACATGAACTGTGATTTTCTATCTTGTACTTTCCTTCAAGAGTACATGCATGAGATGTGACACCGAGCAGACTGGTAAAAATTTACTGATGCTTCACCCCACTTCTAAGATGGAGGCTTCAGTTCATCCAAAACATCAGTAAATGTTTATCAGGCTAAACAGCATGACATCCCAGGCAACAGTAATTTTTACAGTTTCTGTGACAACCATGTATCTCACACTGTATTACTTTAGTTTTATCTTCCTGGATCACAAATAACTATGTGTGTCATTTCTGACACACTCTGTTAGGGCCTTACTACCTTCCATGTCACATTCAATATACTCCACAATATGCTGTTTATTTACACAGCTGCTATTTCAGGAACTCTGAATGGCAGGACTAGATTTACTGTGTGTGGCTCAGATCACTGAAAAAACAATGGAAATTTTAAAATTCTGACAGTAAAAATTAACGCACCTTAAAACTTTCAGAAAATATTTGCAAAACAGGCAGAGTTTAAAATATCATTTTCACTGAGTGTAAATGGATTTGATGTGCAGCTGTTTCAGGCCAAGATTCTGAACTGTATTACCATGGAAATGTAAAATAGTTAAGATATCAACTCCATTGTACTTATCATCTACTGCAGTTCTTTTGCCCTTATTGTCTTGCATAACATACCAGACTCCCACTCTACATTCTTCTACGTTCCATCATTATACACAGCTGTAAACCACAATCAACTAGCTGTAAATTTTGGACTCTTCTGATGCCTTAACATCTATAGTTCAAGTTTCTCTCTTCCAGATTTTTCTTTATCCTTCTTAATATTCCATTTATATTGGTTACACCTGCCTCAAACATAAGGGTGGAACAAAAGGTCCCTGTGCTCTGGTGCAAGATGGGTGCTTCACTGTGCTGGAGATGGGAAAGTCCCGCATATAGAACAATTCAGGTAGCATATATGACCTCTGTCACATGCCTGACGGTGTCACTTCCAACACTTACTGTAACCTTTAATATTTAAATGGTTCATCCCCGTTGTGTGCGAAAAATATAATAATGAATATCAATGATATCAGGTAGTTAGGTCAAACACAACACTTTAAAGTGTTGTGTTTGACCTAACTACCTGATATCATTGATATTCATTATTATACTTACTGTAACCGTAAGTGCTGTACATTCAAGTGACATCCACTCTACCCTATACCCTACTACTGACAGATGGACAGGGACTTCCGGCACACACACTCTCTATAATTGTTAATGCACAACTGTGTAAGAAGAAATATTAAATACACTTATGATCCACTCAAAAAAATGTACATGTCTATAGATTCATTCTCTATTCACAAAAATAAATAAATAAATAACATGCATAAACACAACAAAAAATTTATCTCAAAGTAATGTTCACTCAGCCCAATATTTAATCAAAATCAACACACCAGGAGGACTGACATCATAGGATCCATACTGCCAAATTTTCTTCATTGGCAATGCGCAGTGTTCAAGAATCACCAAAGTAACTCACTCCATGCAGCATACTCCTTCTTGTTCCAGTAATGGTTCATGAACTGTCTCTTTTATAAATTTGTCTGCCAAATGCTAAGCATCAACAAACAATTAATCTATCGACTCTGTTGGATGTAGTCACAGGGACACAGTCGGTTAACAGTCTGCTTGCCTGATTAGATATCTCTACTTATCTCACTGCACTATGATTTACACCAGATCGAGGTACATGTTCCAGGAAAGGACTGACAAATTCATTGAACTATTCGCTTAAATGTCTTTGAGATGCACAGCTGAAGTTTAAAAATAAAAATAAAAAGAAAGAAAGAAAGAAAGAAACAAACAAACAAACAAACAAACAAACAAACAAACAAAAAAAAGAAAAGAAAAGAAAAGGAAAAAGAAGAGGAGGAGAAAAGAAAAAAGAAAAGAAAAAGGGAAAAGAGCGAAATAAGAAGAAAAGGAAGAAAGAAAGAAAAAGAACAGGAAGAAAGAAAGAAAGAAACAAACAAACAAACAAACAAACAAAAGAAAAGAAAAGGAAAAAGAAGAGGAGGAGAAAAGAAAAAGAAAAGAAAAAGGGAAAAGAGCGAGCGAAATAAGAAGAAAAGGAAGAAAGAAAGAAAAAGAACAGGAAGAAAGAAAGAAAGAAAGAAAGAAAGAAAGAAAGAAAGAAAGAAAGAAAGAAAGAAAGAAAGAAAGAAAGAAAGAAAGAAAAACTAGGGGAAAAAACACCTTCCACCTTAAAAGTGAAACACAGAACCAAAAATTTATAAACTCACCCAAGTACACTACACAGTGGAATCCCAACGAAATGTTCCTTGATTTAAAATTTTCCCTCATTTATTGTTCAATTCCACCAATCCCAAGCCAAAAGATTCAGCACTGAAACATCTTCCATTTTAAGATTTTCCTCATTTTAGTGCTCAAATCCACTGCTCCCCAAGGGTGTTCCAGTCTACAGTGTATGCAGTAAATTCTGGATGATTAAATGAAGATTCGGGTAGGCAGAATGTTTAGTACGAATACAGGTAATAATACATGCAAATGAATAACATGAAAATGCAGAATTTGATTTAAAAAACTCATGGAAACAAATTTGGAGACCTAGGTACTCATGGAAAGGTAATATTAGAACAAATGTCAGAAAAATGGATTCTGTGAACTGGACTGAGGTGAATCAGGATTGGATCCCATAAAAATACTGACAATCCTATGGGCTCCCTGGAAGCAAGTAAAATCTTGATTCATTGTGGAACATCAAATACTCTACCATGGGAAGCATTCACAAATTATTTTAGAATTCCAATGGTTACACAGCAATGAATACAAGCATGACTGCCCATGAAATACTGGAAAGGATTTGGAATGAAGGGGCCATGGTCTTTAAATATATTCTTCACAAGCCAAGAAAGAAATCGCCTAGAGAAACTTACAAAAGCTACGAAAAAATCTCCCGAGTCAGGACAGCTAGTTCCAAGGCTCAGATTCAAACAGGGTATTTCCCAAGTACGAAACAGGAATGGTAACCACCACTCTGCGATGTTCAACGCTGCACCACATAGTTACTTAAAAGTTATGTCCGACAGTACCAGACTTGCTATCATACAACAATCCTAAACACACAGGCTTCCAAGTTTTATATTTCCACATCACAGAACACTCTAATATGGAAAACTTACCCTTGGAATTAAACCTATACACTTGGTAAATATATTACAAGTGCTTTCAGTCATACTCAGAAAATGTAAATAATCAATTAAAGAAAGAACTGATTTGCTGAAGCACCCTTTTCCTTGGTATCAACACCTGTCAAGATGCAACTATTAAACAGATATGTGAGAGGTCTGTGGAGTGTATAAGACAGTGAATGAGCGAATGGGTAATAGCAATGAGCATGTGGAAGCAACAAGTATCCTAAATAAAGTGCAAAAATTGCACAATTATGCTTAAGACATACATTTCACTGATCTTGAACGTCCAATGTTCGATGACTTCTTCGTTTCCTCTGGTGAGTTTGAACTAAATGGCTGGGGATTCAGTTTGGCTGCTTTATTCTTTAGACTCGCATCACAACCAGAAGGCTACAATGAAAATAAAAGTTCCTACATCAGCTCTTATTGTGAAAATACCGCATATCATCTTGTATATTCAGAGAAAATAAGTCATAAAATATCACAAGTATACTTTTAAAAGTAATCAGGTGCATACCAAATTCAGGTCTTGTACTATAAAAAAAATATACACTACTGGAAAGAGAGTACATACACCTTCCTCACTGTTGCAACAGAATCCACTCTCTACACACATTCTACACTTACGTAGCAAACTTCAAGGATACTTTAGGAACTCGCCTACACTGATATGTATCCTAATAAATCAGCAAGAACTCATAAAATTCACACAAATATACTGTTTTGTTAACATTTTTAAAAAATCACCAATGCACACTTTCTTTAAATCAAATAATTGTCCTTACTCACAACACAATACATCTGGACTGAATGGAAATACAGTAATGGGAATGATAAGTTTACTAAACCTAATCGACCATCACATGGCCACCACACAGTTTTGAAGGAAGGGTGTGCATGCATTCTGAGAACTTCTTGAACAGACCTGATATTAGCATCATACAAGAAGAGTGTGAAAGAACTGCGGAACACAAAAGAAACCAATGTGCGAAACATAATAAGCAAGGGACAGCTGTGATACTAAAACTCAAATGTTTTTTAACTGTTCCACCTTGTACGGACATAAGAGATTTAAGGTTGTGACAGAAGTAACAATGAGGAGAACCATCTTCATGGATGTCACACAGTACAGTCTGGTAGAAATGTACAAACGTTTTGGAGGAACGTACTGCCGCCATATTTATAAGACGAAAATGACGGGGAAGGCAGTATGTGCATCCAAAACAATGATAAATTTCTACCAGATTATAGTGTCATGCCCTACACAATAATAATCTTTCCCCAACATATATATATATATATATGTATGAATTACATCAGAAAAGAAGCCTATAATGACTTGCCAGACCAGATGATATCAGGACTTGCCTTACTGACTCTGTTCTAACCACTAACAGAGAAAGCTGTATATTAACTGTAGCAATCTAGAACATGTGTATATTACTTCTAACGATAAGGCAGGATTACAGCCAAGAATCAAGGTGATAGTGGTGCTTTGGAAGTTTTATGTTTGAAACTTACACAAAGTTTTTACTTACAAGATCTTTAATGGCTTTCTGGATGGCTTTGAACCATTCGTCTTCCTGTTGAACACTGTCACATTGCAGCAGTACTTGCAAACTAAGCACTGTTGTCAGAAGGAATACATTGCGTCGACTTGATGCCTTCTCGTCATGTTCCAGCACTGCACCATTCAGATCTATACAGAACTCAGGCTGTGCTGCTCCTGAAGGACTATCTCCAGGAGAACTTTTCTGTTCAAATAACAAAAAATGAAAGCAAGTTAAGATTTGCATCTTCCATCTAGGCCATATACTTACTGTCCACAAGACCATATATTACATATGGTATCAGAAAAGATCTGATGGCAAAACCAAGAACAGAGACGTGCATTACCAATTTATTTAATACAACAGCAAACAAATGTGTCACACATACCATTGCTTCAAATGTTTTAGCATCCTTGAAGAAAAGCAGGTAGAGTTCTGTGAGGACAACATGAGCTGGTGCCCAATTCTTGCGCAACTTCTTGCCGTTCTCTGTAATTTTCGTGCGATTTAATGTTCCTTCCTTCAGCACACACTGGAACAAACAAATATTTATACAAACCTCTGAAGAGCATCATGTACCTGAATATTAACTTTGTGTCAGGCCTACAGATATAAATGTTGGACCACGATGAATTCCAGACTATATAGTAGTACAATGACAGGCAAACTCCCAAAAGAGACAGTATAACAAAAAAAATTATTTGTTCAGAGATTCAAAGCTCACTCTGCGGCATACATAACTAACAACATAATCACTCACCATATTTCCATCCACTAACTGTGGCCAGTTTCTTGGTATTGAAGATGACTTGCTAGAAGTCTGCTTCTTTCTATAATGAAGAATGAAATCATTAAGTTAGGTTATCAGAATTAAACCTATGATTACAATGTATGTCTGGACCATACCCACTCTTTCATGCTGATTTTCCTATAACACTGAAATCATATAATATAATACCTTATAAAAATGATTATAAATTGTCATCTCACATCAGTATGAGTTTGCACATCCTGAAGCAGTTTCATATAGCTTGAGATACTTATATGGAGTGTCCCAACAAGAGCGCAAGATTTAAAGTGTGCGCCATTGTCATTCTGTTAGGTTGGCGGCACTGAAAATTTAACATTTGTCATTTGCCATTGTTGCGATTAGTAGCCATGGAACGCTACACTAAGGAACAACGCGTTATTATTGTGAAACTGCATTACAAATATGGAGAAAGTAATGCGGAAACAATTCGCAAAGTTTGCGGAATTTTCGGTCAATGAAATGCACCATATCAATCAACAGTTCAAAAAATGATTAAGAAATTCGAGGAAACAGGTTCAATTATGGACAGTAAATTACCCATGCGTCATCGTACCGGCTGGTCTCTTGACAACATTGCTGCAGTGAGTGAAAGTGTTGGTGAGAGGCCAGGAACATTGATTCGCCATCGTTCACAACAATTGGACATTCCAAGAAGCACCATGCAGCGAATTCTCATGAAAGATCTGCATCTGCATGCTTACAAGATTCAACTGATGCAAGAACTCAAGCCAACAGACCATGTGCAGCATTGAGTATCTGTTAATTGGGTGATGGAAAACCAAAAAGTGGACGGCAATTTTTCAAAGAAAATCATCTTTAGTGATGAGGAGCACTTTCAACTTGATTGGTATGTGAACACACAAAACTGTCGGATTTGGGGCGCAGAGATTCCTCGAGTAATTCATGAGAAGCCACTGCATGCACAACAAGCCACTGTTTGGTGTGGATTTTGGGCTGGCGGAGTGATTGGGCCATACTTTTTCGAAAATGAGGCTGGAAATGCAGTAACAGTGAATGGAGTATGTTATTGCAACATGATAATGGGGTTTTTGTGGCCTCAATTGGACAGTATGGATATGGAAGAAATGTGGTTCCAGCAGGACACACTGCGCGTGAAACAACTGAGTTGTTGCGAGAAAAATTTCCTGGCTGCATCATTTCACGCAATGGCGATCAGAATTGGCCACCGAGGTCATGCAATTTGACACCGTGAGACTTCTTTCTTTGGGGGTTTGTCTACGCCAACAAACCACAAACAATTCCTGAGCTCAAGGCGGAGAGTCGACGTGTCACTGGTGAAACTGAGCCGTGATTATGCAGAAATTTCATTGAGAATTTCGTCAAAAGAGCAAGAATGTGCCAGCAGAGTCATGGGGGACATATGTGGGATATTGTGTTCTACAATTAATTGCAGTGTGTGTACTTTATACTGAAATAAAAATATCAGCACTTTTTTAATAAATGGTGCATTTTATTACAAAATTAAATCTTGTGCTCTTGTTGGAACACCCTATACTTACGCCTGAGGGATGATTGACATTATTCACCTGATGACTTAAACAACAATACAGTACTTCTAATATTACACTAAAAAAGAATAATTTCTCTCCCACGAACACTCAGTATTACAGTTTGGTACATCTTTTCAATAATTCTGAAAAGGAACATCAATGCCTGAGTGCAGAACAAATGTTTAAAAGAGGTGCCAGGAATGGATGTGGTAAAACACAGTGAATCTGAAGTTTCCTGTCCCAAGTTTTCTTTGCAATGTGTCTAGTCTGTAGGCTCATCAGTTACACTAGTAGTTCAAATCTCTGTGCCCAACTTGACAAAAGGGGCCTCCAACTCCTCCACCTTAGCATTTCAACAGTTTGTCTGAAGCCATCAGATTACTGCACTGCGTACCTTGACCCCTAGGCCAGGACACTTAAAATCAACTGCTGGCCCTCACTGTATTACAAGAACCCTCAAACAGGTCATATGCTCTATGTGTGGAGGAACTACATATACCGTGGTAACATGAAAACTTACTTTGAATTTGCCAAAACCATGGAATGAGCTTTTGTTATGCGGTGCTGGACCCTGTCATGAGACTGAGAGTCCGGCTGACCTGAACGCAACTGAACATCTGTATCAAGGTGATGTTCATTTTTTTCTGCTTCTTTTGCCTCTTTCTTCAATTCAATTGGCTTTGGATTAGGTGAATGTGCACGATTCTTAAAAGGAAGAAATAAAATGTAATTAAACATCAGAATATTCTAAATTCATCTTGTTTTACATGTATAGCAATCACAGTTGCCAATTTTCATATAAAGATTTCTCTACAAATTTAACCCACCTAAAAACGATCAGTGTGAAGCCTTAATAGCACTCTTTTATCTGTTGAACTGTTTCAAAAACGAAATGTGTACGTGGATATACACACATTTCTGCAAGTCTTTTTCTATGTCAGAACATACAAACAGATGAATATCAACATCTGTTTGAAAAGTTTATTTCATTCCTTCAGCAGTACTTACATCACATCCAGCACTGTTGGAATCTGGTAAAGTCCATGAAGACTCATTGCTGTTTT
>Ga0209629_10004003_pt1 | contig 10778 bp, 6 predicted proteins | sample TergutCu122P5_FD_187286 | JGI IMG/M metagenome (GOLD analysis project Ga0209629, IMG submission 187286) | Cubitermes ugandensis P5 segment gut microbial communities from Kakamega Forest, Kenya - Cu122 P5 (SPAdes) (version 2) | ecosystem: Host-associated > Arthropoda: Insects > Digestive system >... | reverse complement strand
CCCGGACGGCGTGCCGGTGGTCGCGTTGACCGGCGTGACGCTCGTGCCGTCCGGCAGGCTGACCGCGCCGACCGGCAAAGGCACGATCAGCGTGGCGCCCGGGCCGGTCAGGCCCGTCGCCGATCCCAGGTAGACCTCGGCCGTCTGGACGCCCGTCCAGTAGACGTCCAGCGTGACCGGATCGGCCGGGATCGTGTAGTTGGTGGCCGCGCTCGTTGGCTTGGTTACCGTGAGGCTCGCCTGGCAGCTCGGCACGCCCGCCGACGGGGGCTGCACGGCGACCGACCCGGCGGGCGCCGGGCCCCCGACCATGGTGGCGCTGCCGGTGGTCGGCGCCCAGGTGACGATGGCCTGGTTCGTGCTCGCATACGGCGAGGTCGCCCCGGCGAAGCTGTACATGACGTTCGTGTCGGCCGTCTCCTCGTTGGCGTTCGCGGCGGACTTTGTGGCGGCGCCGAAGGTGTTGCCGCTGATGGTGACCAGGCCCACGCCCTTGGTGCGGATCGTGCCGGCGCCACCATGCCCGTTGAAGTAGTTGCCGGTGATCGACAGGTTGGAGGGTGTCGTCGAGCCCGCAGCCTGTGGGCCGAGGAAGTAGATCGCCGTGGCGGTGCCGCCCTGCGCCGTCGTCGTCGGGGTGGTGAAGACGTTGTTGCGGATCACATTGGTGCCGTGCAGGTACCCGCTGTACGGCAGGTTGATGAACGCGTCCTGCTGGCTGTTGCTGGTCGGCGTGATGCGCAGGAACCGGCAGTTCTCGATCGTCAGGTTGGTGATGTCGGACGAACTGGTGCCGGTGGTGGAGGTGGTGGGGTTGGCGAACTGGAAGCCGTACATCGCCTGCGACAAGAAGTTGATGACGACGCCGCGGAACGTCAGCCCGTTGATCACGTTGTCCACGTACGATGTCGAGACGGTGCCGCTGGACGACCCCTGCCAGAAGTTGAGAACGCGCGTGTTGCAGCCGGTGGCGCTGTTGCCGTCGCAGTTGCCCGTGTTCTGGTTGGTGACCTGGATGTTCTCGAAGACGATGTTCTGCGTGATGTTGGTGGGCGCCGTCGTGTTGGGGTTGGCGAAGACGAAGATGCCACCGTCGGAGTTGGAGTCGTAGTAGCCGGTGATCTTGTAGTTCGCGACGTAGACGTTCTGGGCGCCCTGCATGACGACGACGAACCGCTCCGGCCCCCAACTGGAGGCGTACATGGTGCCGAACCCGCCGTTGGTCCCCATGGTGTCGCCGTTGATCGTGACGTTCCGCGCGGTACCGCCGATCACGAACGACGAGCCGGCGCCCAGTGCGTTGTCGACATTCAGGATCTGGACATCCGAGCCGGTGATGTAGAACATGGCGTTTTCACCGGTGTCGTCGGAACTCGAATCCGGCTGCAGCCGGTGGCCGAGGTCGATGATGACCAGGGCTGTCACGTAGTACTGCGCCCCGTTGGCGTCCTGGCGGTTCATGGACGTCGTGGACATGAAGTTCGAGCTGGTGTTCATCGAACCGGTCATCTTGGTGTTCGGCAAGATGGTGTTGGCCACGTTGATGAGCACCTCGCCGGCGGGCCGGTTCAGGGCGTTCGACACCTCGATTGCCGCCCGCAACGTGCAGTTGCCGTTGCCGACGGCCGTCTCGCACACGCCGCTCGACGGGTTGGCGGCGGGGCCGCCGTAGGCCGTCGAGTTGACCGTGATGGTCGTCGTGACGGCGCGGGCGGGCGTCATGAAGACGGGGACCGCGATGCCCGCAAGCGCCGTCGCCAGCGCGAGGACGATCGCCAGCCGGCGTCCCGGGCCACGCGAGGTGGGCGGGGACGGCTCGACCATCGCACGACGGGGCGCGTGGTTGACGAGATGACGGGTCACAGGCTCACGCTCCTTTCGTGGGACGACTGCCGAGTGCTGTTTCCGGGCCGGGCCGGACCAACGGCTGGCGCGCCGGAGGGACACCTGCGGTCCGGAACGTTGCGTGGTAATTGACTACTGCGATGGTAGCCAGGCCGTTCGACGAAACCAAGGCTCGTGGCGAACGTATGTCGTGAATCACGCGAACAATTCGGCGAGTTCGATCGGATTTCACCTCGTGACGTGGGGAGACGGCGCCGGAACTGAGTGCGCGGTCGCTACGGTACGCTGGCCAGGATGTTGACCATGCCCGCCAGGAAGACCGTCCCGAACAGGTAGGCGAGCAGGGCGTGCCGGAGGGCGATGCGCCGCAGCCGTGTGGTGGTCAGGTTCGTGTCGGAGATGGCGAAGCTCATCCCGATGGTGAAGGCGACGTAGGCGAAGTCGGAGTAGGCGGGCGGTTCGACCGAGTTGAAGTCGATGCCGCCGCCGGCCACGTAGTACTCCCGGGCGTAGCGCAGCGTGTGCAGCGTCTGGACGGTGATCCACGATGCGACGATCACGACCAGACAGACGCCCGCCGTGATCAGCGGGGAGTCCTCCGGCCGGAACAGGAGGTAGCCGATGCCCGCCAGCGAAGCCAGCGCGGCCAGGATGAGCAACAGGAAGACCGTCACCTCGCCCGGGACCTCGTGTGTCGCGTGCGCCGCCGTCGCCTCCGCATCCATGCCGCCGACCGAGACCCACGTCGCGCCGCAGAACACGAGCGCAGCGACGGCCCAGCCGAGCAGGATGGCGTAGACGGGCTTGCCGGCGAGCGCCAGGCCGGCCGCGGTGGCCGCCCCGGCCACGACGCCGATCGCCAGCCGCCAGCGCGCCTCGTGATGCCAGGCGTGCCCGGTCAGGCGGTGCGGGACGGAGGTGTCAATCGCCATGGGCCGACCCTACCGCGCCGACCTGGGCCAGGCGGTGGACCCGCCGGGACGCCGGCGGCGGCGCCTATGCTGGCCACGTGGCACGGTTGGGGCGCGGAGACGGGGCGGGGCGCGGCCGTGCGCCCGCCGACCGGAAGGACGTTGTCGTCGACGGCCTGGTCGTCAGGGTCACCTCCAAGCCGATCCGGCACCTCTACCTGCGCGTGCGGGACGGGACGGTCGAGGTGAGCGCGCCGCTGGGCACGCCGGTGGGACGCATCCGGGACGCGGTGCGGGCGCGCCGGGCCTGGCTGGAGACGCAGATCGCGCGCGACGCCGAACGGGAGCGCCGCGCCCGGGACCGGGACGCGGCCGCCGAGGTCCTGGTTTGGGGCCGTCCCGTGCGCGTCGAGTCTGGGGCGAGCGGCCCGTGGCGCGTGGAACTCGTCAACGAGGCCCTCGTGGTCGACGCGCCTCCCCAGGCCACCCAGGCCGCGCGGGCACGGGCGGTGGAACGCTGGCTGCGACGCGAGCTCACCGGTGAACTAGAGCGCTTGTTGACCTCGTGGCAAGCCGCGATGGGATTGCACGCCCGTCGTGTCACGGTGCGCCCGATGACGTCCCGCTGGGGCAGTTGCCGTCCGGCGAGCGGACGTCTGACCTTCAACGCCGACCTCGTCCACCACGAGCCGGCCGCTCTGGAATACGTCGTCGTGCACGAACTGGCGCACCTCGCCGAGTCCGGCCACGGGCCGGGATTCCAGGCTCTGATGACGCGGTTCCTGCCCGACTGGCGGGCCCGGCGCCGCGCGCTGCGTCCCCACTAGCGGTCGGGGCCGCCGGACACCGGGCGGCCTGGCCTACAATCGACTCCCTGGGAGGCGCCCGGCGGGATCACGCCGGTCGAAGACGCCCGGGAAAGAGGTCGGGACGCGTGGCACGAACGCTGGTGGTCATCGGGAACTTCGACGGCGTTCACGTCGGCCACCGGGCGCTGCTGCGCGAGGCCCTGGCGGCCGGTTCGCAGGCCGTCGGCGATCCGCGGCTCGTCGTGGTCACGTTCTGGCCTCATCCGCTGCGTATCGTCGCCCCGCGCCACGCCCCGCGCCTGCTGGACGACCTGACGACCCGGATCGAGTTGCTCAAGGCCGCCGGGGCGCACGAGGTGCGCGTCGTGCCGTTCAGTCCGCACGTGGCCGACTGGACGCCGGAGACGTTCGTCGCGAGCGTGATCGCCCCACTCGACCCGACCGTGGTCATGGTGGGGGAGAACTTCCGCTTCGGGCGGCGCGCCGAGGGCACCCCCGATACTCTGCGCACCCTCGGGGCGGGGCGCTTCGACGTTTGTCCGCTGCCCCTGGTGCGGTACGGCGACGCGGCGGTCTGTTCCACCGCGATCCGGTCGGCCCTCGCGGACGGCGACCTGGCCGGCGCGAACGCCATGCTGGGCCGCCCGTTCCGGCTGCGCGGCGTCGTCCAGATGGGCGACCAGCGCGGCCGGGCCCTCGGGTTCCCGACGGCGAACCTGCCCGTCACCCCCGAGTTCGCGGTACCCGCGGACGGCGTGTACGCCGGCTGGTTGACCCGGATCGACGAGCAAGGCCGACGCCTGCCGGCGGCGATCAACGTCGGGTCGAATCCCACGTTCGACGGCTGCGACAGCCGGGTCGAAGCCTACGTGCTCGACCATGACGACCTCGAGTTGTACGGCGTGGAGGTCGCGGTCGATTTCGCCTCACGGCTACGGGGTATGGTTCGCTTCGACGGCGTGGACGCCCTGGTCGCCCAGGTCCGCCGCGATGTGGCGGACACCCGGGCCGCCCTGCAGAACACGCCGTCCTGACGTGCGACCGCCGACCGGGGATTCGGCCCGGCTGGGACCGCCCTGGTAGACTCGGTTCGCCGTTCGATCGGCCGCGGAAGTCCAAGAGCCCTCCCAACCACCAGCGGGGGAGCGCCGCGCAACGGGAAACCGAAAGGAGAGCCGTCCCACGATGGATGCGCAAACCAAGCAACAGATCATCGCCGACTACGCCACCCACCCGGGTGACACAGGCTCTCCGGACGTGCAGATCGCGTTGCTGACGAAGCGGATCGCCCACCTGACCGAGCACCTGAAGGAGCACAAGGGCGACCACCATAGCCGCCGTGGCCTCATGCTGATGGTCGGCCAGCGTCGCCGCCTCCTCAACTACGTGGCCCGCGAGGACATCGAGCACTATCGCCGCCTGATCGAGCGGTTGGGCCTGCGCCGGTGAGGTAGCGCGCGCCCCGGGGCACGAAGCCGCCGGCCAGTCCGGCGCGTCCTAGGGTGCGATCCCCGCGTCGTCGCAGCACAACTGAAGAGCACCAACGTCCCCGGGGCAGCCGGGGACACGTCTGGGGGCGACCCCGGACGGACCGGCCCCGCCGTCAGGCGCGGTGGGGCGGCCGGCGGCCATCTCAAGGCTGCCCGGCCATTCATCGATGGGTCGCCTGGTCGAGGGCACTTGGTCCTCGGTAGTGGCTTGCGGGTCGGGCGCGTCCCTCCCAGCACGGGAGGCGTGCGACGTGCCCCGCAGGCTTCGATCGAAGACCGATTGCTCACGATGGCGCCGCTGTGCGGTGTCCAGGCACCCGTCCTGTACGAAAGGAACAACCCCTCATGGAGGGTGCCAATCTGAAATTCAGCGAAGCGATCATCGACAACGGCAAGTTCGGCAAGCACGTCGTCCGGTTCGAGGCGGGCCTGCTGGCCCAGCAGGCCGACGGCTCGGCCGCGGTCTACCTTGACGGCGACACGATGCTGCTGTCGGCCACCGTCGCCCAGAAGACGCCACGCGAGGCCATCGACTTCTTCCCGCTGACGGTCGACGTCGAAGAGAAGATGTACGCGGTCGGGCGGATTCCCGGAAGCTTCTTCCGCCGCGAGGGCCGGCCGTCCGAGGAGGCCATCCTGGCCTGCCGGCTGATCGACCGCCCGCTGCGTCCGGCGTTCGTCAAGGGCCTGCGAAACGAGGTCCAGGTGGTCGTGACGGTGCTCGCGCTCAATCCGCAGGTGTTCTACGACGTGGTCGCGATCAATGCGGCCTCGATGAGCACGCAGATCGCCGGCCTGCCGTTCTCCGGCCCGATCGGCGCCGTCCGCGTCAGCCTGGTCGACGGCCAGTGGGTGTGCTTCCCGACGGTGGATCAGGAGAAGGGCGCCACGTTCTCGATGGTCGTCGCCGGGCGCGTCCTGGCCGACGGCGACGTCGCGATCATGATGGTCGAGGCGGAAAGCACGGAATCCACCTGGGAGCTCGTCCGGGGCGGTGCGGTCGCGCCGACCGAGGAGATCGTCGCAACAGGCCTGGAGGCCTGCAAGCCGTTCATCAAGATCCTGTGCGACGCGCAGGCCGAGCTGGCCGCGCAGGTCAGCAAGGAGACCTACCCGTTCCCGGTGTTCAAGGAGTACGAGGAGGACCTGGTTGCGGCGCTCAACGAGCGTGCGCATGAGCGTCTGGCGAAGATTCTCACGATCGTCGGCAAGCACGAGCGCGAGGACGCCGAGCATGCCCTGCGCGACGAGGTGGCCGCCGAGGTGCTGGCGCTGCCCGCGTTCGAGGGCCGCGAGGTCGAGATCCCGGCGGCCTGGAAGGCCGTGACGAAGAAGATCGTGCGCAAGCGCGTGCTCACCGAGGGCGCGCGGATCGACGGCCGCGGGCCGAAGGACATCCGGCCGCTGTCCGCCGAGGTCGGCATCGTGCCGCGTGTGCACGGCTCGGCCCTGTTCCAGCGCGGCGAGACGCAGGTGCTGGGCGTGACGACGCTGAACATGCTCGACATGGAGCAGAAGCTCGACACGCTGTCCCCGGTGCACACCAAGCGCTACATGCACAACTACGAGATGCCGCCGTACTCCACCGGTGAGACGGGCCGGGTCGGCTCGCCGAAGCGCCGCGAGATCGGGCACGGCCGTCTGGCCGAGCGGGCGCTCGTGCCGGTGCTGCCGGCGCGCGAGGAGTTCCCGTACGCGATCCGCCAGGTCAGCGAGGCGATCGGCTCGAATGGTTCGACGTCGATGGGCTCCGTGTGCGCCTCGACGCTCGCCCTGCTGAACGCCGGCGTGCCGCTGAAGGCCCCGATCGCGGGTATCGCGATGGGCCTGATGAGCGAGAAGGACGACTCGGGTGAGACCCGCTACGTCGCCCTGACCGACATCCTGGGCGCCGAGGACGCGCTCGGCGACATGGACTTCAAGGTCGCCGGGACGCGCGACTTCGTCACCGCGTTGCAGCTGGACACGAAGCTGGACGGCATCCCGTCGGATGTGCTCGCCGGGGCGCTGAGCCAGGCCCGTGAGGCCCGTCACACGATCCTCGACGTCATGGCCGAGGCGATCACCGAGCCTGACGAGATGAGCCCGTACGCGCCGCGCATCATCACGATGCACATCCCCGTCGACAAGATCGGCGAGGTCATCGGCCCGAAGGGCAAGGTCATCAACCAGATCCAGGACGACACGGGGGCGAACATCTCCATCGAGGAGGACGGCACGATCTACGTGGGCGCGGTCGACGGCGAGTCCGCCGAGGCGGCACGCCAGATGATCAACGCCATCGCCAACCCGACGATGCCGGAGAAGGGCGAGCGCTACCTGGGCACGGTGGTGAAGCTGACCAGCTTCGGCGCGTTCGTCTCGCTGCTGCCCGGCAAGGACGGCCTGCTGCACATCAGCAAGCTGCGCGAGCTGAACGGCGGCCACCGGGTCGAAAACGTCGAGGACGTGCTCACGGTCGGCCAGAAGCTCCAGGTGGAGATCTCCGAGATCGACGACCGCGGCAAGCTGTCGCTCGTCCCGGTGATCGAGACCCCGGACGAGGGCAAGGCCGCCGAGTAGGCGCGCTGACGATCACGTGCGCAAGGCCCCAGCCGCAGCGGCTGGGGCCTTCGCGCATGTGGCGACGCTTCGCCGACCAGCAGGGTATGGCCGAATGAGCGCGCGCTGGGGCGTGTGACTTGGCCCGAGGGTTTAGGGTATCCGGGTGAGTGAATACGAGTCATTCGATGTGACGCCTGCGAGCGGCCCGGCGCCGGCGGACGAGTCGCCGACCACGGCGCGGCGTCTCGGCCCCGCGTTCCGTCCGACGCACCCCATCGCGTTGGCGCCCGTGACGGCGCCCGCCCATTCCGTCGACGGCTTCGTCCGGGAGTTCCTGCACGAACTCAACTCCGACCAGGGCGTCCAGCTGGCCCGGTCGTCGGTGAACGACCAGTATCTCGCGCTGGCGCGCACCGTCCGCAACTACCTCATGGCCCGTTGGCTGGAGACGACCCGGAAGATCCACGACGCCAAGGCGAAGACCGTCGCCTACCTGTCGGCCGAGTACCTGCTCGGACGCCAGCTCGGCAACGCGCTGCTGGCCACCGACCTCGAGCAGATCGCCGCCGACAGCCTGGCCGCGTGCGGGTGCAACCTGGAGACGCTGCGCGCCCAGGAGGTCGAGCCCGGCCTCGGCAACGGCGGGCTGGGACGCCTGGCGGCGTGCTTCATCGACTCGCTGGCGACGATGGGCGTGCCGTGCATCGGCTACGGCATCCGCTACGAGTACGGCATCTTCACGCAGACATTCGTCGACGGCGCCCAGGTGGAACTGCCGGACAGCTGGCTGGCGCTCGGGGCGCCGTGGGAGTTCCCGCACCCGGAGGCGGCCGTCCAGGTGAACTTCGCCGGCTCGACGGAGCGCTACACGGATGCCGCGGGCGTCGAGCGGACGCGCTGGCTGCCCGCCTGGAACGTGCTGGGCGTGCCGTTCAACTACATGGTGCCGGGCTACCAGAACGGCCGCGTGAACACGCTGCGCCTGTGGAGCGCCGAGGCCACCAAGGCGTTCGACCTCGCGATCTTCAACGCCGGCGACTACACCGAGGCCGTGCGGGCTCAGACGTTCGCCGAGAACATCACCAAGGTTCTGTATCCGGAGGACTCCACGCCGCAGGGCAAGGAACTGCGCCTCCAGCAGCAGTACTTCTTCGTCGCGTGCTCGCTGCACGACTTCATCTACCAGCTGAAGGACGCAGGGGACGACCTGCACACGCTACCCAACCGGGTGATCTTCCAGTTGAACGACACCCATCCGGTGATCGCCGTGCCGGAGCTGATGCGGCTGCTCGTCGACGTGGAAGGCTGGGACTGGGACGACGCGTGGGACGTCACGCGCCGTTGCTTCGCGTACACGTGCCACACGCTGCTGCCGGAGGCGCTGGAGGTCTGGTCGGCCGACCTGCTGGGCCGGCTGCTGCCGCGCCACCTGGAGATCATCTATCGCATCAACGACGAATTCCTGGCCTTGGTGCGCTCGACGTACCCGGGCGACGAGCTGAAGGTCCGGTCGATGAGCATCATCGGCGAGTTCCCGGTGCGCCGCGTTCGCATGGCCTACCTGGCGACCGTCGCGGCAACCAAGGTCAACGGCGTCGCGGAGCTGCACTCGCAGCTGCTGCGCGACCGGGTCCTGTCGGACTTCGCGGCGCTGTGGCCCGACAAGTTCACCAATGTCACCAACGGGGTGACGCCGCGGCGCTTCATCCGGCAGGCGAACCCGCACCTGGCCGGGCTGATCACGGATGCGATCGGCGTCGGCTGGCTGACGGATCTGGAACGCCTGGAGGAGCTGGTGCCGTTCGCCGAGGACCGGGAGTTCCGCGAGCGGTTCGCCCGGGTGAAGGCGGCGAACAAGACGTTCCTGGCGAGCCAGATGCTGGCCCGTGACGGCATCGTCCTGCCGACAGGCCGGCTGATCGATGTGATGATCAAGCGGCTGCACGAGTACAAGCGTCAGAGCCTGAAGCTGCTGCACATCGTGTCGCTGTACCAGCGGATGACCTCGGGGACGCTCGATCCGGCGAAGGTCACCCCGCGCGTGTTCCTGTTCGGGGCCAAGGCCGCCCCGGGCTACAAGGTGGCGAAGGACACGATCCGCCTGATCAACGCCGTCGCGGCGACGATCAACGCGGATCCGCGTGTGAACAAGGTGATCTCGGTGGTGTTCCCGCCGAACTACAACGTGACCCTGGCACAGCGGATCGTCCCGGCGGCCGACCTGTCCGAACAGATCTCGCTCGCCGGCAAGGAGGCCTCCGGCACCGGCAACATGAAGCTGGCACTGAACGGTGCCCTGACCATCGGGACGGACGACGGCGCGAACGTCGAGATCCGCCAACTCGTCGGCGATGAGAACTTCTTCCTGTTCGGCATGACCGAGCCCGAGGCGGCCGAGCTGCAGCGCCAGGGGTACAAGCCGACGGACTTCTACGAGTCCGACCCGGACCTGAAGGCGGCGATCGACCTGATCGCGTCCGGGGCGTTCTCGGACGGCGACCGGGCGGCGTTCGAACCGATCGTGTCCAACCTGCTGGTCGAGGACCGCTTCCTCGCCCTGGCCGACTTCCGGGCGTACCTGGACGCGCAGGCGCGGGTGGACGCCGCTTACGCCGACCAGGACGCGTGGGTGCGCTCGGCGATCCTGAACGTGGCCCGCTCCGGGTTCTTCTCGTCCGACCGGTCGGTCGCCGAGTACATCGACCGCATCTGGCACACCACGCCGATCCGGTAGAGGTCCCACGACGGTCTCTGCCCCGCATCGCGCCTCCGGCAACGCCCCGGGGACCCCGAGGCCAGCGGGACTCGGCGCGTGAGTCGAGGGTGGAGTGACCCAAGGCTCCCGGGCCGTTCGCCGTGCGTGGACGCGTGGTCGGCTTCCGGGGCCGGCGTGGTCGCACGACGCCTCCGCCGGCGCCCGGCGTGGCAGGATGGTCGCACCGGTGCGAGAGGAAGGCGTGACATGGCCGAGGAGCTGTTCCAGGGGCGTCTGGTGGATGTGGCGTTCGACGAGGAGGCGTGTCAGGGCGCGGGGGAGTGCCTGCGCGGCATGCCCGAGGTGTTCGACAGCGCGAAGGATCCGTGGATCGATCCGGACGGCGCGGACACGCTGCAGGCTTGTGTCCGCCTGGGCGAGGTTGTCGCCCGGTGCCCGGGCAAGGCGCTGCGGGTGGTCGAGC
>Ga0209629_10004002_pt1 | contig 10781 bp, 10 predicted proteins | sample TergutCu122P5_FD_187286 | JGI IMG/M metagenome (GOLD analysis project Ga0209629, IMG submission 187286) | Cubitermes ugandensis P5 segment gut microbial communities from Kakamega Forest, Kenya - Cu122 P5 (SPAdes) (version 2) | ecosystem: Host-associated > Arthropoda: Insects > Digestive system... | reverse complement strand
TTTGCCGATGGCCGAGCGCAGGCTGGTCTGCGCCAGTTGCGAGGCGGCGAACAGATAATTGCCGATGCCGTAGGCCGACAGGCGCGAATCGACGACCTGCAAATACAAAATGCCGTCGACATCCAAAGTGATGTTGTCGGCGCTGATGCAGGTCTGTGTCGGGATGTCGATGGATTCTTCTTTCAGGTTGCGGCGGTAGGCGATCTTGTCGAAAAAGGGAATGAGGATATGAAACCCGGCTTCGAGCGTCGTATGGTATTTCCCCAGTCGCTCGATGATGTATTCCGACTGCTGCGGCACTGTCACCGCCGATCTGATCAAAACAAGCACGACCAGGGCTAATAAAACCAGAACGATAAATAGGGGTTCCATTATTCCTCCGCTTTGGTGAGAGTGTCGGGCGAAAGAGCTTCAACCCGCATCAAAAGGCCATCTTGGCCAATAATCCGCACTGTTGCCCCCTGGGCGATGGGCGTGTCGCTTTGCGCCCGCCAGAATGATCCCTGAAATTTGATCTGCCCCTCCACAGGCGGCTCGATGGCCACGAGCACTTCGGCCAAAGCGCCTACCGCCGGGCTGAAGGTGGTTGTCGCGGCGTTATGGGCCGTTTTGCCCCGGAAGATGCCGCGCAGCGTCCGCCGCAAAAGAAAAAGACTGACCAAAGAGGCCACGAGAAACACCGTCAGTTGCCCAGTCAGTTGCAAAGGCCAAAACCAAACCGTGCCCGCTGTAATCCAGGCGCCGACCCCGAAAAAAAACAGGATGAAAGCCGGGGCGAAGAGTTCGAGAACAAAGAAAACCGCCCCGTTGAATATCCAAAAGAGAATTGGATATGGCAAATTCATTGTTGACGCCTCCCGATTGATTACGCCCCGTCGAACAGCCGCCGGTGGATGATGCCGTACAGGACGAAGACAAAAGGCAGCATCCAGAACAATCCAACCAAAAGCAAAATGGCCGCCGCGTAAAACCCCACGCTGGCTATCAGATAAAGCAAAAAAATCTTCAGACAGTTAATATGGCTTGTCCGCCGGGAATCGAGCATCGCCTCCCATGGCCACATGCCTTTGTCGAGGATGAGAAGCGGACTGAAGGATAAAGTGGTCATCAGATAAACACCTGGCACGACCAGGCAGAGCAAGCCGAAAGCGATGACGATGGGCTGCATGATAAAAAGCAGCAGCAATTTCACGAGATTCATCGGCGAGAAGCAGACAAACATCGTATCCCAGCCGCCCTCTTTGTCGCGGGCCTGGCACAATCCGAGATAGCCGAGCCCTGACAGCAACAGGCTGTTCAGGAAAAATGCGATGACGCCAACGACGGTAAGGCCAACCAGGCCCGCCGCTGTTTTGGTGGCCGGCAGAAAATGGGCGATTGTGCCCAGAATCAGGTTGAGGAGGACGATGATGGCCACCGCCCCCCACACATCGCGTTTGACGCCCTTCAATTTTTCCCAGGTCTCGCTCAGAATGGAAAAAATTGTGAAGTCATTGGGGCTTGCCGCGCGCTTCCTGCCGCTGAGGGCTATCTCTCGCAATTCGTTCTCGCGCCGCCAGCCGGAGGCTGTGGCCGCCGCGTCCCAATCAATTGCCGGTTTCCCTTCGGCGGAAGAGCCGGGATCCTCCGCCGATTCTTCGGCGGTGCGGCAGGATGGGCAAAGGAGACCGGTGCGGCCAAACGAGAAATTTTCGTCATCGTCAACTTGGCGGCCGCAACCGGCGCAAAGCGGTTTTTTCTCAAAAAGAAGGGTATCGGTATCGGCCTGCGCCCGGCTTTCGTTCCCCTTCGGCGGCGGGGTGGCTGGCGCCGCTGGTTTTTTGCTGCGCGGCGGAACAGGAGGAACAGGCGGAGCCGGGGGCGCCGATTGTTCATCAAGATAAGAGACGTCAATGTCGCTCAACGCTTCGATTTCGGCGATTTTGCCCAATGGCCGGTTATTGAGTTCGGCATCCGGCAAGGTGATAACGCGCTCCGGGCGCTGGCCCGTCGGCTGCTGCGGCATTACCTGGCGGGGCGTGGTTCGTTCCGTTTGTGGCAGCGGTGGCTGTTGCGGTGGTGGCGATGGTGGTGGCTGTGGTGACGACGCCACTTCTTCCACCGGCAGAAATTCGACCTCGGCATCGGCGCGGAATATCTGTTTGCAGCGCGGACAGCGGACATCTCTGTGGAGGAGGGAATCGGGCAGTGTGCCCTTTACGGCACAGTAGGGACAGACTATTTTCATAGGGCGCCTTTTCGTCAGCAGGAAATAAAAATGAGGGGGACCAGCGGCGGCAAAGCGGCGGCATGAGACAAAGGTTGTTGAACGACAGAAACCCGAATGCCGCGACAGGCGCCCCCCTGCAAGTATGCCCTGTGGCGGCGGGTAAAATCAACCCCTAGAAGTGGGAAAGCTCGTGGAAATCATGCTTATTGCCGCCATGGCCGCCAATCGGGTCATCGGATGCGGCGGCGGCCTCCCCTGGCACAATCCGGATGAACTTCGTTTTTTTAAAAAAAACACTTACGGCCATACGATCATCATGGGGAGCAACACCTTCCGCTCCCTTGGCGGGGCGCTGCCCGGACGCCGCAACATCGTCATCAGCCGTGACCCGGCCTTTGCCGTCCCTGGCGGCGAAACCGCCCCTTCCCTGGGCGAAGCCTTGGCGCTGTGCCAAGGGAAAGTATTTGTCATCGGCGGCGGGAGAATTTTCGCCGAGGCCATATCTCTCGCCGATGGCATAATCGTAAGTATTCTTGATGACAATTACGAGGGCGACTGCGTATTCCCAGAGATTCCCCCCGTTTTCCGGGAAATCGGCCGCGAACGGCACGAGACGGCAATGCCGTTTACGGTGCTCCGCTACCAGCGCGGGTGATTGGCCATGGGAGCTGGGGATGAATCGCGGTTTTATGGCCTTTCCCCTTCACGGAACGGCGGGATTTCGGCTACAATTCATTTTTCGCGCTTCAATGTACATGAGTTGATCATTTTTGGGGCAATTTTTACCGGTTGATAAAAAACATGTCCTCCCTTGCCATCGCCGACGGCATCGTCATTGACGAGCGGGAAATCGAGTTGACCGCCGTCCGCGCCCAGGGGCCGGGCGGCCAGAATGTCAACAAGGTGGCGAGCGCCATCCAGTTGCGGTTCGATATTGCCGCCTCATCGCTGCCGCCGGAGATCAAAGAAAAGCTGCTGGCTTTGCCCGGCCAGCGCCTGACCACGGACGGCTGCATCGTCCTGAAGGCGCAGGAGTTCCGCGACCAAAGCGCGAACCGCGCCGAAGCCCTGCGCCGCCTGGCGGCCATTATCGCCGAAGCCTGCCGTCCGCGCCGCCCGCGCCGGGCCACCCAGCCAAGCATGGCCTCCCGGCGCCAGCGCCTGGAGCGGAAAAACCGCCGCGGCCGCCTGAAGGTTCTGCGCGGCAAGGTGCAAGAGGATTGACTCCCTTTCTTCAGCGCCTGCCCAAACCGGGAATGCCAATGGCCTGGATGCGGGCGGCGTTTGTCCCCTCTTGATAGGGTAGCGGCCCGCCGGTTTCCCTCATCACGCGAAACAAGAGCGCCCAGGCAAAGACTTTGATTGGATAATCCCGTGGCAAATATTGCAGATAGGGCTGGATGGCGACAAAGTCCCTGGCCCCGTACTGTTCCATGATCGAGCGCAGGCCGCCATTTTTCGGGCCGATATTGTAGGCGAGCAGGCCAAGAAAGACATCGCCGCCCATGACGCGGATATAATGGGCCAGCGTCGCCGCGCCGAGTAAAGCGTTCTTGCGGTGATCATCCGCCGCCTGCCGCCCATCGGGGGATAATTGCCGGTCAATCTCGTCGACAATCGCCTTCGGGGCGCTGGTGATCTGAAACAGCCCTTCGCCGCCGTCGGCGCTTGACCGAGGCAGAAAGGATGATTCCACCGCCGCCAGGCCCGACAACAAATCCACGTCGATCTGGTAAACGCTGGCCGCCGCCGCGACATCGTCATGATAGAGTTTTTCCCGGGCCAGCATGGCTTCGGCATCTTGCGGGGGGATACGGCGGTAAGCGGCATAGACCTGATGGGCAAGTTGCCGCCGCGCCACCTCTTCCTTGCCGCCGACCATGAGGCGGAATTGCTCGTAGATGGCGAAAAAGCGCGGCTCACGCACGGCCCAGCCGCAGGCGGCAAGCAGCAGCAAAGCGATTATCGCCGCGAGAGACGGGTGCCGGCGCAAGAGCCAGCGCCTGAGAAAAAACCACAGGGTCAGGAGTAGGGCGCAGGCGACAATCAGGGCCAGGATCACCGCCGCGAACGGCAAGAGGTTGGTTGCCAGCGACAGGCCGGAAAAACGCATGGCCGCGTAACCGAGCGCCGCCACCGTTGCCGCGAGACCAACAAACAGCAGGGCGGTGATTTCCACCACCAGGGCGGCAAGGACAAAATGGCGGGACGGATGAGGCCCGTTATTTTTTCTTCCCTTTTTTTTACCGGTGGTCTTTTTCGCTGGGCTCGATTTTTTCGCCCGCGATTTCTCTGCCGGCGCGGCGCGGCGAGGTTTGCCAGGCGGCTTGTCGGCTGTGGCGGTTTGTTCCAGCGCCGGTTCCGAAATCGCTTCTGGCACCGCCTGTTTCTGCCGCTGCCTCTTGGCCCGAGGCTTGGCCTCGGCCACCGGTGGTTTTTCCGGATCGGCTGGCGTTGACGGCGAGGCGGCGGACGCTTGGCGGCTGGTTTTCATCGCTTATCCGGGAAAATTCATATTGCCTGATAGCCTGAGCCTGTCAATCAGGGGCCGTCGTCAGGTCGCGGGCGTTCTCGTAAACAATCCGGCGTAGCGTGCCAGCGGTTAAACCCAAGCCGTAGAGGACTTCCAAGCCGGATGCCAGCGGGTATTCAACAATCGGGAAATCGCTGCCGTACAAAAAACGATGGGGATGACATTCCATCGCCTCCACCAACTGTTCGACCGGCAAACTGGCGTTGAGCGATGTATGGTTTTTGCACGCCCCCAGGGTCCAGGAGGTATCCAGATAAATATTGGGGTATCTTGCCAAGAAAGAAAGGGCCTTATCAAATTCATAAAAACCCAGATGCGGTATCACCACCTTGAGTTCTGGCCATTTTTCCATCACTTTTTCCAGATGATCGAGGCCCAATAATGGGTCGGTTTGGGAATAAGGCGCGGTGCCGACATGCATAATTACGGGTTTTTGCCGCTGGGCCGCCGCCTGATACACGGGGTCCCAGGCCGGGTCGTCGGCGGCGTATTGCTGGACCGCCAACTGGAGCTTAAAACCGGCAAAGCCCCAGTCGTCCAATACCGTCGATATCACCTGTTCCAGGTTATTATCCCGTGGGTGAATGCAGGCAAAGGGGACAAAGAAACCATAGCGCCGGCACAGTTCCCGCACCCAGCGATTCAGCTCCAGCGACATATCGGGCTTGTGGGCGTACGTTAACAAAAAAGCGCGTTCCACTCCCATCTCCCGCAGGGCGGCCACGTATTGCTCCAGTTCCCAGCGGGCATAGGGTATCCGCCAGCCGACATCGTCAAACCAGCGCCATATGGCTTTAAAGAGTTGTGGGGGGAACAGATGCACATGGGCATCCCATATTTTTTCCACCATTTCATCGCCTCTCTCTTTGACTGTCGATGGGGCAGGGCCGGGCTTGGAAAATAAACACGTAAAAGGAGCGTATGCGAAATCGGCCACGGCGCGGGAATATGTTGGCGCGGCTGTATCGGGCGAAAAGGCCGGCAAGCGGGCGCCGCCGGCGGCAATTGACTCAGGTTATCGCCGGCTGCACGTCGCCGCAATTGATTTGATGCAAATGGCGCTCGTCGTCAAGAAGAAGCAAATTGCCCTCGTCGTCAATGCCAGCGCTTTCGCCGATTATTCTGTCGCCGCCCGGGCCAGCCCAGGCCAGCCGCCGGCCATGAAAGCCGTCCCGCTGCCGCCACTTGGCGAAAATCTGAGTAAAGCCATCCCGTTCGCATGTATCGGCCAAGGCCAGCAATTGCCAGTGAATCGCGGCAAAAAGAGATGCTGGATCGTGCCTCTCTTGATGGTACACCGGCCACAGGGCGCCAGCTCTTTTTTCCACTTCTTCCGGGACAAAGCCGCTCATTTGGCTGAGGTTTAGGCCAATGCCCACCGCCAGGCAATCTCTCTCGCCAGTGAGGAGCGTTTCGACAAGAATGCCGCCGCATTTTTTGTCGCCCAAATACAAATCGTTCGGCCATTTCAGCCGCAGCGGGATGCCGGTTTCCGCCTCTATGGCCATAGCGACAGCAACTCCAACAAGTAAAGTCAGGCGGGGATACAGCCTCCTCTCAAGAAGGCGCGGGCACAGCAAGACCGAACCGTACAGACCGCTTCCCGACGGCGAATGCCAGCTCTTGCCCAGCCGGCCCCGGCCATGGCGCTGGCTGAGGGCAAGCACCGCCGTTCCATGCTCGGCGCCGCGCCGCGCCAATTCCAGGACATCGTCGTTGGTCGAGCCGGTTTCCGTGACAATTTTGATCTGTGACATGTTGTGGTGACATGTTGTGACATTTGCGGAAAAACAAAAAGGTGTCAGCGCCGAAGCCCTGACACCTTATGGTAATAAAGAAACGCGGACGCCTGAATCAGATGCCGCCAGCTCCCTCTTCGTTTTTGATGCGGGACGGCAGGGCGTACATGGTGGTCGAACCCGATGACCAAAACATCAGTTTCGATTCTTTTACCAGATCGTTGGCAATATTTTTCACATCGCGCGGTTTGGCGTCAGGGTCGCACTCGTAAAAATCCTTAATATACAACTGCGGTTTTGGAGACTTCGCCGCTTTCTCAAGAATTTTCGCTTTCAGTTCTTCCTTACTAAGAGCCATGCTCAATCTCCTCTGCTGAAGCAAGCCAACTAAATCCATCTGACCGGATGAAACCGGCCAGATGGCATGAACATCAGATTACTTGATGTGGCTGGTGTATTTGAAGAGCGTGGTCGTTCTCCAGGTGGTGTAGGCGAGACGGTAGTCGTCAATGCTTTTCTCGGTGAACGGGATATCGCATTTCTCGAAGAATTTCTCCCAGCCAATGCGCTCCGCCCACTCGCCAAGACGTTCATATTTCTTCGCGTCTTTGGCATAAGCTTCGAGAATCTTCCTGACGGCGGCCACCGTTTCCGGCCACCGTGGGGTGGTGTTGGGCAGGAAGGGGATGACCAATTTGGAAAATTTCGGCGCCGATTTGGCGTTGGAAACCTTGCCGCCAACGAGAATGGCGATGCCGTCGCCTTCCGGGTCGGCCAGCGGCATGGCCGGGCACATGGTGTAGCAGTTGCCGCAGAACATGCAGCGCTCGACGGTGACTTTAACCGTTTTGATTTCCTTGCCGTCCACCGTGGCTTTGTCCGGTTTAACCGCGCCCAGCGGGCAGGAGGCAATGGCCAGCGGCAACTCGCAGACACCGGTGATGCGGGTATGGTCGATCATCGGCGGTTTGCGGTGGATGCCCAGGATGGCGATGTCGGAAGCGTGTACCGCGCCGCACATATTGAGGCAGCAAGCCAAGGCGATGCGAACCTGGGCCGGCAGCTTCATCGAGGTGAAATACTCGAACAGATCGTCCATAACCGCCTTGACCACGCCGGAGGCGTCGGTCGCCGGAGTATGGCAATGCACCCAGCCCTGGGTATGGACGATATTGGTCACGCCAGCGCCAGTGCCGCCAACCGGGAAACGGCCACGCGCTTTCAAGTCGTCAAGCAGGGGCTGAACTTTTTCCTTCTTGTCAACCATGAATTCGACATTGTTGCGCGTGGTGAAACGCAGGAAGCCACCGCAATGTTTATCCGCGATATCGCAGACTTCACGGATGTAATTAACGGTGACCAAACGGGCGCAACCAACCCGCACCGTATAGACTTCATCACCGGTCTCGGATTTATGCATCAAAACGCCGGGTTGCAGGATTTCATGCCACAACCATTTCCCTTTATTGGCTTTGATGACCGGCGGCAGGAAATTCTCGTAATATGGCGGACCAAGGTCAGAAATACGGCCATCCATCGGTTTATCCGGATTGTAGCCCATGATATTTTCTCCTTATAGATGCTTTGTTATTAAGCAAAATTCCAAACAATAATAATTATGCGGCGTGACGGCGGCGGAACTCCTGAACGTCGCGCTCGAAACCACCGGGAACCTCTTCGTCAGCCCAGAAGACATAAGGATTGGAACGCGGCTCTCTCACCATCTGCGGAATAGGATCGATCCCCATAACTTTGATGAAGGTCGGCAGGCCAACACGCTGCATGGTCTCGCCAACACGTTCGCGGTTTTTGCCGACTTCCATCCACCAGTCCCATACCTTCTCGATGAACTCGGTCAATTCCTCATACTCGTTCTCTTTCTCGATTTTCATGAAAGGAATGATCAGAGTGGAGAACTGGGCGCCGTCGAGAATCGGGGCTTTGGCGCCAACGAGAACCGACGCGCCGGTGTCGGTGCCGGGACGCAAGGCGCGCGGCAGGACGTTGATGCAGTGCATGCAACGGGTGCATTCGGCATTGTCGATTTTCAACTCGCCCTTCTCCATCCACATGCACCTGGTGGGGCAGAGGTCAATGACTTCTTTCTGGATGTCGAATTTACCCCAGTCGCGACCGGAATGGGCGCCGCCATTGGACGGATATTTGCCCTCGATGTAGCCTTTGACGGCGGCCTGGTCGATGCGGATGGCATCGCGCCAGGTGCCGATAACGGATATGTCGGAACGGGCGATGGCGGCCACGCAGTCATTCGGGCAACCGGAAAATTTGAATTTGAACTTATAGGGGAAGGCCGGACGATGGATTTCGTCCTGGTATTTCATGGTCAGTTGATAGCAGACTTCTTCGGTGTCATAGCAGGCCCACTCGCAACGGGACTGGCCGATGCAGTTGGCCGGGGTGCGGAGGTTGGAGCCGGAGCCGCCGAGATCCTGACCCGCGCCGTCATTCATGTCATGGGTCATATCCCAGAAGAAGGGCTCGAGGTTCTCGGTGCGGGTGCCGAGCAAAATAATATCGCCGGTGGAGCCATGGAAGTTGGTGACGCCGGAGCCGTGTTTCTCCCACAAATCCATCAACTGACGCAGGTTTTTCGTCGAGTAGTATTTGGACGACGGCTGGGCGACGCGGATGGTATGGAAGTGCTCGACGCCGGGGAATTTTTCCGGCACGTCGGCATAACGACCGACGATGCCGCCGCCGTATCCGAAAACGCCGACGATGCCGCCGTGTTTCCAGTGGGTGATGCGATCTTTGTAGGACAGCTCAAGAATACCCAGAATGTCCCAGCATTCCGGTTTTGTTGCCGCCTGGCGCTTGATGTCGGTAACGAAACTGGGCCATGGACCGGACTCCAGTTGATCCAACAAGGGCGTCTCATGTTTTGCCATGATCTCCTCCTTTGATAAACGGTTTGTACTACGATCTCTCACCACATTTTATATTCATTCTGCACGTTCCCGCGAGAAAACGACTTGGAACAGGGGCAAACGTTTCTGACGAACCATGGGGCACAGACACGCCTGCGACCTGCCATCTCGCCTAACCCTGTCGATACGGCCCGCGGTACGAGCGGGAACAAGCATTACGGCTGGAAACCGGGCAGGAAAAACCAAGCGTCGAGGATAGCGAAGGCCAGAATGCTTGTCAAGGTAAAAAGTCAGGCCATATGACGGCGCGCCCGGTTTACTTCTGTTTATCCTCTTTGTTTGCCAGGCTAAGCGCCTGTGCCAGGATGTCCTTTTCCACGCCGCCGGGGGCCGCCGTCATATCGACGAGGGCGGCAAGGATGCGCGTGGCCAGCACCTTGCCCAATTGCACGCCTTCCTGATCAAACGAGTTGATGCCCCAGCAAAATCCCTGCATGACGATTTTCGCCTCGTAAAGGGCCAGTAACGCCCCCATGGTGTATGGGGTCAGCTTTTCGGCGATCAAGAGACATGATGGGCGGTTGCCGGCAAAGCGGCGGTTCGGGTTGTCGTCGGGTTTACCGACCGCTAGGGCCAGGGCCTGGGCCAGCATGTTGGCGACAAGTTTCTGCTGGGATGTGCTACCGTCAACCTGGCAATCCCGCCCATATTGGCTGCGCAGAAAACCGATGAATTCCGCTGGCACGATTTCCGTCCCCTGGTGCAGCAGTTGATAAAAGGCGTGCTGGCCGTTGGTGCCCGGCTCGCCCCAGAGCACCGGCCCGGTTTGATGGCCAACCGGCGAGCCATTGGTGGTGATGGCTTTGCCGTTCGATTCCATATCGCATTGCTGCAAGTGGGCGGGGAAGCGGTGCAGCGCTTGGCTGTAGGGCAAGACGGCAATGGTGGGCATATCGAGAAAATTGTGGTTCCAAATGCCCAGAAGCGCCATAAGCAGCGGCGGGTTTTTTTTCATGTCTGGCTCTTCGGCCAGCCAGTCCATGGTTGTCGCGCCGCGCAGAAAATCGATCAGCCCATCATAACCGATGGCAAATCCCAGCGTCACCGCCCCGACCATCGAGGCGCTACTGTAGCGGCCGCCGATGTAATCATACATATAAAAAGAACGCAGATAGTTGGCCGGATTGTCCATCGGGCCGCCCTGGCCGGTGATAGCCAGGCAGTGTTTGTACGGATCGAGCCCGGCCGCCTGTAGCTGCTGGCGCACCAGTTGCTCGTTGGCGCGGGTTTCAAGGGTGGCGCCGCTTTTTGAGACGATACAGACGAGGGTATGGGCGAGATCGGTTTCGGCCAAGGTCCTGGCGGCATCATCGGGATCGACGTTGGCGATGAAGCGTATCTGGCGGCCCGGC
>Ga0209629_10004001_pt1 | contig 10781 bp, 5 predicted proteins | sample TergutCu122P5_FD_187286 | JGI IMG/M metagenome (GOLD analysis project Ga0209629, IMG submission 187286) | Cubitermes ugandensis P5 segment gut microbial communities from Kakamega Forest, Kenya - Cu122 P5 (SPAdes) (version 2) | ecosystem: Host-associated > Arthropoda: Insects > Digestive system >... | reverse complement strand
CTTGTAGTCTGATGATGTGGTCATGGTTGAGACTGTGCTCAGCCACTGCTGATTTATCCGGTTGGGCCAGTCTTATGTGTCTCTCATGTTCCTTGATGCATAGGTGGATGGACCGACCACTCTGTGGTAGGTAGCTTGCTATTTTTCTATATGGTAAGGCGACACTCTTGATGTTGTATTTTGCCAGCATTCTGCTAAGGCGTCCGTATGTGTTGTTGCTGTATGGGATGTAGGCAGTGGATGTTGGTTTTTCTGGTTCTGGAGTCAGGTGAGCCGGTTTCATGGCTCGTTCTATCTGGCGGTCACTATATCCATTCTGCTTAAATACAGTGGTGAGGAAGTCCAGTTCCTGTGGGAGGGAATCTTTTAGTCTTGTACACTGTGTGTAAATTTGTATCCAACTGGCATGGTCATGTTAGGGGCTGGGAAGGGTCAATGGCTAGTAGGATCAGTGGGTTTGGGTCACCCGGGCTTTGATGAGAAATGAGTTTCCTTTCTTTGTGGAGGGAATGTATATAGTTATCTTTTACAGTGCTGAACACCATGTGCAGTAACATACAATCTGTACTCCTGAAGATGGGCATATAGATGTCCAAAACATGTAGAGATATTTATGATGATAAATCACAATTTTTGCATCAAGTTGGTACGTCTTGTCAATTGTATATGTATGTGTTTGTATGTGTATGTTTGTTTGTATGTATGTACGTATGTGTCTGTTTATGTGTAATGGAATATAGATTAGTGTTTGAGAAGTAACTATAAGGAGAGTATTTGAGTTGAAGAGGTGGTAATAACCAAAGACAAAATATTCTATAATTAGGAGCTTTGTCATTTTCTGTGTTTGCCTAATATTCCCAAGGTGTTTACATCAAGGATGATAAGCTTTGCAGGATATTAGGATACATGGGGGAATGAGTAGTTGGTTGTGTGTTGAGCTGAGATGAGACGACTTGGGAGACCTTGGCATAATTGGGAGGATAATAGTCAAATTAATATTGAAGAAAGTAATATGTCAGAGAAGAGAGTAAATTTAGCTAACATAAGATAGGGTCCTTTGGCAGGATTTATAAAAGTAAGTTTCTAGAAAGTAGGGAATTTTTTGTCTAGGTAAACAAAAGTAAAATGTTGAAGGTAGATCATATACCATGGAGTTACCTAAAATGTTGACAGTTGTAATGTTGTCATCTCTTTCAATAGGAAGTAATGAAGGACAGATTCAATGTCAATCATTGCAGATTGGAATGGCAAATCTTATGAAAGTTTCTGTATTACAAGAAATGCACAGCAGGTGACCCTGATGTAGTGAGATGGAACAGTACACAATGCTTTCTTCTTTTACCATGGCAGTATGGTGTTTTGTACAGCTTCCATGACAGGAAGCGATGAAACTACTAGGTGAGGTACATTCCAAAAGTTTTGCAAATTCCAAACTGGGTTATTACGGACATGGTATAAGCAAGTCAACTCAAGTGGTTACACTTCCAGCTTGCATTGGGTGGTTCTTGGTTCAAATCTCATGCAGAGTATTGACTAATATACCACAAAGCACCGAACATTAACATGTTTCTGTTTATGGTGATGAGCTGGGATATGTACTTCATATAGTGACTAGGCTGTGACTAGAGAGGGAATTGTGATTTGATTTCCAGTGGGGCAAGAGATTTTTCTCTTCTGCAGAATTTGCCAGACCAGTTCTGGTCCCACCCAGCCTTCTCTTCAGTGGGTACAATGAGCCTATTCCTTGGGGTAAAGTGACTGGGTCATGAAGCTGACAAATTAACATTCATCTAGTGCTGAGGTTAACAATTAGTGGAGTTTTACCCCTTTCCCCTGTATGCCTTAATGGCATGCATGGGAAAAACTCCAACTTTATTTTATTTGGTTTAATGGAAACCATGCAAACAAATTTTTGAAGTAGTTCATTTACAAAAAAGCTTTATATTGTTTGTTTTAATTTATTTCCCATTCTTACATAGTTGCTGTCGAACAAATAATAGCCAGAACTATACTATGTAGGATAAGATAAGATTTAAAAAACCATAATGCTTGAGAGATTGTAATTTTTGGAGAGCAGAGTGAAAAATATATTAGTTTGTAAGCAATGTCAAACTCAAGAATAACCTGTGTATGTTCTGCTTATCTATTTGTACAGATCCAGAAAAGATAGGCACCTATATGTGGTTATATGTCAGCCAGATTGTGAGGTGGTGTGTCAGTCATGTCCAGAGTATGAACTCTTCACATAAAATACATCATATGTGGTGCAGAGATTTCTAAGAAACTTGCACAAGAGTCCATATGAAACTGTGCCAGCAACTTTGTCAAAGTATGCCGTCTACTTGTGTAAGTATATGAGGTTGGGTTGCCAGAAATTTTTAGAATTTAACAGTTCCATTTATATCAAAATTAGAGGTAACTGATTTTCTGCTTACCCAACAGCCTGATGTGAACGTTGAGAAGAATGACAGAAAATCACAAAGCTCTCATCCCCCCCAGCTGCATTAGCAGTTCCTATAATTTTGCAACAGAAGAAGCTTCAGGGGAAGGGTACAGCTGGTCTACAGCAAGTCTGTTATCACCACAGCCAGAATGTCTAGCACAGGGGCCAAAGCAAAGACCCATCAATCAGTAGATAGTCGATATATGAAAGAATTTAGTCTAACTGATGAGAGCGCATGGTCTGCTGTGGCTGCTAAGAAAGAAGATGCTGCCTTTAAAATATTAAGGATAAGAAAGAGTCCAACAGTCAGTGCTGCCTTGGATTTTATGCTACAAGCAAAATTTTATGAAACCTTCAATCAGGCCAGTCATTGGTTTTTTATTGTGATAGAGGTTGATGATGGCAGTACAATTCCCAGTCAATTTTTAGAACGTTTGTCAGTAGTTTTTGATGAACAGAAGCCTGTGATTATCCAGTGGGACTTAATGCAGTCTAAAAAACATTCAGTGTGTTTTAAACCAACAGGCCAATGTTTTTTAACCACATTACCGATGAATTCAGTCAGTCAGTTCGGAACTAAAGGTGAGCTTATTGACCAGCTCTTAAAGCAAGACAGTTTTCAACTACCACTGTTATTGAATGCCTTAAATCTAGGTATTGGTGGTCATTTTAAAGGAGATGCATCAAATATACTGAATGTGACTTTTGATGTGAATCAGGAAATTGGAAACTGGCGTTTAATTGACTACGCTGCCCGGGATGATGATAGTCTGTCACTAAGGTTTTTACTGCTGGTCGATTGGGATTTAGCTTATGAAAATGAAGATCAGCGAACAACGTTAGAGATTGCCACTGAGTTTGGGGGCCCACAGAGCATTTCTGCGCTATTAAACTTGCCCATAACCAGTTCTGCAGAACAGCTGACTCTTTCTGATGAAAAAAAAAATCTGTTAGCATTAACAAATGTTAATGGTGATAATCCCTTACTAATTGCTGCTCAGAAAAAAAACCCTGACACATTGAAATTTTTAATCCGCTGCAACATTGATCTTCATTGTCATAGAACAAAAGCAGCAAAAGTTACTCATCTTCATTGTCATAGAACAAAAGAAGCAAAAGTTACTGCTATATGTTTAGCATGGGATAAGAAATGTTTTGAAAATATGCATGTTTTACTTGAAGCAGACTCTAATTTCCCTGATGACTTTGACATAAGTGTCATTGAAGAGAATAAAAACACAGCCACATTGTTGAAGCACATTAAATATAGGCAGATGTTCCATCAGGCCATCAAAGAAGGTTCACAGCGTTTTGTGAAAGCATTCATTGAACATCATCCTCGATTAAAAAGGGCATATGACCCTAGCAATTGTTGTGCACTGATAACTGCTCTTAAAGCAAGTCAGTATGATCTTTTTGCACTGTTATGGTCTGAAGGGTTACGTGCTGGCAGTAACAAAGAGCTGTCAGAGGTGATAGACAACTTATCTGAAGAAGAGAGAGAGAGATTAAACAAAGCTATTGGATTTGAAAGACAAGTTGGCTCTCATATTAAATACCTGCATTGTAAGTCAAAACTGAGATGTGGACCCAATAATGAGGGTTATTTTGTTACTTTGCTGGAGCTGTATAAAAAGCTCGATACCATTACAGAGATTTCAACCATCCTAAAAGTGGTGGAGGAATCTGAGCTGTGTGAAATAATCATTGATTTTGACAGAGATACGATTGCTGATGTAGAACCCACACAGTCTACTAAAACTAAAGGATTGTGTAAGAGTATGGAAGGTCGTCTTTGTATTAGTGGCGAAGAAGAGTTTGAATTACTGGGCACTTTAGCACATGAGCTAACACATCTGGCCCTTCATGTTTGCTATGACAATCAGTGCAATTCATATGAAGAGTCAGATGAGGAAAGGAAGTCTCTCTTCGATGGAATAGTGTCTTACTACTGTAAGAAAGAAAAGATGGACCCAATTATTAAATGGGCGTTTGGTGATAAAGAGTCCACGTGGCCTGCGGAACTAATAGTCCGTGTGCCACATATGCTGGCATATTACAAGGAGCAAGGAAAACAGCTACTCACAGAACAAGCACCAAAATTATTCCAGTTCTATAAGCAATACATACAAGAAGATCTAAGGCGCTTTATAGAAAAACCTGCTTATTTTAAGGCCAGGCATGAAATTCAGCACTTGAATAAGCTACTGGGGAATATAGAAGAAATTGAGCAGTCTAAAATTTGGTTAGATGGTAAGTGTCTATTGAATGAAGATGTAATAAATTGTCAAACTACCCAGATACTATCAAGCACTTTGCCACAACTGACTATAAGGAGTCTCTATCAAGTTATAAGAAGAAAGCAGCTGAGTATATCAGATATCAGGGGTGGTTATATCTTTGTATCAGCTGAACAGTTTAGAAATGAGGAGAAAGGAAAGTATGTTTTTAAAATGTTTAAGTCAGTTGCTTGTCCAACACTTATTATTGACTGTTCATATAAATATTACGAAAGTGCAAAAGACCTCTGGGACACTATTAACAGCTTCAATGATAAGAGAAGAATTATTTTCATTGCTGTTTCGGATGTAGCATGGTCACTTCAAAAAAACTTAAAGGAATACAGTGTAAAACAAATTGAATACAATTGGAGTAATTTAGCCTTTAGTTCGCAAAATGCGCTACTAGAAAAAACAGTCCATTTCCAAGGCAGTGAAATGTCCTTAAATCAACTCATACCTGTTGATTCAGAATTAACAAAGTATTTACCCCTTGCTGATTTACTAGGGGCAGAAACACTGGAGATAGGTGAACCTATGATGACATCTGCTGATAGTTTTGTTGCAAGATGCTGTAGTGGTGGAACTTTTATTCACCAAGTAACAATTAAACATGAAAGTTTTGAACAAACCTCTGATTTACCGGCTACTCCTGAACACAAAAGGGCACTGCTTGGAAATACTAATGCACGAAATTCCCTTCCTTACTATCCAGAGAATTTAGATGAATTCTTGCAGCAAGCACAGTACCAGAAAGTGATGCTGATTGCTGATTTTGCAGGGATGGGTAAAACCTCTGTACTGACCCATCTGTCTAAGCAAATCAAACAGAAATTCCCCACCTACTGGGTGGTGAAAATTGATTTGAATAAACATACTGATGTACTTAAGGCTCAAATGAAGCAAAAGATAGGAACTATTGAGTTTTTGTCTGAAAAATTATTAAAACTTCACAAACCATTTGAGAAGGAACTGTTTAAACAGTGCTGTCAGGGACTTGAGGAAGCAACAAAGGTGGTGCTGATGTTTGATGGTTTTGATGAAATCAGTCCCAAGTATGAAAAGACTTTTCTTGATTTACTGCAAGATTTAAATACTAAAGAACAGCCTTCCATAGAGCATATGTGGGTCACCACCCGACCGCATCTGAGAGTGAAATTGAAAAAAAAGCTGGATACTTTCTCCTACACGTTACAACCCTTCTCTGAAGAAAACCAAGTCATATTTTTATCCAGTTTTTGGCTGAAGAAGTCACAAGGATCGCATGAACAACAGTTGAAAAATTATGCCAGAGCATTAATTAATGAGCTAACACAATCAATTTGTGATGGAAAGAAGCAGTTCACTGGCATTCCATTACATTTGCAAATGCTTGCAAAGGTTTTTTGTAAAAAAGCTGAAAGATTTTGCTTGACGCCTATATCTAACCTTGAATTACGTAGACAACTATGTCTGGAAGATTTATTTTCGGGTTTTATTTCTACAAAATTAGAAATATTCCAAGAAAAAGGAGAAATAGCTGCAGATCAAAAATTGAAAGCTGATAAAGATGACATCCCTTTCACCAAAAATCATGAAAAGTTGGCTCTTGACATTATCTTTCCTGAACTGGAAGAACCTGTGATAAAACTTGGCGCATTAAAGCAGTTTTCACGTGAACAAATTTCTAGGTTTGGAATTCTACAATATGTTGATAATAAACCTTGCTTTATTCACGACTGTTTTGCTCAGTATTATGTTGCAAATTATCTGGTAAGAAATATCATGCAACCCAAGCTACAAAATCTTTTATACAACGTTTTAAAGGAGGCAAAATTTCAGGTGATTAGATTGTTTATGGATGGATTGTTAAAATCTAAACCCTCAAAAGAGATCTTAGAACAGCATGGAAAACAGATATACAAAATATGGAACAACAAACTTGCAAACAGATCATGGGAAGTAAAACAAAACCTGTTATCACGAGTAGCACTAAGAATAGTGTTTCACCAAGCAGCAAAAGAAGGCAATTCTCATATAATTGACTTTTTATTGGAGAGCCTGAGAGCTGCACAATATACATGCACAATAGAAGATCTGCTGCAACACAAAAACAGTGATGGAGAAACTGCATGTTGCTTGGCAGAAAAGAATAACCACACAGAGACATTAAATGTACTGAAACGTTGGGCAGAGGAAATGCACCTGGAACCTCAATGATGACCTGTTGCTTGCCCAAGATGTGAACGGACACACTGCCTGACACATAGCAGCAGGCATGGATACAAAGAGATTTTAGAGACACTGTGGTGTTGAGCTAGAGAAGTTGAAGTAAACCTCCAAAATGATCTGTTGCTAGTGAAAGATGGAGATGGACAAATTGCCTGGCACTTAGCAGCATGCTGTGGTTATGAAGAGGTTTTAGAGAATCTGTGTGTTGGGGCTGGAGAAACGCATCTGAACCTCAAAGATGATGTGTTTCTCTGCAAAAATAACTATGGACAAACTGCCTGGCACTTAGCAGTACAGCAGGGTTACAAAGATTTGTTAGAGAAACTGTGGGGTTTTGCTAGAGGAGTGTAAATCAGCCTCAGAGATGACCTGTTGGTGGCTGAGAATAATTATGGAGAAACTGCCTTGCACATCACCTTACATTGTGGTTATTATAAAGATATTTCAGAGAAACTATGGTTTTGGGCAAGGGAAGTGCACCTGAATGTCAGTGATGACTTGTTAGCCAGAGATAATAATGGACAAACTGCCTGTTGTATAAATATAGAAGCAAAGGATGAGTTTGAGGGGTTTTTTTCTAGAATGTACATTGTGCGCTATAAAGACACAATCAAATTGAAAGGTAACCTGTTGGTAGCCAGATATAAGTGTGGACAAAGTGCCCGTCATCCAACAATACAGAGCGCAAAACGTGAGGTGTTCAAGTTGCTATGAAGAAGATTAAGAAGGAAAAACTTAGGACCAAAAGAAATAAAAACTTTTTTGTTAAAAGAAGACAGTAACAAAAGTACCATCTGGCACCTGACAGCTCAAGAATTTCACCCTGAGATACTCAGGGAGGCTTTAGAATGGGGGGAAGAAGAGAAAATATACTTGCAAACATTAAAGATTTGATGCTATTTCTGAACATTTATGAACATACTGTCTAGCTCTTGGCAGGATTATGTGTGGATATTAGAAGACTGGAAATTGGGTGAGAAGAAAATAAATGCAGAAGAGTTAAAGAAAAATTGTTAGTCAGGGGTATGGATGTACATGTGCCCTAGCAGTGAGTGGCAGAGGAGATCAAGACATTCAAGACATACAAGCTAAGGAAGGGGGGTGAAGAGAAAGTACACCCACGTGTTAATGAAGAACTTCCTAGACGAAAATAGGGACTGTTGAAGTGCCTTTTGCTGAGAAGTGGGAAGGAACTGTGTGTGGATGTTAGGTATATTATGGACATGTTGTGAAGAGAAACTGAACACAAATGCGCTAAAGAATAACTGATTCTAGCGAATGATAAAAATGTCCAAACCTCCTGATACTTGGCAGCATGTTGTAGTTGTTAGAGAAGGTGTGAATTGGGGTCAGAAGGAACTGGACATAGATGATATAAAAAGTACAGGGGTGCTGATAAATCCTTAGTCCGATCAGGAAGGAAGCAAGCTACAGTGACAGAAGATTTTGATGTTCATATATCCTAATTATAATCATAATTGGAGGAATATTGGTACTATTTATATATATAACAAGATAGCATCAAATGAACTATTCTCACCATCAAACAAAATACATCGGGAAGTAGGTCGGGCTAAGGACTTATCAGCACCCCGGTAACTCTTCTTGCTAGCCAAAGGTGTGGACAGAGACAATGCATTGATTGTTTAGAAAACAGTTTTAGTCATACCTGATTTAATAAAATCAGAAGTACTTGAAGTACTGGAGCATTATTTCTAATAAGCGGAGTTGGGTACCATGGAACCAGTTGAGTTATTGACTGGTGATTTAAGTGTTGCAAGGGAACATTCAGAAGGCATTTCACTAGAGGCATTTGCAGACTCTGCTGGATTGTACATCACAGTATTGGAGATTGCTATGACCTGGGTCATTGTGCTGAGGTCCATGAGTGTGGGGGACATTTGTTTCCATGTGACATGTGACTTACAATTCAGTCCACACCTGCACAATACCTGAACTTTTGTAAGTTCAGTTTAGTTTATTTATTGGTCTGAGTATCATACATATGATAGTAGACGCATCAATAGCTAGAAATATACATAAAGAAATATAAGTTAGTAACAGTATACTATAACATATTATGAACGATATCAGAACTGAATACCTGTAGTGCAGAAAGCTTACTTTAGTATTCAGCTGATCGAGTAACACAGTTACAGGGGCTACAAATTCTTCTACTGAATAAAAGTTTGTTATTTCCTGCTACATGGTTCGATCATTTGTTTGACCATCATCCAGTAAAAAATTGCAAGTATAAGAAGGAAAAATGATACAGAGGAGGCATCATAATGTAAATATTTAGTGGTGTGTGAATGTCAGATCTCATATTGCATATGATTCAATGTATCTTCATGTGATTGATGGGTAGAGTGTAGAGTGAGTTGATGATTATGGTTTTGTGGACAAAAAATATATTTATATGTATATATATTTAGAAACTTCACTGTTTGAACATTGTACTGATGTTTGTATTAGGGTGAGTAAATGCAGGAATATAAACTGGACAGAATGAGATTGAAGGCTAATGTTACTGTTTAGAATTCGTGTACAGATTTTCTTTTTAGTTTGATTTTGAAAATGGCTGATGATGGATTGGACAATTAGGTCTTATTTTTGGTAGGAGCATAAATTATTCTCTTTGTAGATGCATTCAGGACCCCACCCACCTTCCACTGAGTGCAGAGTGGATCTGTTTTTATATGGTAGAAGTGACTGCTGGATGGATCACACTAACAGTAGTAAATTATTTGGATTGTAACTAACAACATTGGATCGCACAGTTACAGAATTGGCATTGTAAATAGATGGTGGCTTACATATGGTTTAGTTGCCTTCCTGAAGCTGGCTGTTTACAGTTGAAACCCACACTAAGATCACAACCACCAGTGTGCTGTAACAGCTGTAGCTGCAGAGGCTGGTAAAAAAACGAAAACTTTTGTGCTGTGCTTGCCGGACACATAAAATTGTACAGTCTCAGCTGTTACTTGGATCTTCCAGAGGTAAACAAGATGGAGGAGCAAGAAAAATGAAAGAGAAGGAGAAAGGTATGTTAATAAATATAAAGTTCAATGGGACACAAACTTTGGTGACCAGAGAAACAGGGCTACAGTGTTCAAATTTTTCAGCATAGTAGTGTAGTAGAAGCATACAGAGGATATCCTTCTAACCCTTTCTATAACTTATTCTGTGGTGCTGCAACTTATTTCCCATCCATCTTCAGGCTTCTGTATTATGCTTTATCAGCATTTGCTAGTGTTTTGACCTACATTCTGTACTTTTCTTCCCCTTGTTATTTTTAGGATAAATATCATTACCAGTGTCTAAAGTCAAAGTTATCAACTAGAGGTGATGATGGGAGTAGCTGCCTATTTCTGAAATTTTTAGGAATGTTTCCAGTATGTTCTACTGCCAGTATGTTGAACACAGTCATTTGCCTCTTAGTATTTCATTGTTCATGATATTTTGACAGTTTATTCTTCTCCCATCTGCAGGTGACTTATTTTTACTGGGTGTCCCAGGAGGAATGTGCAATACTTCGGGAGAGTGTTCCTTATGTTAAACTATACCGATATAACCCAAAACACCTATACCCAAAGTTGAACGGTTATGGAGATAATGGCCAGAGAAAAGTGTGGACATCTTGCATTTCCGCGTTCTGTACACCTACACCTACCTCCCAGTAGTCATCTGACTGCGTGCGACGCGTACGTTGGCTAGTTTTACGGCGCACGAGCTCCACCCAACGCGATAAGACAGTACTTCATTGCTGCTAGATATGTAAATGCTTGGAACCCTAAAGACAACCGCGGGTATTAGTGCGAGAGTTTTTGTAGTTCAATTTAATGGCT
>Ga0209629_10004000_pt1 | contig 10781 bp, 8 predicted proteins | sample TergutCu122P5_FD_187286 | JGI IMG/M metagenome (GOLD analysis project Ga0209629, IMG submission 187286) | Cubitermes ugandensis P5 segment gut microbial communities from Kakamega Forest, Kenya - Cu122 P5 (SPAdes) (version 2) | ecosystem: Host-associated > Arthropoda: Insects > Digestive system >... | reverse complement strand
TTCAGAAATATAGGCAATGTTTGCTCCCGACCTTTTCAATACGGTCGCAAAGCTGTGGCGGGCTGTGTATGTACTTATATGTGGCATATTCAACGTTTTAGCAATATATGCCATCTTATGGTTGATACGTTTAGTCACGTCTGCGGTTATCCGTTTTATGTCTTCTGGAGTTTCCCTGCCCTTTAAAAAAGGAAAAATAAAGTTGTCGGAGCTTTTATCGGTATTCCCCCATTTATCTATAATTTGCTTCATTTCAGACGTTATAATTACTTGTATTTTAGTCTTTTTCTTTGACGTCGTAATTGTTTTTGTTCGATAGAAACTTAATTCACCGTTTTCTATATTTTCAAATTTTAGTTTCAATAAATCAACGATATTTATCCCATTACATAAATAAGAAAAAAACCATAAGTCCCGATAGTGTTCTGTCGCTTCCAAACCATCGGAAAATGAAATAATCTCTTTAATTTGCTGTAAGGTCAAAGCTAATTTACGACCTTCGCCAAATGGTATTTCATATTTTCCTTTTCCAAAAGGATATACGTTGGCTTTAATCAATCCTGCTTTCACTGCATCATTAATAACCGTTCTCATTCCTCGAACGTACATGCCAATTGTAGTATATGACCTTCCCATATTAAGCATGTATTTCTCGTATCGCTTTAACCATGATACCGTAATACTTTCTAACAGAATATTACTACCTGCAAAATCCGTAAAACTGTTTAAGGTACATTCATAGAAAATTTTTGTTCCGATTCTGCCTTCGCTTTTCAGATTATCAATTTTAACCCGGATAGCTTCATTGATGGTGCTGATAGCTCCCTTCCCTAATTGAACATTTAATGACTCAAAAGAAAAGTTGCCGTTATCGGATAAATTCTTTACTATTTCTTTGACCTTATCAAAAGAAGATTCAACATCACTTTTTATTGAAAGTAATTTTTTGACTTTTAGTCGTTGGTAAAATTGCCCAATCATCCGGACTCAGTTCTTTTCCGGTTGAATAATACTTTTGGATTCGGTTGTAAATAACTTGAACCTTTACCGGGAATAAGCCATTTTGCTTTGGACGCCGTGTATCCAAAATCGTCAAAACCGATACTCCATCCTTAGTGTATTTATACATAATTTTCGTATTAATAATTTTGTATGCAAACCATATTGTACATACAATTTGCATACAAATATACGAATTATTTATAAATAAATAAAACAAGGTACAATAAAAATATCTTTTATTTGATTGGAATACAGTAAAATAAAAATTCTATCCAAATAAAGAAAAAGTAAAGAAAACAATTAAATTATCGCTACGGATCAGAAGGTTGGGGGTTTGAATCCCTCCGGAGTCACCAAACAGAAAACAAAAGAGTTAAGAAAAATTTCTTAACTCTTTTGTTTTTTCCGGTTTGCTAAAAGTTTGCCATTCATCAATTTGAATAATTTTTATAAACCGGTTTAAGCCATTCATCTGGACCTTTTTCCAAACTTTCCGCCGCCCATCTAATACCTCGTTTCATAATTTCGAGCGCTTCTGGAACATTAAAATCAGCTGCAACATGTCCTAAGGAGGAGTAAAAAACACGTCCTTTTCCATACTGCTTTTTCCATACTACCGGTACCACCGCTCCTTCGATCCAATCGTTATGTTCTCCTGAAAATGTAGTGGTTGCTAAAACCTTTACATTCGGATCGATGTGCATGAAATACTGCTCCGATTTCATGTCGAAATCTTTTAGTCCTTTTGTAACGGGATCTTCCTTATCTTTTATGTTCACCCTATATGGGATAACGCCTCCGGGATGTGCTACCCATTGCCCGCCTACCATAAACTGAAACTCAACATTGTTTCTGAAAGAATCGCCGATTCCTCCATGCCATCCGGCTAAACCCACGCCTCGTTTGATTGCATTCAACAGCGCCTTTTCCTGTTTTCCGGAAATTTGTCCCTGAGTGAAATGCTGAATAATCAAATCTACTTTGCTCATTAATACCGAATCTTCATAACATGCAAGATTATCAAACACGAAAACTTCTGCGCCTTCAGATTTTAACCAAGGCACAAAAATATCACGGCATTGTTCCGGTTCATGACCATTCCATCCTCCATAAACATACAACACTTTTTTCCCTTGTAATGCTTTTTCACTTATCTCCTTGTTTGAAGGTTTGTTTGTCGCCGTACAATTCGCTGTGCAAAAAATTATTCCTGCAAGAGCAATTATTATAGTTCCTGTCTTCATAATCATTTTTTTCATCCTTTCCAATAAGGTAATGTGTATGGATTTCTATATTCGTAATGGAATAAGCGATGCGCTTCGGCTTCTTTGTCGTCTACAAATCTTTTAGTTACCGGATCCCATTTTACAGGACGTCCCAATTCCTGGGCAATATTCATAAGGCAGCAGAGAATGGCGGTTGATGCGCCAGCTTCCACAGGAGCGATAGGCTCTTTTCTGGATCTTACGCTGTTGATAAAGTCTTGCATATGTCCGGGGTTTGTTTGTGCAACTGCGTCATTATTACCACTTTGCATTGAATCTTTTAATAAATTCGGATTCGAACACACGATATATCCTCTTCCCACTTGCAATGAAGCCTTGTCGCCGATAAAGTTGATACCTTTATCATCCGGTTTGTCAGCCCTGAAAGGTCTTTCCATCATTATTTGACCGTTGGCATATTTCATTGTGTCATACTTCGTTCCGTTGTATCCGGCTGGGATATATTCAACAGGACCTATTCCGTCCATACCCAGCGCTTGCTGTGCAATATCATAGTGGTGTGCACCCCAATCACCGGTATATCCGTTACCTGTTTCTCTGTAATAGCGCCAAACAGCCCATTCGCCTTTTTCAACATAGTCCGGAGGACCAATTGGAGGACACATTCGTGAGTTGTAATGTACTACAGGGAAATTCATCGGGCCGAGCCACTGATTAAAGTTCAGGTTAGAAGGAACAGGTTCTTCCGGTAAATTGAAAGGCGCCGGATGTTCTCCTATCCTGACATGGATTTCTTTTACATATCCGAGGTCTCCGTTCCTCACCATTGCAATGGCTGTCTTGAATTCTTTATCCGAACGCTGTTGACAGCCAACCTGTAAGATTCGCCCGTTTTCTCGAACAGCTCTTTCTACTGCCAAGCTTTCGGCAATAGTATAGGTCAGCGGTTTTTGACAATAAATATCTTTACCTGCTTGTGCCGAATGAATTGTAGCCAAAGCATGCCAATGGTCGGGAGTAGCGATGGATATAGCATCTATGTCTTTACGTTCGAGCAGTTTTTCGTAAAAATCATACGTGTCGCATCGTTCAGGCATTCCTTTGGATTTTTGCCAGGCAGTGACCAATCGCTTAAAACGATCATTTTTGATGGTATCGACATCACATCCGGCTACAACTTGCACGCCTGGACAAAGCGCTGCGGCATTAAAATCGCCTATTGCTTGCCTGCCTAAACCAATAAAACCCATAACTACCCGATCGCTCGGCGCAATTTTAACTCCATTTATTGTCCAACTCGGCAAAATGGTCAAACTCGTTAAACCTAATGCCGATAGTCTTAAAAAATCTCTTCTTGTTACTTTGTTTGTTTGTTTTTCCATATATATATAATTTATTTATTGAATTATCTTAATACTATTTTGATGGGCTAGCTGGATCTTTTCCCGGAATGGGAACTTTCCCTTCATGGTAATCGGGCAATGGTCCCATTTTATAGGTTTCCGGCCCATATCGAAGTGTTGAAGCCATGATTTCATCCCAAGTGATGGCTTTTCCTGTATAAGCGGCTTCTCTTCCCAAGATTGCCACCTGATTGGAATAAGCCAAAGCCTCTGCTTGATTTATTTTTTTGTTCAAACGAATTGATTCAACCAAATGGATGTGCTCCTGAACGTACGGATTTTTCACCGGTTTGTTTTTATAGTCATATTCCCACAGTATATTTCCGTTCCAATCCAAAATTTTAATTTCCCCGCGATCGTTTAATTGTGCAATACCCTTCGTCCCTAATATTTGTTCCGACACATTCCCGTCGCAATCATCAATCTGACGGGCGGTATGCAACATACGTTTGTTATTGTTGTAGTAATAATCCACGCTGAAAAAGTCGTAAATATCGCCTGTCAATCTCCGCGCCCGCCCGCCGAAACCTACTGCTTTTAAAGGCGTTTCACCCATAAACCATGTGACAACATCAATATTATGAATTCCCTGATCCAAAATATGATCTCCACTTAACCATTTTATATTGAACCAATTTCGGATATTGTATTCCATATCGCTCCATTCCTTGCGTTTGCGTTTGTTCCACCAAGCTCCTTGATCCCAATGCGAAGCAGCAGACACAATATCTCCAATGATTCCATTTTTAACTTGCACGAATGCTTCCCAATAGTCGCGCCGGTGTCTGCGCTGATTACCGGTTACAACGCTCAATCCTTTTGCGGTAGCTGCTTTTGCAGCCGCTATTACTGTGCGGATTCCGGTCGGATCAACCGCACAGGGTTTTTCCATAAAAATGTGTTTTCCTGCTTCTACGGCAGCTTTGAATTGTTCTGCTCTGAAATGAGTGGGAGTACACAATAAGACAAGATCCACTTCAGGCATAACCAAAATTTTCCGGTAAGCGTCAAAACCTAAGAAGCAATTAACGTCATCTACAATATTATTAAACTTTTCCGAAAGGACTTCTCGACAACGGCTCATCCTGTCGGGAAATAAATCTGCTAAGGCAATGATTTTCAAATTCGGTCCCGATTCTAAAAAATTAGTTGCTGCTCCGGTTCCACGATCGCCACAACCAATCAGCGCAGCTTTTAAAGGTTTGCCATCCGGCGCTGTATCTACGAACGAGTACATACCCAACTCTTCGGGAGAATAAGATTTACGGGAAGCTTTTCCTGTGTTTCCCGAACACGACGTTAACACAGCCGGAACCGCTCCGCCTAAAGGAATTGCCCCGCCTATGAGGGCTGAATTTATTAAAAAATCTCTTCTCTTCATGTGTATATGATTTAAAAAAACTACTTATCGAACAAAGCTGCTTGTAAAGAAAAAGAAGCTGTCTTAAAAGCCTTGCGTCATTGCGGGCGTAGCGAAGCGAAGATCCGCAATCCCCTGATAGTCAGCATTCGATTTTAGGGAGATGGCGGGTCAAGCCCACCATGACAGGCTTTCGAGACAGCCTCATTTTCTATTAAATAAAACAGTACTATCTTACGATTACTTTAACTGCCTTTGCGTTTCCTACTTTCACTATATACAAACCTCTTTCTAAACTAATTGTTTGTTTATCAACGTTGATAGATTGTTTTACCAAGTTTCCGTCCATTCCGTAAATAGAAACTTTTTCGTTAACAGCATTTACGACTACACCGCCTAAAACGCCGTACGCTTGAGATACAAGCGGTTTCAATGGAATGATGCCTCCTGTTCCTCCTTTTAATACGAATGTGATGTTATCAAGAAAATAATTACCTGCCTTATTAATACCCATGCCAAAACCAAAATCAAATTTATTTAATGCTAATTTAATTATTGAATCTGGTACAACCATTGCAAATTTTTTGTGCAACCATGTTTGTCCAGGGTTATCTTCTGGTTTGGCAACAATATTATTTGCACTGCCTGTTGTTGTGAGGGGATGAAAAGCAGTTCCCTTGGATCCAATAAAATAGTCAAAGCTTTTATAACTATTCGGAGTTTGACCATCAACTGTTTCAATGCTTTGGAAATAAAGATCAAAAGCAAGACTATCAACATCGGATAAAGTTTTTCCTGTAGGTAAAGTTACAGAAAACAGTGGATAAGAGTTCCAATTGTTATTAATTATATGTAACGAATTTCCAGTGCCTGCCGGATTTTTTTCAACAACAGCGCTAATATCTGCAGGGCTCCAAGCGACAACCGGATATTTTGTTCCAACAGTGTCTGCATCAAAATTTATAACAGTATTAGCTTTGTCACCGCCACTTACTTTACCATCTGAAAGGTAAGCGGCTTTCAACACCAATTTCCCTGCTGCGGATGTTTGAATTGCAATTTGTCCAATTTTAGCAGTTGAAACTAAATCCATAGTAATTTTCCCTGAACTGCCCGGAAATCCTTGCTTGAATTCTGGAGTTACACTATCATTGTATTGAATAACTGGTTGTACAGTAAAATCTGCAGGCTCAAATTCAATTACCAATTGCTTATAAGCAGAAATGTTTCCATTGTTCCAGAATGTCCAAACCATAGAACCCCATGCGCCCGGATAAGTAATAGTTTTAGTAGCTGCATCATAAGTTGCATTACTACCCCAGTTATCATCAAATCCCTGAGACAACAAATCAGGATTAGTTGGATTTGCTGCAACAGCATAACCCACACTCATAAAGAGCGCCATAACTAAAAAAAAGTACTTTTTCATCATAATAATTTAAAATTTTAACAATAATACAACATAATTAACACTCGCTTTTTAATAATTTTTTTCAAAAAAAACTTTTTTCGCAGCAAAGATAATATTGTTTTATAAAAAAATCAATTTTATTAACAAAAAATACTGTTAAATTTTTTTTTTATTTCATTATCCATTAATTTTGTCAATTATTTAGGTAGTTGAAAAATATTATTACAAAATGACATTTACAAAAGACCAATTAAACAGATACAGCCGCAATATAATTCTGCCCGAAATTGGTACGGACGGTCAGGAAAAAATAAGCGCCGGTAAGGTATTGATTATCGGAAACGGCGGTTTGGGTTCTCCGGTCGCTTTGTACCTCGCGGCAGCAGGCGTAGGAACTATCGGGCTAATTGATGGAGATGTAGTTGATTTAAGTAATCTCCAACGCCAAATTATCCATTTTACAGCCGATCTAAATAAACCGAAAGTATTTTCGGCCAAAGAAAAAATCAATCAGTTGAATCCCGATGTAAAAGTAGTTGCCTACCCTACCCTCTTTACTTCCGAAAATGCTTTCGGCCTCGTCGAAGATTACGACTTCATCGTTTCCGCAACCGATAATTCGATTTCAAAATTCTTGATAAATGATGTTTGTGTACAAGCCGGCAAACCGTTTTCACATGGAGGAATCCACTGCTTCGAGGGACAAACAATGACTTACATTCCCGGTTCGGCTTGTTTCCGGTGTCTGTTTCAGACTTCACTCCCTACGGAGGCTGTCACTGGCGTTTTAGGCGCTGTTGCAGGTACGATAGGTTCCATCCAAGCGGCGGAAGTCATCAAATTCCTCACAGGCATCGGGGAATTATTGACAAACAAACTTTTATCCTTCGACGCAAAAACCATGCGGTTCCAGACCATTCAAATCAAACGTTTGGAAAATTGTCCGGTTTGCGGTTCACATTGAAAAAATAACTACCTTTGTCAAAGACAAATCTAAAAAAATATGGCAGACGATAAAAAAATAATTTTTTCAATGGTGGGCGTAAACAAAACATTTCCACCTCACAAACGAGTTCTTAAAGACATTTATCTATCTTTTTATTACGGCGCAAAAATCGGAATAATTGGTTTAAACGGTTCCGGGAAATCTACTTTGTTGAAAATCATCGCCGGAATAGAAAAGGAATATCAGGGTGAAGTTGTTTTTTCTCCCGGATATTCGGTAGGTTATTTAGAACAAGACCCGAAATTGGACAACGGAAAAACCGTCAAAGAAGTAGTGCAGGAAGGCGTTCAAGAAATTATGGATATTTTGAAAGAATACGAGTCGATTAACGAAAAATTCGGTCTTCCGGAATATTATGAAGACGCCGATAAAATGGACAAACTTTTTGCCCGTCAAGCGGAAATTCAAGATAAAATAGATGCAACAGATGCATGGAACATCGACAGTAAACTTGAACGGGCAATGGATGCTTTGCGCTGTCCGCCCGAAGATCAATCGATAGGAACGCTCTCCGGAGGAGAACTTCGCAGAGTCGCTCTTTGTCGTTTGTTATTGCAACAACCGGACATCCTTTTGTTGGACGAACCGACCAACCATTTGGACGCCGAATCGATTGATTGGTTGGAACAACATTTGCAACAATATGCCGGAACGGTAATCTGCATCACCCACGACCGCTATTTCTTAGACCACGTAGCAGGCTGGATTCTCGAATTAGACCGCGGCGAAGGAATCCCTTGGAAAGGAAATTACACTTCGTGGTTGGAACAAAAAACAACCCGGATGGCGCAGGAAGAAAAACAAGCCAGCAAACGCCGGAGGACTCTTGAACGGGAATTGGAATGGTCGCGAATGGTGCCAAAAGCCCGTCATGCCAAAGGAAAAGCGCGTCTTAATTCTTACGAACAACTTTTGAACCAAGACGTTAAAGAACGGGAAGAAAAATTAGAAATCTTTATTCCTAATGGTCCTCGTTTGGGAAACAAAGTGATAGAATCCATCCATGTTTCTAAAGCTTACGGCGATAAATTGCTTTATGCCGATTTAAATTTCATGCTTCCTCCAAACGGTATCGTTGGAATTATCGGACCGAACGGCGCCGGTAAGACAACACTGTTCCGATTGATTATGGGTATGGAAAAACCGGATAAAGGTAGTTTTGAAGTCGGCGAAACGGTAAAAATCGGTTATGTCGATCAAAGCCATACGGACATTGATCCGGGGAAAACAGTCTTTCAGGTAGTTTCAGGAGGAACAGAATTTATTCGTGTCGGCGGAAAAGAAGTTAATTCCCGCGCCTATTTGGGACGCTTCAATTTCAGCGGAGCCGATCAGGAAAAGAAATGCGGCGTACTGTCAGGCGGTGAAAGAAATCGTTTGCATTTAGCGCTCACTTTGAAATCGGAAGCCAACGTTCTCTTGCTTGACGAACCAACCAATGATATAGATGTCAATACTTTACGCGCTTTAGAAGAAGGGTTGGAAAACTTTGCAGGCTGTGCAGTAGTTATTTCCCACGACCGCTGGTTTTTAGACCGTGTTTGTACGCATATTCTTGCTTTTGAAGGCGATTCGGAAGTGTTTTTCTTTGAAGGTTCTTATTCGGAATATGAGGAAAACAAAAAGCAACGCTTGGGATATGTGGAACCTAAACGAATACGTTATCGGAAGTTGATGAACTAATATATTTTCTCCCCCAACCCCACTCTCAATTTCAAATAATTAACGGTATAATCTATTTTCGCCTTGAAAAGCGTAAGCTTTGTATCCGAAAGCGCGGTGTAACTGTCAAGCAAATCCAAATTAGTGATAGTACCTGCCTGATAGCTCGTTTCAGCCAATTGGTAAGCCTGCTCTGCCTGTTTTAGCTGCATTTCAGATTGCTGCAATTTTTTAAGTGCAGCATCAATGTTTGATTTGTTCTCTACAATTTCATTGGTAATGTTTCTTCTTGTAAGTTCAATATCCTGATTATTAACCTCTATTTCATTATTTGCAGCTACTTTATTGTATTTTGTCCGTCCCGAATCGAAAATTGGCGCTTTCAAACTTGCGCCTACAACGTAATTGGCTTTTGGAGTATTAAGTTCAGGAATATATCCGTTTTTCCAACCTCCTGTGGCGAAAAAATCTAAAGTGGGATAAATTTGTGATTTCACCAACGCTAATTTAGATTCGGAGGTTTTCCTTTTTTCTTCCGCCATTTTCAAATCTACTCGATTGGCAAAAGCAATGCTGTTAAGCGATTCAAACGGTTCGATTTGTCGTGGTTCCAACAAATTGTGTTTCAATAACAAATTCTGATTCGGCGAATTACCGAGAAAAGAATTAAGTTGGCTGACTTGTATAGCCAAAGCAGATTCTAAATCGGTTCGTTGATTTTCGATAGCAGAAATTCTCACTTTAGTGGATAAAACTTCAAATTGTGTTGCCGAACCTGTTTCCGCTTTTTTGTTCACAAATTTCAAATGTTCGTCAAGAGCGGCAATTTCTTCGTCCTTGATTTTTATTGCCTGCTGTAGAAATGCAATGGAATAAAAATTACCGGCGACAGCCAATGAGATTTGTTGTTTTATATTTTCAAGCGCTAATTCATTAATCGTTTTTGAACCTTGTTGAACCTCAATGTTTTTTGCCGTCCTTCCAAAATCATAAATTAATTGATTCAGATTGAGCGCAACAGATACATTGTCGGTAGGAAACATTTGCATAATACCCATCCCCAATGCTGAGAGATTGATTGACGAAACCGGCCCTATATGCGAATAACTTCCACTGACTCCAATATTCGGATAATAAGCCGTTTTTGCAAGATTCACTCCGGCGTCTGCTATATTGATATTTTTCTGAGCTATGATTATGGCAGGATAATTGTTTATCACTTGCTCAATCACAGCGGAAAGGGATAATGAATCACCATTCAAATTAACATCCTGAGCAAAGCTCGTAACAGCGGAAAACAACAGAATATTTATTGTTATTAATTTGATTTTCATAGATTTATATTTTATTTTTAAACCGTTTATTATTTTTCGTTCTCATCAAAAATACCGGAATAAACCCGAGCAAGGTAATACAGCTTGCGATGAAAAAATCATCGTTCACCCCGGAGATGAATGCCTGGGTGGATATATTCTTGAATAGTTCGATTTGCCCCTGCTTCATTGCAATAGCGTGAGCGCTTCCAGCAAAATGTTGAATATGAAATGCCAACTCGCGAATCGTGTGCTTAAATGCCTCAGAATTACTTGCTAAACCTGCGCCGTAAATCTGAGAATGGAAATTAACGCGTGTAGTAAGCAAAGTAGTCAGCACCGCTACACCGAGACTACCGCCTATTTGCCTGATTGTATTGGAAATGCCGGATGCTTGA
>Ga0209629_10003999_pt1 | contig 10781 bp, 5 predicted proteins | sample TergutCu122P5_FD_187286 | JGI IMG/M metagenome (GOLD analysis project Ga0209629, IMG submission 187286) | Cubitermes ugandensis P5 segment gut microbial communities from Kakamega Forest, Kenya - Cu122 P5 (SPAdes) (version 2) | ecosystem: Host-associated > Arthropoda: Insects > Digestive system >... | reverse complement strand
TGATATTCATTCAGCAATGGTAATGTGTTGCGGATTCTTTCCGCCGATGCCGTATCCATATCGACAATTATAGACTCTATTCGCTGATTTGTAAAGTTTATTTATAAGCAATTCCTTAGCCTTCAGTACGCTCATGCGGGACCCGACCCAGGGGTTTTTCTAACCTCTAACCTCTAACCTCTAGTCATACACCGACGCGCTCACCGGGCAGGAGAATGCCTTGCCCGTCTTTGTGTACCCCCTGAACATATAGGCTGGCTGCACGATGCTGTTTTCATAGACGTACACGAGCTCGCAGTCCGTCAGGGTCACCGGCGTCTCGCGCGCGTCCGCGGCGGCGCTCCCCGCGGGGGATGCGGGGAGCGCGCAGAAGGCGTCGTATTCCGACATTATGGGGCATCTGGCGAAATTTTCATATGTGAAGAAATAGTATATCATATTTTGTACATTGCCGTACCGGTCCAGGGACAGCTTCGTGTTCAGCCCGCTTTTTTTTATGCCGGACAGAAGCGGTATAAACTCAGCCTCAAATCCGTTCTTGTCCGCGAAAACGCTGACCTGCACATAATTTGTGAAAAAGAACCGCTTGAGGAAATCCTCCGCGAGCTCGGAGGCCCGGGCGCTGTCCACAGGCTCCCCGCGGGTGTATTCCCGCATGTTTTCGAGGCTCAGGAAGCCCTCGTTTTTGCTGACGGTCAGCCTGTAGTCGCCGTCCTCGTATATAAACGCCGTGGCCGTCTCCGCGGCGCTGCCGCAGATATTGAAGGTATACGCGAAGCTCTCGGCGAAAGCGGGCGTGACATAGGGCGTGACGGGCAGAAACTGCGCGAAGCTGCCGTTCGGCTCGGCGTCGAGCTTGAACGCGGGCGTATAAACGCGCGCCGCCGCCTCATACGCGCCGGCGTTCACCTTCGGCGGCCGTTCGAATATACTTTTAAACGAAAAACGCGGCAGGCCGATAAAGTTCAAGATTATGACAAACAGCGCGCTGGACAAAACCACGGTCAAAAAGGTTCTTTTGCGCAATACGACGATCTCCCGGATATTGATAGAGTATATCAGTAATATTATGATGAGATTTTTCGGGCATTATACATTTTATAAAAAGTAACGGCAGACCCATGACGGTCTGCCGTTGCTGACGCGCCAGTTTCGCCGGCGCGTCTTACATTAAGTTATTTACAGTTACTTATATATTGTATTGCCGTATTGATTCACGCCCGTGTGCGCAACCGGGGCGGCCGCGCTGTAGGTTCTGGATTGGGCGGTTGAGGCGCCCGTGATGCCGCTTGCGGTAGTCGCGCCGTACGCGCCGTAAGGATGCGCCGCGCCGGCGGCTGTAGTCAGATTTGCCCCTGTTCTGCTGATGGCGCCGTAGTTGTTGATGTTCGCCGGATTCACGGCGTTCGCCGCACCGGCGGCGTTGATCGAGCCAACGGATGAATTGTAGGCGTTCGTGTTTACATTGGCCGCGGGGTTATTGCCGGCAAAGCCGCGCGTCGCCGCTGCGGCGTTGGCGGCTACCGGCATGGGTGAAACTGCGGTCCCGCCGGCGCCGGCTGTGAATACGCCGTGCATCGTGGGGCCGCCGCCGGTCCTGTGACTATGGTATATATTGGGGTCGGCGTTGGGGTTGCGCTGCGGGCGCGCGTTGCTGCGCGCGTAAACGGTCTGCCCGCTCACATTAGTGGGATAGGCGGCCTGCCCGAAAGCCATGTTGTTGGGGTAAACCGCTTGCCCGTAGCCCGCGTTATGGCCGTAGCCCATTCCCGCGCCGTAGCCCATTCCTGCTTCGTAGCCCATTCCGCCGTAGCCGTAGTAATTGTTCATGCCGCTCATATCCATGGCCGCATACGGCCTGGCAAAGCCGGGGGCCGCACCAGCCGCGTTGTTATGGAGCGCGGCGCGCCCAAGGAATGAAGCCTGACCGTGGTTAACATTTGAAGGGATCGCGCTGTTCCGCGCGACGTTGCCCGTATTGGCCCCGGCCGCAGCGACGGAGCCCGTATTGGACCCGGTTCTGTTCGCGCTGACCGTTCTGCGGGCCGCCGCGGTGTGTCCGGCGGTTCCGGCCGCCGGCTTATGGGCCGCCGCCGTGACCCTTTTAGCCGTCGATTTTTGATCGGACGCGGCCGTCTTTTTGGCCGCCGCGCTGGCCGTGTGCTTCGGGCTGGCCGTTTGCGTCGCGCCTACCGTTTGCGTCGTTTGCGTAGCCGTGGATTTATCACTTACTTTGCTCGCCGTCGGCGTCGTTGTATGGGTCGCGGCGGGCGCGGCGGCTGTGGCGGTATGCCTGAGGGATGCGCCCGCGATGCCGGGCGCGCCGGACGCGCCGGAGCCGGAGTGCGTCACAGAGTGCGTCGCGCTGGCGGTCCGGGCGGTTCCGCTCATACTGGTGTTTCTGGCCGCGCTGTCGGTTGTACCGGTCAGGTTAGAGGAAGTCGAACCCGTACCGGAAGAGCCGAGAAATCCGCTTGCCGCGCCGCGCGCGTTGGCCGTGAGGCTGCCGGGCGCACGGGTGCCGGAATAGGCGCCGGCTCCCCCGTAATTGCCGCCGTACGCGTAATTGTTTCCAATGCCCGGCGCCGGGTACGCGCCGCCGGTATGAGCCGTGGTATTGTAACGATTATCCGCGGCGTTATTTGCTGTCCCGGGATATGCGTTGTTGACCGAGTTGGAGAAACGCATTCTGTCATATGCGTTGGGGTTGGCGTTTACGTTTCCCGTATACGCTCTATTGACCGCGTTATTCAAATTTGGCGTGTTGCGGGGCGTCGTGGTGTAATTTGTACAGCCCGTTGCCAGCACCATGCACGCCACTGCCCCCGCGATGGCCATTTTTTTAGCGTTCATCAATTTATCCTCCCGTTAAAATAGTGTCACAGGAGGCATGGATCATACGCCGTTGACCGGCGCATCAGCAAACGTTGATTCAAAACTCTTTGCGCGCCACACCGCGCCTTATCCTTAATCAATAAATTTAATTTAATAAATTCGCGGCCAGCCCCCGCGGGCCGGTGCGCGCAAAAAATATTGAATGTTGATCACAGCGTTTACATGTGAAACATGCACTCTTGCAAAATTATTTTTGACGATATGGGCTTTAAAATACTGTGATAATATTGGAGATATGACAAAATAATTACATAATGAACTCCGCAAAATTACAAAAGGCATAAATCCGCATAAGCCCATACGGCCCGCGCGTACAAGCAGAAATAAAAAGGGGTGAAAATGTAGATTCTACTCATAATAGTCAGAATACCCTCTTGTTTTTTAGAATATATTATATTATACTATCACATAATAAAATAATTTTTGAAAGGTGGTAAGTTTAATGTCAAACAGCAGTTTAAGGAAGTATCTGGCGGAGGCTGTCGGCACGGCCGTTCTGGTATTCATGGGCTGCGGCAGCGCGGTATTCTTGGGGGCCGCGTCGCCCGGGGGCCATCTGGCCGTAGCATTGGCATTTGGTCTGTCTATCGTGGCCATGGCTTATGTTATCGGCAATATCTCCGGCTGCCATGTCAACCCCGCGGTCTCTCTCGCGGTATTCCTGGATAAACGCATGAGCTCCGCGGACTTCATCGGCTACGTGATCTCCCAGGTCATCGGTGCCATAATCGGAGCGCTCCTGCTGAAGATCGTTTCCAGCATCGCCGCGGCCGATCAGACGGGCCATCTCGGCTCAAACCTCGTGGCGGGGGCCGGCGGGGCCGGCGGGGCATTCCTCGTCGAGGTCATACTGACGTTCATATTCGTGCTGGTGATCCTCGGCGTGACCGCGGACACCTCAAAGGCCGGGGTGGCGGGCATCGTTATCGGCCTCACGCTGACCTTTGTACACATAGTCGGCATTCCGCTCACAGGCACCTCCGTAAACCCGGCGCGCAGCATAGGGCCGGCGCTCTTTGGCGGAGCGCAGGCGCTCAAAGATCTTTGGGTGTTCATACTGGCCCCGCTGGTGGGTTCGGCGCTGGCGGCGCTGCTTTATCAGGCGTTTAAGCCAAAGGCCGTAAAATCGAGATAAAAATCCCGTAGAATATCGCGTATTCGGCATTCTTCCTTTCGCTAGTTACAGGGATAGGGATGTCCGAGTCATTTTGAGAACAGCTCCTGAGGACATAAATATGAGCGGGCAGGGGGAATGCCCTGCCCGCTCTGGCCGCCGGCGGTCAATCCCGCCGTCGGCTTTTTTGCGCCTAAAAATATTCACGCCGTTTCTTTACTTAATTATCTGTGGGGAAACGGCCGCCGCGCTTGGTGCTGAACGGACGAACCCAGGCTGCAGGCCAGCAAAATGAACGCAAGCTGTTCGAGCTGCTTATTGTCGGCGCGGTTATTGCCGGCCGCGCCGCCGTTTTGGGCCGACAGCCCCTGCCCATAGCCGCGGCCGACATTCGCGGCTTCCCGCATCAGCCTATCCCAAGTCGCCTGATTGACGACGCCCGTCAGGGGCAGGCCGAATATGCTCTGGAAGGCGTAAATGGCGTCCCGCGTCATGTTGCCGAAGCTGCCGTCCACCGTGAGGATCCACAGCCGCCCGGGATAACTGGGCGCGAGTTTGTTTATGGCCTCCTGCACGAGCCGCACGTTCGGCCCCGACGAGCCCACGCTCAGATTGCCCGGGAAGGGCGGTATCGAGGGCGTCCCGGAGCCGACATTCGCGGCTTCCCGCATCAGCCTATCCCACGTCGCCTGATTGACGACGCCCGTTATGGGCAGACCGAATATGCTCTGGAAGGCAAAGATGGCGTCCCGCGTCATATTGCCGAAGCTGCCGTCCACCGTGAGGATCCACAGCCGCCCGGGATAATAGGGCGCGAGTTTGTTTATGGCCTCCGGCACGAGCCGCACGTTCGGCCCCGACGAGCCCACGCTCAGATTGCCCGGGAAGGGCGGAATCTCCGGGGGAATCGTGCCGGTCCAGTAAGCTTCTTCCATCAGCCTGCGCCACGTGTTCGGACCCACGATGCCGTCCACCGTCAGGCCGAATATCCTCTGGAAGGCCATTACGGCGTCCCTCGTTCCGTTTCCGAAAACGCCGTCCGCCGCGATGCGCCACATCCCCGGCGTCACCTCGGCCAGTTTGTTTATGGCCTCCTGCACGAGCCGGACGCTTGCGCCCGTTGAACCGACCCTCAAAGCCGTTCCGGGGAACGCCGGGATTTCCGAAGGCGGCGGATTGGGGCCCGGCGGCGTGGGCGGCGTGGCGTTTTCCATAATCCCCCAATACACGTCGTACAGCAGCCGCCACGTGGTCGCCCCCACGACCCCGTCGGCGGTAAGGCCGAACAGGCGCTGAAACGCCTTGACCCCTTCCGCCGTCAGCGCGTCAAAACGGCTCGTCTGCGCGACAAACGGTATCTCGCTGTGATACATGGCGATAAAGTCCAGAAGGAACTGCAGCTCCGTGACCAGCGGCCCCACATCGCCCTGCCGCGTGACCTTTGTATGGGGCGTCTTGCCTATGCCCATCCGCTGCCCCTCGCTGTACATCTCCCAAAGGCCCTTTTCAACCGCGTATATCCGCGAGATCTCATACCATGTCCTTCTATCGATCTCCCCTGTCTGCGGCAGATTATATACCTGCTGGAACGCCATGACGGAGGTGCGGGTCTTCTCTCCGAATACGCCGTCCGCCGGATTGATGATAATGTCCGTGTATCGGCCCAGTATACGGTTCAGGAATAACTGCATGGCGCGGACGGCGTCGCCGCGGGTCCCCAGCGTCAGGGTATACCCCGGGAACGACTCGAGCACGCCGCCGAACCTTTCAACCGTCCTCAGCTCAAGGTTCTGCGAATAGTATTTCTTTATGATCTGCCACGCGTTCATGCCGCGGTCCCGCGCGTCAAAAAAGGAGCCCCACTGCGACAGACGCCCAGCGATATTCACCTGGACGCCGTCGTTGTACAGCGAAAGGAAGGGCTCCTTATGCCCGACGACGGCGAGATACTGGTTGAATATCCTGTCCACAATAGCGCTGATCCTCGCGCCGATAATGCCGTTGTGGACATACTTCTGGTCCGTATAGGTTTCGCTGGTGATATCAAAGCTGAAGCCCTTCTTGCGGTAAAACTCCGTGTAAACCCTGTTCAGCGTCAGCGAGACGATGCAGTAGACGTTGGCCATTATGGCCTGTTCCGGCCATTCGTCAAATATCTCGTGGGAAGTCACGTTTTTGATATAATTTATAAACGGGACGCTCACCGTAGCCGCGGATGTATTTTCCATCCTGCCCAAGTGGACCCTTATAAAATTGGGAATGGTGACCTCCGGCAGTATGAACGGCGCGATGCCTATCGCCTGCTCCGGCTCCCCCGCGTCCAGCACCTGCTGCTCCGGCGTCACCGGATTGTCCAGCTTGTGCCCGCCGATGTACACGTGTTTTATGGCGTTTTCCTGGCCGATCACAACGGGGTCCAGTTCAACCCGCAGGATGGAAGTCGACTCGTCAAAGATCATGACGCCGTCATAATCGACGGCCGTATACCCGGGAACCCGCGCCGAAACCCTGTACATGTTGTAGCGCAGCTCCTGCGCGTTGGGGTCCTCTATAAGCCACTTGTCCGGCGCGTCCAGCGCTACCTGAGAGGCTATGCCCATCTCGTCCGTTTGCAATTCATAAAGTATCTGGCCGTTTTCATCTGACACGGTGACCGAAACGTTGCCGACCGGCACAGCCCCGTTCGCCGTGAAGGTTTGAATTTCCAAAAAGCCCTTGCCCATTGCTGTCTCCCCTTAGACATATTAATTATTATATTATATAGGGGTACAGGCTCAAACGGTACAAGTTTTGGCGAGGCGGGCGCAATTTGGCAGAAGATACGCTTGATTAACGGAAACGGGAACGCGCGGTTTTATGGACGCGAATCCGGCGCAGCGAAACAGCCGTCAGCTTTTTACGTCATGCTGTCGCTAAAACGGGCGCTGTTTCGCCGCTCACTTTTAATGCCTATTTCAGCACGACGCATTCCGCGCCCAGCATACGCTCCAGCTCGGCCAGCAGGGCCCCGCCCGCCGCGTCGACGCGGTCCTCGTAACGCAGCTTTTCTTTTGTCTGCTCGATGAAGATGATGACGGGGGTCTCGCCGGAATGCCTTTGCAGCAGGCGCTTTACGGACTCCATGGAGACGTCCGAGCCGTTCGGCAGCTTGAGCCAGAGCGTCTGCCGGCCGGGGGGGCGGTATCCGCTTCCTGCCTTATCGTTTGCGGTTTGCGTGTCGTTGAAAAAGACGTCGTTGCAGATCACCTTGGCGTTTTCGCCCTCCCGGGCGGAGAGGCGCCCGCTCACCGCTATGACTTCATCCGCGTTCAGCCTGCCGGACAGTTTCTGATAGGTTTGCGGAAACACGATTATCTCCATGGAGCCGTACTGGTCCTCCACGGTCAGGAAGCACATGGCCTGGTTGGCCTTTGTATATTTGACGCTCTTGGCGCTGATTATCCCGCCGACGCAGACGGACATCCCGTCCAGCGCGTCGCCGCGCGCGGAATCCGCTGCGCCCCCGCCGTTTTCATCCCCGGACGCCGCGGCGAAGTCCGTGCTCTTCGCGGTCACGTACCGGCTGAGGAAGGACTCGTACGCGTCGAGCGGGTGGCCGCTCACGTATATGCCCAGCACCTCCTTTTCAAAGGCCAGACGTTCCCTCTGGGGATAATCGGCGATATCCGGCAGGCTGTCCCTGATGTTTGAGAATGAGCCGGAGGAGGGGCCTGGGCCTGGGCCCATATCGAACAGGTTGAGCTGCCCGGCGATGTTGTTCTTCTTCCTGGCGTTCATGCCGTCCAGTATGCCCTTGTACGCCGCCATGTACTGCGTGCGCCTGCCGCCCAGGGAATCCAGCGCCCCGGCCTTTATCAGGCTCTCAATGGACCGCTTGTTGAGCTCCCGCCCGTCCAGGCGGTTTATGAGGTCCGTCAGGCTTTTAAAGCGCCCGCCCGCCTCCCGCTCCCTGACGATAGCCTCCACTGTGGGCCGCCCCACGTTCTTGATGGCCAGCAGGGCGAAGCGGATCGCGCCGCCCTTCACGGAGAAGCGTGGGAAGCTCTCGTTGACGTCCGGCGGCAGTATGGGGATGTTCATCTTCTTGCATTCCTGGATGTATTCCGCCACCTTCTCCGTCCAGTCTATGACGCTGGTCATCAGCGCGGCCATGAATTCGACGGGGTAATGCACCTTGAGCCAGGCCGTCTGGTACCCGATGACGGCGTAAGCGGCGGCGTGGGATTTATTGAAGGCGTATTTGGCAAAGTCCGTCATCTCGTCGAAGATGTCCTCCGCGATATCCGCGGGTATGCCGTTTTTGACGCAACCGGGCGCGCCCTCGCCCCCGTAGATGAAGTTATTGCGCTCCCGCGCCATGACGTCCGTCTTTTTCTTGCTCATGGCGCGGCGGACCAGGTCGCTCCGGCCGAGGCTGTACCCCGCCAGATCCCGGACGATTTGCATGACCTGCTCCTGATACACTATACAGCCGTACGTGTCCTCGAGGATGGGCTTGAGCGCCTCGTGCGTGTATTTGACGCCCTGATCGGAGCCGGCGGACCTTCCGGAACCCTCGGCGGCGTTCTTGCCCCTGATATACTTTGGTATGAAGTCCATGGGGCCGGGGCGGAACAGGGCCACGCCGGCTATCAGATCCTCAAAGCGGGAGGGCTGGAGCTCGCGCATGAAGGAGCGCATGCCCGCGCTTTCAAGCTGGAACACGCCCTCGGTCTTGGTCTTCTGTATCAGCTCGTAGACCCTTGGGTCGCCGAAGTCGATATTGTCGATGTCTATGGACACGCCGCGCGCGCGCTTGACCTCGCGTACGGCGTCCTGAATGACAGTGAGCGTCCGGAGGCCGAGGAAGTCCATCTTCAGTAGGCCCAGCTCCTCCAGCGTGTTCATCGGGAACTGCGTCGTTATCACGCCGTCGTTTACGTTGAGCGGCACATAGTCCGTGACGGGCCGGTCGCAGATGACGACGCCCGCCGCGTGGGTGGAAGCGTGGCGCGGCAGGCCCTCCAGGCGCATGGCCATGTCGATGAGCCTGCGCGTGTCCTCCTCGCCGTCGTAGGCGCTTTTCAGCTCCGGGTTCATCTCCAGCGCGCGCCGTATGGTTATGCCCAGCTCAAAGGGCACCATTTTGGCGATGCGATCCACGTCGTTGTAAGAGCGCGCCAGGGCGCGGCCGGTGTCGCGGATCGACGCGCGGGCCGCCATCGTCCCGAAGGTGATGATCTGCGCCACGTGGTCCGCGCCGTACTTGCGCACCACGTAGTCGATGACCTCCTGCCTGCGCTCATAGCAGAAATCGATGTCTATATCCGGCATGGAGACGCGCTCCGGGTTCAAAAAGCGCTCAAACATCAGGCCGTAGCGCATCGGGTCCACGTTGGTTATGTGCAGGCAGTACGAGACGAGGCTCCCGGCGGCGGAGCCGCGCCCCGGCCCGACGGCTATGCCGTTGTCGTTGGCGTATTTGATAAAATCCCATGTTATCAGGAAATAATCCACAAAGCCCATCTGCCTGATGACGTCCAGCTCGTATTCGAGCCGCTCGTCGAGCAGCTCCGGCCGGCCGTCCGCGCCGTAACGGGCGGCCAGGCCGTCCGCGCAGATCTTTTTTAGGTATTCGAAGGACGTATAGCCCGCGGGTGTGTCGTAACGCGGGAGCTTGTACTGATTGAAAACGAAGTCCACATTGCAGCGTTCGGCTATCCTGACCGTATTCTCCAGCGCCTCCGGCGTCTCGGGGAACAGCGCCTTCATCTGCTCCGGGGATTTTATGTAATAATTCTGCCCCGCGTAGATCATGCGGTCTTCGTCGTCAATGGTCTTGTTTGTCTGGATGCAGAGCAATATCTCGTGCGCCGGGGCGTCGCTCTCGTAGATGTAATGGGTGTCGTTGGTGCACACCAGCGGAATGCCTGTCTCCTTTGACATGCGGATGAGCTGCGGGTTCAGCCGCTGCTGCTCCGGCATCCCGTGGTCCTGCAATTCCAGATAGAAATTGCCGCGCCCGAAGATTTCGTCATAGAGCAGGGCCTGCTGCAAGCCCTTTTCATACGACACGCTGAGGGTATCGCGCGCCACCGGCCCGGCCAGGCAGGCGGACAGGGCGATCAGGCCCCCGTGATACCGCCTGAGCACCTCCGCGTCCACGCGGGGGCGGTAATAAAACCCCTCCGTGAAGCCGGCGGAGACTAGCTTTATCAGATTTCTGTAGCCCTGCTCGTTCTCGGCCAAGAGCACAAGGTGATAATAAAAATTGTCCTTTGAGGGCTCCTTGTCGAGGCGCGAGCCCGAGGCCACATATATCTCACAGCCGATGATGGGCTTGACGCCCTCCGCCACGGCCTCCTTATAGAAATCCACAACGCCGAACATGACGCCGTGATCCGTGATGGCGACGGAATCCATGCCCAGCTCCTTGACCCGCGCGATGAGCTCCGGGATCTTGGCGGAGCCGTCGAGCAGGCTGTATTCCGTGTGGACATGGAGATGCGTGAATGGTGTCATATCGCGTCCCTCCTAAAGCGCTGTCGCTGTAAACTGTAAACTGACGTGGGTTCGATGAACTGGATTACTTCGCGCGTTAACAATCGGGCGGTCTTTAGAATATGAGCGCCCGCAATGACGAACTGCGGCGCGCTCCCGTTTATCCGTCGTCGCGAACGCGCGCATACTTTATGCCTAAATTCCCCGAAAATTATACCTACAAAACAGTCTTGACCCCAAATGCTGTATAAATATCGTTCTGCTGTTTTGTGGCGGCATAGAGAATTCGTGT
>Ga0209629_10003998_pt1 | contig 10782 bp, 13 predicted proteins | sample TergutCu122P5_FD_187286 | JGI IMG/M metagenome (GOLD analysis project Ga0209629, IMG submission 187286) | Cubitermes ugandensis P5 segment gut microbial communities from Kakamega Forest, Kenya - Cu122 P5 (SPAdes) (version 2) | ecosystem: Host-associated > Arthropoda: Insects > Digestive system... | reverse complement strand
ATTTTTTTCATGGCAAAACCTCCCTGTGCTGAAACCGGCAACATAGCAGATTTTGCCAAATACGTATATCCCAATTTTTAATTTTTACAACGCACTAGTATCGTACCGTGATTATAATCACGAATATACCATGCATCAAAATCGGCGTATTTAGTCATCAACAATCTTTTGCATTTCTGCGAGTGAAATTTCCGGAATGTCCACAGAATGAAAATTCACTCTCTAATCTTGGTACTAAATGTGCGAACACCGGTGATATTTTCGACCAATAATCTTGCAAATTTTCCACCTCGTCACGCTTTGGAACGATAATATTTGCCTCAATTTTCACCTGTTTTGGCATCGCTGAGAAGAGCACGGCGACTTCAGGTCGGGTGAAGTGTGTTTGGCAGGGACACTTTGGCGACAAAAGGAAATTAGCGCAACAATAAAAAGAACAAATGCTACTGTAGTGTTTTTCCAATTAACAATATCTCCTCCAATGCCATAACAGCCACACGGGATGACTAGTCCTGAATATAGAACCCAAACTCTTGCAAAAACAAAAATGGCCAAAAGCATCGCAATGAGCAACCATGTCGTTCTCAAAAAACATCTTGCAAACAGAAAGAGAGCAAGCGAAACCTCAATCCAAGGAAGAAATAAGGCGACCCCCAGCCCCAATGAAGGGGTTGTCATTTCATATCCATAAACAATAGAGAGAAAATCGTATGGCAAAAATATTTTCTGCATGCCACTGTACAGAAAAATAATTCCAAGAATCCACCTGGAGAGAAATTCGACCCAATAGCTGAGAATTTCTGGAGACATTTTGGGATTATGGACAGTGTCTCTATTGCTTACATTCATCATTTCTCATTCTCCATCCATTGATTCCAACCATCTTCGAATCGGTTTAAATGGTAATACCCCAAGTCAGTGATTCGTAAAAAAACATCTGCCGCTCTGGCACAACTAAATGGTTCATAAACAATGACTATTTTTGCATCTTTAGGAATATCATCCAGTTGCTTAGCGGTATCCGTCACTGACATTGTATAAGGAATATTGATCGCCCCTTCAATATGCCCTTCTTTGAATTGGGATTCCAATCTTGCATCAACGAGGACAATGCTGTTGTTTTGTGCCATTTGTTTGACTCGCTCTATGGAAACCTTCGGAAAAAACGACACGATGTGATCATTCTTGATTTGAGTGATAACCTTATGGTTGGAAAGAAACCCACCGGGAAAGAGAGTCAATGTACTGACAGTAAAAAGTAGAACCGCAACGAAAAAAATGAGTCCACATTCACCAAGAAGATTGAGAAAAAACATATTCTTCTTTTTGAATGGAAGCGTGTATTTTTCGAGCGATGCGAGCAATCCTATGAAAAGAATAAGGAGAGCGAAAAGAAAGAATCGTTCAAGCCAAACACAGAAAATAAAGTAGCTTTGTGACGGCACATTTTCCGAAACCATCATGGCACCCCCATCCCACCGGGCGGCGAGGTCGCATAGGTTTATGAGTTCAATCGTTGCTTCCCCGTCGACCACCTTCCAAGTTCTTGCTTTTCCGTCTTCGATTCCAGTAAAAAGTATCCAGTGGTTATACTTTCCTGAACCGCTCTGATAAGTCGTGTGCAAAATAAGCGGATGCGTTACATTAAAAAGTGAAGACACTGTGAGTTTTTTGAATATACGTGTCTTCAAACCAAGCATTTTACATAGTTCTTGAAGTTCTGCGAGAGAACTCCCAGCTTTGGAACCGAGATATTTTGGCTGCACTATTTCAGCAAAATCGACTTCGTGACCCAGACTTCGTGCAGCAAGACAGACCGCCTGAATACCGCAATAAGGGGCGATAGAATTCTGTCTTTTTCCCTCAGAAATGGGCGCAGCAATTTTCGATGCAGAGGTTTCAACTTCGTTCTGGGCTGGATAGACCATCTCGGCAAAAGTAGACGATGGCCCAATTGATAAAGAAACAAATAAAAGCATCAGCGTAGCGGCAAAACATCTCATTTTAACGCCTTGTTGACAATTTGTCGAATTTTGAAAAAAGCCCAAACACTCATCATGACGACACCAGAAAGCATTAACAAGATTCGTACAACATTGCCCGTTCCCTTAAAATAGGCTGTGCCTTCCAGTGCAGTATAACCTGCGGTTGCCTTCTTACCGTTCCAGAGGTAAACAACTCCTGAATCTTTGTCGTCAATATTGCCGACCCGTTCACCTTTTGGAAAATCGGAAACGAACGCATTTGTGCCTTTAAAAACAGGAGATAATAGAATATTCTTTCTTGCGTACAATGCGGTTGTAACAGAGTCTATACCACTCTCTCTTTTTTGTGTTGTTGTCCTTTTTCCTGTGACGGGAATATAAACACCATCAATACATTTGTAATCAATATCTTCGATCACATCTACGTAAGAAATCCATCCTGGGAAATCACTGGTAAAATCTTTCGCATTCTCTTTGTTTTTGGTACTGATAGCCTTGCGAATCACATGCCCATTTTTCTGGTCTATCCAAACGGAAATATCACCCTTTAACGTTTTGGCTTGTAAATGCACGCAAGGATAATTTCCAATTAACTCTTCCCCGAAGTTTTGGATATGACCGGAATCAAGCATCAATTTTGGAAAACGAAATTCATCAAAATAACCATCCAGTACAAAGCCACTATTCTCGTTGCATAATACAGGGATCAATAATCGTCGTCTATTTGCCTCCGTGACAATTGCTCCCGTATACACATTTTTTTCATTAAAATTTTGTGAAACTGTATGGTCTTTTATTTGCCATATTGCGGAATCAGCCAAAACAATATCTCGCCTCGCTTGAAGATGGTCAAACTTCCCATTAAGAAAAATTTTTTCTTGATGTTCAACATCAATACTGTCACCATCTCGCCTTACATGAGATATAACTTCTTTACTGAGTAAACCACCCGGAGGTGTTTTTGTCCAATTTTCTTTTACTGAAGCAGTTTCTTCATATTCAATAACATTTAATCGCTCAAGATTATCCAGACAGTTTTGAAGAACCAAAACTGAATCGTCACTATAAACGAAAGGTGAGAATTTAATCGACAAAACGATTAAATAAACAAATGTTACAAACAATCGGTACATTAGACACTTTCTAGATTACGAAACATAGACTTATTCAGAAACCCAAAAAACATTTCACCTATCATACCCAAAATCGACATATTTGATAAATGAACAAAATTTATTACGGTGTCAAACAACCTGCTACAAAGTTACTGAATTGTCCTTCGCCATCAATTTTGTTGTGACGGAATCGCCCCAAAGGGGCAAAATTCCCTAGCCGGGGGTAAGACCGCAGGTCGCAGCCCCTGGTACGCGATGCCGTCATAACCCTTCAACCCTGAAAGGGTTGCACAAATAGAACCGTCGTTTTTGTGCGACCCTTTCAGGGTCGAAATTTTCTAATCGTTTCATATTTTGAAGGGGTTGTTTTGGTAATACAATGAAGGAACTGAGCAAAACAGACAAGGAATTCCCGCAAAATTGGGTTGGTTGAGTCGAGTTTTTTATCCCAATAGTGATTTTTCAGTGGAATACCCTCCCAACAAGCCATCACAATAATACGGGCAATATCCATTTATGCTGAAAACGGTATGAAAATGCCTCTGTTTTCTATGAGGTTCAGGATAATTTGCCCCCGTTTTATGCATTATCTTGATTTTCAAGCTATTTTGCCCCCTCAAAATACGAAACGATTAGAAATTTTTTTGGCGTGCGACCGTGACCTAGTGGCGCATCCGACGTGGTATTAAGCAAATTTGAGCCGCATTTGTTCGGAAAAAATGGGAAAATTAAAACAAAAGCCCAAGTCGGTGATACCATTAATCATCCTGAGCAAGTGCAGGCAGTTCTTGAATTACAATTTGCACCGGAACAGACATTAGTGGAACTTTGAGAACAAATTTTTTCACCGTCACCATAACACTCACTGAACTTCTCACTGCAATTAACATTTCCTGAACAAATTGTGTCACTTGATCCAGAACATTTGCTAGTAGCTCCTGATGCCGGACAAAAACCGCCCACTATTCTTTCAATTTTCACAGTCTCCAGATTGAACACAAAAAAAGACACTACCACACACAGACAGATTGCCTGTAGACACGCTAAAAACACAGATTTCATTTGAATCTCCTTTGTCAAAAAATGTCAAGGTAAATTACGCCAACCAAGTGAGTTTCGGCATCAGACCTGCAAGAAGCCAAATCCCGAAAAACAACTCAAACTCCACACAAGAATATTGAACCAACGGGCATGAAGAAAACCTTCGCCCAATGTTGGGGTTGCCAATTGATGGGCTTTCATAAATGCCGCCGTCAGGATCACAAGTCCGATGAAAACTCGCAGAATGTTCCAGCCATGAATATCAATGAGACGGCTTTTCGTTTGGGATGTGACTTCAACGATGACGCTCATGACATCCTCCCTGAAAGAACGGCAATACTGCCGAATAGATTTTGAACTCTCACCCTTGACTGGAGAGCCAGTCTCAAAGAAGTTTGGCATTTTCGCTGGATACTCATGAACGGTTTCATGACAGTGCCATTTGGGTGAAATGAGGAATTGATACTTCGTTAATAAGGCATTTTTTGAAAAAGAGACTAAAAAATTTGAGACCGGTACAGGATAAACATTACTTTGATGATTTCTTCAGTTTAATGGGAATTATTAGGCGGTCAAGAGAGAACGAGTAATAATTTCAAAATATTTTATATTTTTTTGAATTTTGATTGTTTTTGAAAAAAATTGAGGGCTACTTGAAATTTGATTCTGAAAAGCATATATTGTTGCGACACAATTTTACCCAATTGACACAACCGTTATTCTTTTCAGCATTTCAAGGGGGCAATATGGCCAAAACTTATCAACCGAAACGATTTACGGACATCGGGCTTCTCAAGCGACTGGATTTTGTGCTGTTGATTCGATTATTGGAACGACATAAATCTTTTTTTGACCGGCAGGAAGGATTTGCTTGGGCACACGATCCGGCTGATTTTTCGTTTGATTCTTTGGCCAAAATTATGATGGGGCTCGACACAGCTGCGCCGATGGAGCTACTGGAATCGCTTTATTACATCGAACAATTGTCCGACGATGAGTATGTATTTTGACGACCTGCTTGAAATTGCCAACAAGCATCATCTCGATTACGATGCTCAGACTGTTCAGGACTTGGCCTTGTTACTGCAACTGGAATGCCCGGAGGACGTTCAGCAATATCACGCACTCATTCATCGCGTCGATGCCCAAAAGCGGGTCAAGCGTTTCGAATCCTATTTTTCGACGAGTGAAGTCCCAAAGCCGATCAGGAAAATCACAACAAGAATCCGCGAACAAATGGAGATTGATCTGAATCTCTGGGCAAAAGCAAACAAGCGCGGGATCGGCATGCGGATTTTCGTGACACAGGAGAGCAAAGCCGTATGGTTTTTGATCCGGCACGGCCAACCGATGAAGCGGGAGAATGCGGTCACTGAAGCAGGCGGTAACCAACAAGTGTTTTACCGCCCGGAGAAATTCGACATCGCGATTTACTATCCCGACTCGGACGAACTGGCGATTGGCGTTCGGACGAAAGGCCAAAAGTTGGCGTATGCCGAAGCGATTGGTCAGTATTGTTTCGGCGATGCAAACTACTTCAGCATGGAAGCCGGAGCAAAATACACCATTATCCCGCTACGTGAAAATGGTGCCGACGCACTTTCTCCTTGCATCAGCATCCCTGAAATCGAAAAGGTGACGCTCTATGAGCTTCATATCGCCCACGAGGGCAAGGACAATCTTGAAATACGCCGCTACCACGATCTGTTCCAGGCGTTTGAAAACGAACACCGTGACATCACGACGGAACAAGGAATCGAGCTGATCAAGGCGAAATTGCTCTTTCACTTTTCCGACAAGCGGACGCACATCGTTACCTTGATGCCGCCAAATACCGCAATTTATGACCGCGAGGCGGAACACGATTTGATTCATGCATGGCTGGTGGAGCGTGGTTTTATCATCGTCCATCAACCATCATCATGCAAGGCACATCATGGCCAATCTCGAAAAATTCTGGAAAACTCTTGAACTGAACGCCGACCGTTCCACAATCATGCATTACTGGAATGCGGCACTCGGCGAGACCTTGAACACGTTAAAAACCTTTCTCCATCCGACCGAAGGGCGTGTCGAGTTCTATCCCAATCCCCTTTATCCCGGATGCCATCCTTATTACGTTGTTGCATACCGCAATGGAACGTTTCAGGCGGTCTCGGAAAATCGTGACCACATCATTGACCTGGAACCCGATAATGTTGTCATTTACCGCTGGGACATGTTGCGATTTCGCAAATTGCTTGCCGGGGTCATGGAAATCAGCCCTGCGTCGGATACGATCAAAAAGCTGGATTTCACCATACGGCTTGGTAACCTTGCGTTGGCACCGGGTGAGGAGTGTCCTGTTTATCTGGTGTTGGTTGACCGACGCAACTTTTTCAAAGAAGAAATCAGCCGACTTCTGCTCAAATCGAAAACACCGTTTATCGTGGTGACCGGGACACGGATTTTTTGGGATGACGAACTCGTGGAGGTTTTGCGGGAACGTAAAATTCCGCTCTTGCCGTTGTGCGAGGCTCTCGAATTCAGTGATGGCCAATTCGTAACCACCGGCATTTGGTATGGAGCGGTCGAGGCGTTTCGTCAAGTCTTGCATCCGGAAAATATGGTCGCGGTGCCGGATTACCAATTCAGCAGATCGGAAGGCTGGGAGTTTCGTTTTGCCGGTCGCAAGATGATTCCCAATGAAGATTTGCTTGGCTTCTTTTATATTCAGTACTTGCTCCGATATCCTCACGAAATCATCTATGCCGGGGAACTCGAAAAAGCGGCATCGGAACAAGGGTTTTCACGGTCTGCGGTCAGTGCCAAAGAAGTCGATGGTGAAGACGAAGCTGTATCACGCGAGGTTGCCGTCAACCATGATGACGTTCTCGACCGGGAGGCCAGAGAACAATATCGTCAACGTCTCACTGATCTTGCCGCCCAACGTTGCTGGGCTAGAGATCATGACCCTGTCCGCGAGAAAGAAATTGACGATGAATATCAAATCATTGAAAACGAACTCAGTAATGCCAAAACCATTCATGGCAAAACGCGGAATATTGATTCATCGAGTCGCAATCTTGCCAAACGTGTTACAAAAAACATCAATACCGCCATCGAAAAAATCGAAGCGGGGCTACCTGATTTTGCAAAATACCTCAGGAACACCCTTCACTTTGGCCTCTATCCGTTTTATTCCCCGCATGAAAAAATTGATTGGCATTTCTAAAAACTGTTAATTTAGCGATATTACACAAAGTCGGACATTCGATCCGGCTTTTTTTATGCGCGGATTCGACTTTTTTTCCAAAAAAATATCTCTGTCACCTCGGAAGTGGCTTTTCCACCTCTGAAGTGACACAAACCCCTTTGTAGTGCAAGACTCATTTTGATTCTTGGAAAACGAAAACCAAAGGAGTAACCATGTTAAATTGGGAAAAATACATTTCACTTGCGAAGAGGTACTTGCGGGTGCAGGCGATGATCAACGGTATCTCGCCGAACGATGTGGAGGATATTCGGCAGAATATCGTGCTGCATATCCTCAAGCATCAAAAGTCGTTGGCGGCTTTATCCAAACTGCAACTCAACGATGCCATTGACCGAATCGTTGCCCGGTACACGAAACGGTGGAAGCGGTATCGCACCCGGTACTTGTCGATGGAGGACGAACAAACGCCGACCGTCAACGAAGTCCGGCAGGGTGAATTCAGCGAAAACGGGTTCTCCGTTTTCAAACTCGACGTTGCATCCATTCTCGAAAAACTGACGGCACGCCAGCGTGCCATTTGCCAATGTCTCATTCACGACAAAATGCCGCGCCAAATCCAGAGGCTGGTGCAATGCTCGCAAACAACACTGGAACTGGAACTCGACAAAATCCGTCAGCGGTTTCGGGCATTTGACTACTGCTGACCACCTCACAAAAAATTTGAGATGCACTTGCAACGTTCGCTGTCCTATATAGGTAGAGCAACGTTGCACGTTGCATCGCAGATCGACGCTACCGCGTCGGCGATAAAACCCGCTCCCGTTGGTCGCTGGTGTCAACATGTAAACAACAACATATTTTTTAACAGAAAGATCAAGCATGTCAATCGATACAAGCATTTTTTTGAACGAACCGGCCAATGAATATCATGCAAAGGCCAAAAATTATTTTTCAAGTCATCAACTGATCGACTTTTTGAAGTGCCCCTATCTTTATCACAAAAAGCAAAACGGTCTCATTCCCGACATGGAATCGCAGGCATTTTTGCTGGGGAGTGCGGCACACTCGTTGATTCTCGAAGGACGAGGCAAGTACGAATCGGACTATGCCATTGGCGGGCCGATCAACCCGACAACCGGGCGGCCGTTCGGCAACACGACCAAGAAGTTTTTGGAATGGCAAGCCGAACAGCAAAAACCTGTGCTCACCTTCGAGCAGTCCGAAACCGTCGAGGCAATGCACTCCGCCGTTCGCATGAACGAATACGCCGCCGCACTGCTTCAAACAGGGATTCCCGAAGGCGTGATTCGCACGGAGTATTGCGGTCTGCCGTGCCAGATTCGACTGGACTGGTTTAACCCGGACTACGGCATCATTGACCTCAAAACCTGCGACGATCTCACTTGGTTCGAGTCGGATGCAAGGCGGTTTCGCTACCAGAACCAGATGGCGTTTTACCAGTGCGTCTTGGATGTCGTCATCGGGCAGCTTGTTCCTGTGTATATCATCGCGGTCGAGAAAAAAGAGCCGTTCCGTTGCGGCGTCTGGCAGGTGACAAGTGAAACGCTTCTCCTTGCCCGTGCTGAAAACGAAGCGGCGATTGAGCGGCTCAAGGAATCGAAGGCCAAAGACTGTTGGCCGACCGGTTACGAAGAATTGCGCATGCTCACCATTATCTGAAAACAACAACCTCATTTTTTACGGAGATAGCAATGTCATTACTTGAAAAAATATCCGTCGGCAAAAAACAGCAGGCTCCGCGACTGCTGATATATGGGAGCGAAGGCGTTGGGAAGAGCCTGTTTTCCTCACGAGCACCGCATCCGGTTTTCATCCTCACAGAGGATGGCACGGATCAGATTGACTGCCATTCGTTTCCGCTCTGCAAATCGTTTGACGATTGCATGGCGTACATCACCGCCCTTTCGACGGAAAAGCATGATTATCAAACGGTGGTGATCGATTCGGTGGACTGGCTGGAACGGCTCATTTTTGACCATCTTTGCAGCCATTACAAGGTGAACTCGATTGAAAAGGTTGATGGAGGCTATGGCAAGGGATATGTTCATGCCCTGACGTACTGGCGGCAGGTGGTGGACGGGCTTCGGTATTTGCGGGAAGAGCGCGGGATGATCGTCATTTTGATCGCACATGCAAAGATCGAGTCGTACATCGACCCGGAATCGACGGCATTTGACCGGTTCAGCCCCAAGTTGCACAAACATGCCAACGCCCTGCTTTGCGAATGGTGCGATGCGGTATTGCTGGCGACCCGTGAACGGGGCGCGGCCAAAGGGGAAAAAAGCGGCGGGGAACGTGTTTTACGCTGTATCGGATCGCCGGCCTGTGTTGCCAAGAACCGTTACAACCTGCCTGAAATGTTGCCGCTCGACTGGTCGGCACTGATGGATGCACTGACCCAAAACCAAACCTGACGCGAGGAGAACGATGACCAGAAAACGTAAAAAAAGCGGCATCCGGCGTTGCCAATCGTGTGATGACATCATTTTCATGGACGGCGAACGCATGCCGGGAAGCAGCCGGTTGCGATGTGCCTCCTGCCGTTACATCGAGGCGGGGAGCAAGCGGCGTGACCGCCATGTTAAATACTTTGATGACCCGGATGATTCCGATCTGGACGAATACGATTACGAAATGATCGGTGACCCTGATTTTGATTTGGAGGAGTACCTGCAATGAAAACGTTGAAAATTCATTCCGAGCTTCACACCTTGCTTCCGGCCTTGTCGGACGCGGAATACAAGGGGCTCGAAGCGGACATTTTGGAACACGGCTGTTTGTCGCCGTTGGTTGTTTGGAACGACACCATCGTTGACGGGCATAACCGTTACTCGATCTGCCAGGATCACGAGTTGCCGTTCGATACGGTGGAACTGGAATTCGACTCGCTCGACGACGCCAAACTTTGGGCGTGGCAACATCAGGAACACCGGCGAAATTTGACGCCGTTCCAACGGACGGAGATCGCCGGACGGTTTAAGACCGCACTGGCGACAAAGGCCAAAGCCAGAATGTCTGCCGGTGGAAGTAAAAAGTGTAATCAGGAATCAAACGAAGGTATGTCAACATTGTCATACCTTGATGATGAAAAGAAGTCCACCACTGTTCGTGGCGAGCTTGCCAAAATTGCCGGTGTTTCCGAGGGAACAATGGCAAAAGCAGAATATCTGCACGAACACGCCGACGACGAAACAAAAGAGCGTTTGCGCAGTGGCGAAACGACCATCAACAAGGAATACACCCGGTTACGGATTGCTGGCAAGGACGAAATTCCCGATTTCGATCCGGAACCGCTCACGCCGACGTTTCCGAATCCGACCGACACGTTTCAGGAGTCGGTCACGCTGGAGCACATTTTGTTGCACGACCCCGAAACGCTGATTTCCTGTCTGTTCAGTCTTTTCGATGCCGAATACCGCGAGCG
>Ga0209629_10003997_pt1 | contig 10783 bp, 8 predicted proteins | sample TergutCu122P5_FD_187286 | JGI IMG/M metagenome (GOLD analysis project Ga0209629, IMG submission 187286) | Cubitermes ugandensis P5 segment gut microbial communities from Kakamega Forest, Kenya - Cu122 P5 (SPAdes) (version 2) | ecosystem: Host-associated > Arthropoda: Insects > Digestive system >... | reverse complement strand
GCCCGGATACTTCTTAATATATTCCACCGCCGACTGTCCGCCTTTGGTTATCCAATATAAATCAAGTTCTATGTTCACGTAGTTCTTGTCTAAATTAGCCATCAGCGTATCGAATGGAATCTTCCCTTCAGTAAGTTTAAATTCAATATCGTGATTGTGGTGCATCAGTTGCAAGCCGTTTTTCTTACAGATTTCACCGCCTTTATTCAGTTTCTCTGCTACCCGTTTCCAATCGTCGAGTTTTTTATTTTGTCCGTCATCCGTCCAGGGCCAATAGCTAACGATATACTTTTCGTTCAGCGCTTGACAATGTTCAATATCCTTTTTCAACCGGTCGGTATTGTTCATCGCTTGCATGGATGTAGGTCCTATCAAGGCTTTCAACCCTGTGGCTTGCAAAAATTTCTTCAATTCGGGGACGCTCATGCCGAAATCATCTCCAAATTCAAGTTCTTTATACCCTAAGCGGGCAATTTCGCGTAAAGCCTCTTCGGGATTGTTCTTGATCCAGTCTCCACCTGTATTTCCGGTAATGATACCGAATGAAGGGAGTTTTTCTCCGGCTTGTCGAGCCTGCATAATTTCCGGCAGCATAAAGGCTGTGAGCGCTGCGCCGGCTGTTTTAATAAATAATCGTCTTTGCATGGATAATAAGTTTAAATTTACATACAAATGTACAACTTTTTTTATTTGTATTTGCAAAATATTAAATTGATGCGCTAAAAAATATTACGTCAAATAAAATCTATCGCTGAACTACAAAAATCATTCTTTACTTCTCCCTTTTTGGAAACCATCCCTTCTCAACTCGCTTCTTTTGAGCGAAAAGTTCGCCTATCGACCACAAAGACGAAAAGCCGAAGACGCCGCAGGAAGTAGAGAGAATAATATTATGGAGTAGCAACGAAGCTACGATTCCTGCGATTCCCAATAGTAAAAAGACCCACCAGCATTTTACGCCGAAATAATATTCCCCTTTGATGACCAAAGGATGAAAAAGCCCGATAACCAAAAAGGTAATCAAGCCGATGACGATTCCCGTCAACCGGTAAGTTTCTATTAATTGCATCATAATGAAAAAGTTTATTCGTCAATAATCATTCCGCTTCCCAAACACAAACGGCAATTGCGGTCGTAAACCACGCCGAATTGTCCGGCAGCTATTCCCTGTATTTTATCGTCCGACTCGATACGATACACATCGCCAATTCGCCGGATGGTTCCGAAAGTAAATTCAGGCGTATGCCGGATTTTGAACGCAATTTCTTTCTCGCCGGAGAAATCGCCCCAAAGGTCTTCGGTGATGAAGCTGAATCCTTGCAGATTCACCGTTTTCCCGTACTGCGTTTTAGGGTCGTATCCGTTGGAAACATAAATGATATTTTGTTCTACATCCTTTTTAATAACAAACCAGGGACCGCCGCTTAAGTACAATCCTTTTCGTTGACCGATGGTATGAAACCAATAGCCTTTGTGTTTTCCCAAGACTTTGCCGGTTTCCCAATCGACGATTTTGCCCGGACTTTCGCCCAGATAACGCCGGATGAAATCGTTGTAATTGATTTTACCGAGAAAGCAAATGCCCTGACTGTCTTTGCGGGCGGCGCTCGGAAGTCCCTGTTCAACAGCAATGGCGCGCACTTCCCTTTTCTGCAGATGACCGATAGGAAACAAGAGTTTGGAAACCTGCAAATAGCTCACCTGACCAAGAAAATAGGTCTGGTCCTTGACTTTGTCGGCGGCAGTGGAAAGGTATATTTTTCCATTTATTTCGGTTGTTGTCGCATAATGTCCGGTGGCAATCCGGTCGAAATCATGTCCCCATTTTTGTTCAAACACGCCGAACTTAATCAGTTTGTTGCACATCATATCGGGATTGGGCGTCAGTCCGCGCCGGACAGCGTTGATGGTGTAGCTGACCACGTTTTCCCAGTATTCTTTGTGCAAAGAAACCACTTCCATTTTGCAGCCGTATTTTTTAGCGATGTAAGTAGTGATTTCAATATCTTCTTCCGACGGACAATCGATGAATCCGTCCTTGCCTTCCATACCTATTTTTATATAGAAGATCACAGGATCATATCCGGCTTCTTTCAATAGATGAACGACTACCGAACTATCGACTCCTCCCGATACCAATGCGGCTATATTCATTTAATAATATTTTTACTATCAAAGTCCTCCCCCTGCCCCCTCCTAAGGGGGATAAAATGCAAATCCCTGCTGATTAACAGCGTTAAATAAATCCCAATCAGAATGGTTCTGAAACCCAAGCGAAGCCAAAGATTTTCTATTGGAACGAAAATAGCTATGCAATACAACAACATGGCAACACCTACGTAGAGAAAGATATTTTTTAAATCATATCTTATCGGATACCGTTTTTGTCCGATAAAATACGAAAGCGTCATAATCAAACCGTTACCGGCGAATGATGCCCAGGCGCAAGCCATATAACTGTATCTGGGAATAAATACCATATTTAATATAACAATTAACACAAAGCCGATGGTTGAAAAAATGGTACCCCAATAGGTTTTATCCGTCAGTTTATACCAGATTGACAGATTAAAATAAACGGCAAAGAATAATTCGCCCATCAGCACAATGGGAACAACCGGCAAGGCGGCGAAATAGATGGGTTTGATGAAATATTTAATAATGTCTAAATAAAACATAGTTCCCAGAAAAACCAATAAACCCATAATAATAAAGTACTTCATAACGTCGGCATACGATTGATCGGCATCTTTTTCTTTGCTTTTTTCAAAAACAAACGGTTCATAAGCATAGCGGAAAGCTTGGGTAAACAGCATCATAATCAAAGCAATTTTGAAACAGGCGCTATATATTCCCAATTCGTCAAACGCTTTTGTTGCATCGGGATAAACGGCAGGAAATACCAATTTATCAACGACTTGATTGCTCATTCCTGCAAGTCCCATGAGCATTAAGGGAAAGCAGTAGCGGAGCATTTTCTTTGCCAGCGTCCAATCAAAAATATATTTAAATCCCATGACATCCGGTAATAAGCAAATGGTTTGGATGCCGGTTGCAAGTAAATTGGATATAAATACATAACCCAAGTTGAAATTATCTCTCCAAAACCAAGCAATCAGATTCGGATGATATTTATTAATCCAAGGACAGACTACTAAGAAAAATACACAAAACAAAGTATATAGAACAACATTCAGAATATTCAGAAATCCAAAACGGATGGGACGTTTTTTATAGCGCAAATAGGCGAAAGGAATCGCACAAATCGTATCAAGACACAAAATAAAAATAATTAAACGGATGTAAACATTTGGAACTTCAGAACTCCACAGGATAGGTCGCACTTGGTTGAAAAATCCAAGAAATATGATTAAGAAAAGAAAAACGATTGCAGCTACATTTATCAAGGTAGTAGCATATACCGTAAGTGGTTTATATTTATTGGTTTGAGTAACAAAACGGAAAAAACCGGTTTCCATTCCAAAAGTCAAAATAACCATGATAACAGCTACGTATCCGTAAAGATAGGTCATCATTCCAAATTCACTTTCAACAAGCGTATAAGTAAAAAGCGTGGTCAACAGCCAATTGACCATTTTGACCAGAATTGTGCTTCCTCCGTAAATTGTGCTGTCTTTAATCAGTGATCGTGCTTCTGCCATTCTTTTATTCTGTATCCAAAACCGGAGGCTCTTCGTCTCCTCAAGGGTTGGGATTATCTATTTGCGTATTGTCAACCGTAACCGTAATGGCATAAGAAAGATTGTTTACATCATTGGTCGTCAGATAAAACGTTTGAAATACTTGTTCGTTGGGCAATAAGCTTCTGTCGCAGGTGAATACTAATGTTTTTGAAGAATAGGGCGACATAACGCCGCTTGTTTCAGATACGCTCAACCATTCGGGATAGGAATCTATTCCCCAAGTCAAAAATCCATTGCCTTGATTAGATATATCTAACAATTGGGTAGCTTCTGTTTGACCGAAATCTAACTGATTAGAAGAGCAGGACAAAGAAGGATTACTACCGGTAAAGTCAAAGTAAAGATTAACCGTTAAGTTATTATTATTTCTATCATTACTTGCAATCACGATTTGACCTTGCATATCGGGCGATGTAAACGATCCGATACTACATGTTAAATCAATTACGAATTTTCTATTCGGGGCAATCATAAACGTACGATTATTGAGAGAATCCGGGAATGAAATCCAATCGGGCTTTTTTGCAATCGACCACAGCAAAATTCCTTCTCCCGTATTCTTGATAACTAATGAAGCTTTAAAATTGTTATTGTCGGAATTATATTTCAAAGCTAAATCGTTATCGGTTGAAATAACGGGATTCCCGGGTATAATGCAGGATACGGGAATTACGACCCTCCCGTGACCATCGATATCCAATACCATCGACGACTTGTAAATGCCCATATCTGAAAATCCGGGGTTGGCTGATACGCTGCAATTGATTGTTGCAACATTGTTGGTGAATTGTCCCGAATAAGATTGAACATCCAACCAATAGGGGATTTGTACGATACTGTATTGGGCATCACCTACCGCAACATTGATGAAAAAATCCTTTGCCCCCATCTCCGGCGAAATCAATATTTCCGAAGCAGTAGTAAGTGATGAAGTGCTCGGAACATCCGAAAGAAAATTGTTATTACAGGCAAATGTAATGATACAGAGAAAATAAGCTGAAATATATTGAATTAAATTTTTCATTGTAAATAAGAGTTATAAATGAATTAAAAATGGAAACGAAACGAAATAGAACAATCTACGCGCGACAAGTCGAGAGAACGGCTTTTATCTAAAGTTTCTTCATAATTAGATCCATTATTATCCAAAACATTCAAAGAACGAAATATAGCAGGTACGCCTCCTGCATTCAACCCGATAGAGAAGCTTGATGCAGGATAATATTCAAGGGAAAGTTGAACAGTTCCGCTATATGTATTTCCTTTTTTCAAAACATTATATTGTTTCTGTTTCGTTGACGGATTTACAAATACATATTGATAAGGATTGAATTGAATTTGGTCTCTGAAGAAAATATATCCAACTGATAATTCTTCATTTAGGCGGAATTTATGGCTTCCGCCTAACCATTGTTGCCACAAAACAGCCGGCCCGACATAATTCATATAAAATCTTTCTTTCTCACTCACACTATAATAAACAGGTGGAGTAATAGCACTGTTGGGATTAACCGTATAATCCATTAAAACTGAAGATGTGAATCCGGAATATTTCACCCCCACCCCTACAACTCGACTGACCAAATAATAGACATCGGCGCCGGCTGACAATCCGACTCGAAGTTTTTTATAATAATCATCCGCTTGAGTTGTCGGATAAACTCCCAAATCTTTCATTGCCTGCCTCGAATAAGCTAAAGAATTTATCAAATAAGATGCGCCGCCTTGTATTCCCGCTCGCCACCGTGGAAAAGCCTCATCTTTCGGTTTATTGTATGAAACGGGTGAAAAAGGATTTACCGCCTGTTTTCTTTTTTCGGGAGTGGAAAAAGGCTTTGTATCCTTTTTGTTTTCCGAAAGCGGCGGAAGCGGCTTTGCCGGTTCGATTCGGGTCTGACTTTCGGGAACCGGTTTTTCGGTACGCGGACCCAATGAATACTCCTGTACCTGTCTCTTCGGAACAGAATAAATTACGGGCATTTGGTTAAGATCTTTCTGCTCATATTTAATAAAATCCAACGATACGGATACGATTTTACAAAAAATAGTATCTCCTTGCGTAGTTACGATTTTGTCCTGCCCTTTTGCATAAGTCAATACTAAAAGCAAAAAAAAAGTAATTATAATTTTCCCCTTATTCATTTGAAGTCGGTTTTTGTCATTTTGGGGACAAAGATATTTAAATCTTATCATTTAAACAAATTTTTATTTTCAAATCTTTATTAATTCAATATTAAAATCGAAAATATCATAATGTCAATATAGGAAGATAGGTAAAAGAATATTTGAAGATAGGTTGAAGATAGCTTGAGGAGCAAATTTTATCACTAAATCACCATTTTGGAGATTTGGCAATTTTGGCAATTATATCATAAAAAACTTTAACGTTTTTTAACTAAACCAAGTGTAATTATCCCCCTTTTGGGTGATTGTTAAGTGATTTTAAATTCCTAATTTTGTCCCGTAATTATTCTAATCAATAATTTACATAAAATTTTTTATTAACTATAACAATTAATTACAGTAGATTTATGGGGAATGCACGAACTGTTATCACCGGAATGAGCGGAGATAATGAAAAGAAGACAATTTACAACCGACCGGGAGAAGTTCCTGTGTCTGATCAGGTTGAAGGTAGAAGGAGAAATGCAGGAACAGTTGCCTCCGGCGATGTTTCGTATTGGGAAGAACAACAAGCGCCGGCAATGGGCAAGCCGCTTGTTGGATTTTTAGTTTCGGTATCTCGTACGCCGGAAGGTGAATTTTGGCCGCTTCACTTGGGAGAAAACAACATCGGATCAGCAAACGATTGTTCCATCCTGTTGAATGAAGTAAAAGTAAGTGACAAGCATGCAACTTTGATTATTCAAATCAATGAGGAAGAAAACTCTCAACTCAACGTTTGGATAACCGGACTTAATGCGACGAACGGTACTTATTTGAATAAGAAACTCATACCTCCACAAACGGCTATTCCATGTAATGATAACGACAAAATTAAAGTCGGCAGCTATGAACTGCTCCTGATGTTGTTTGATGCCAATCGACATGGAATGAAAAGTGTGGAAAAGTTTACGCCCAAGTATCTAATATATTAAGGTATAATGGCAATCATTCGACTACAGAACGAAACGGATAAACTTGAAAGACAGTATTACGAGTTTGACCCTGAATCTAATGAGTTGGGGAAGGGAGGCATGGGCGTGGTCTATAAAGGACGGCTCATCCATGCCGATACCGGAAAGGTCGAAGATGTGGCTATAAAAGCCCTGTATAGAGATTTGCCGAATGAGGTTGTGGATCGGGCGCTCAAGGAAGCCAATATCAAAATTAATCATGATAATGTTATTCAGATGCGCGGCTATTTGTCTTTGAAAGAGAGTACCGGCAGAATCAGCTACTATATTATCAGTGAATATCTGGAAGGAGAAACCTTGGACAAACGACTGACAAGAGCCGGTAAACTGCCTAAAGCGGAAGCGCTGAATATTATTAAGAATGTTTTATCCGGACTGTCGGCTCTGCATAACAGGGATTTGGTGCATCGTGATATAGATCCGTCAAACATTATGATTTGTAATGATGGACGAATAAAAATCATTGACTTGGGAGTCGTAAAAGATATGGGTGTTGTGGGTCCCCGCCAGACCATGATTGGTCAATTCATCGGCAAGTATGAATATGCTTCACCGGAACAACTTGCAGGTCTGCAGGACATTGTCAAACAGACTTCAGATATTTATTCCGCAGGTGTCGTTTTATATGAATTGATAACGGGAAGACTTCCTTTTATCGGAACGACTTACGAAATAACTACTGGGCACAAGGAAAAACCGGTTCCGTTAGAAAATATTCCCGATAAAGACGTGCGTGCTATTGTCCGGAAAGCGACAACGAAAAAAATAGAAAAACGCTACAGGTCAACCTACGAGTTTATTGTAGATATTGAAAAAGCGCTGGCAGACGAGCACCGGTCTAACGGCAAGTGGTTTTTATACGGGCTGGGAGCAGTTGCCATTATTGCCATTGTCATCATGGGAGTCATCATCGGCTCGAAAAAAAGCAATAACCCATGGCAACAACCCTACGGGGATGCTTTATCGCAAGCATCTTCTGAACTGTCGCTCTTCCATTATCCCGAAGCTTTAAATGCTTATCGTAAGGCGTATGATATTCATAAAGAAGACAGTATTGCGAAAAAAATTGAATCGCTGGATATATTATCTCAAGGCGTAGAAGCTTATAACTCTTCGGACTATGCCAAAGCCGATTTTCTGCTCCGCAAAGCGGAAGGCTTAGGTCTGCCGGATGCTTCGTATTATTTGGGAGAAATGTATTATGAAGGATTGGGAGTTCCAAAAGATTTCAAGAAAGGATTTGCATTGGCTAATCAAGCATTTCAGATGGGTTACCAACCTGCCGGCTACCGACTCGGGCTTGTCTGTCAAAACGGAATTGGCGGCATTGCAGCGGATAAAAATCAAGCCACACATTATTTTGATAGCGCTCGGCAGACAATTGAAAAAGAAGCCGAATCCGGAAATCCCGAATGGCTTTACATGAAAGGTAACATATATTTGTATGGTACCGGCGTAACGCAATCCCTCAATGATGCAATTGAATATTACCGGAAAGCGGCGGAAAAGAATTATTCCCCCGCGCAGTACAAATTATATGTAGTCTTGAGTAAAGGAGAACCGCAGCAAGCAATGGATTATCTCACCCGCGCTGCCAAGCAAGGCTATGTCAAAGCGCAAAGTTTATTGGGAAGGCTGATGCTTGAACAGAAACAGAATGATAAGCAAGGATATGAATGGCTTCGCCAAGCTGCAGATAAAAATTATTCGTATGCCTTGGCGCAAGTAGGAATACTTTATTTCGACTCAAAGCGAATTCCAAGTAACAAGCAAATTCAGGCAACATTGGGAATTACAGGAGATGATGCGCTTTCGCAAAACTATTTGCAAAAGGCTTTGCAATACGACCCTGAAAATTATCTGGCTAATTACGGACTTGGATTATACTATTATACGGAAAAAAATCTGAAAGAAGCCGGAAAATATTTCAAGGTAGCGCAAAAGCAAATTTCAGAACTGTACAATACGCCATACAGGGAGGATGAACTGAAGTATCCTAATTTGAGGAAGATAAAGGAATTTATCGATTACGTAGTTAAATAATAAAACTTGGACATCTTATTTTTATATTAAAAAAATGCAGTCAGACGAACAGGAAAAACAAAAGATACTTTCATGGGCTTTTGAGTCGTTGATAGGCGGACGAAGTGAAAACCAGGATTTCTATGGACATTGCGAAACTCACGACGGTAGCCAATTGTTTGTTGTATGCGACGGTATGGGCGGAATGCGGGGTGGAAGTGTTGCTTCAAAAGAAGCAGTGAGAGTCATCATTGAGGAAGCCGCAAACTCGCTCGAGACGGATCCCGAACGATTGCTGACCATTGCGTTGAAAAAAGCGAACTTATCTATCTTCCAACTCGGACAATCGAAAGACGAATTTCGCGGAATGGGAACCACTGTAACCGCCCTTCTCATAGGCAAAGAAAAAGCTACTGCGGCGCATGTGGGCGATAGCCGGATTTATCAACTGCGAGGAAAACGTAAAGTGTTCCGTACATTCGACCATTCAGTAGTTTTTGAAATGGTTAAGCAAGGGACAATCACCGAAGAACAAGCACGATTGTCTCCGGATTCCAACTTAATCAGCCGCGCCTTAGGAATGAACATGGAAGTTGATGTGGAAATCAACGGCAACCTGTCATACCGGAAAGGCGACCGTTTTGTGCTTTGTACTGATGGAATCTCCGGAGTTGTTGAGGAATCTGAACTTCTTCAAATGATAGCCTCCAAAAAAGCAGTGGACATTACGGCTAAAGATGTTGCCAACAAGATAGACAATATAGGAATCAACTCCGGAGGAGGACATGACAATCTGACTATTGCGCTTGTTGATGCAAAAGTAAACTCTACTATCAAACCGTTTCTGAATAATAAGAAAAAACTGATTATTATCATTTTATTGCTATTATTACTTGTTTCAATCGGTTTGAATATATACGCATTCTTATAAAACATTATATTTTGAAAGAACAAACATTAAAATTTAAAATCATGCAACTTATCAGTATTGGAAAAAGTACAGGCAACAGGATTGTAATAAACGATCCTCGCATTAGCAATTATCATGCAGAAATTCTGCTTGGAGATGACGGATCCATATTCATAACAGACAAAGGGAGTACGAATGGTACGACAGTGAGAGGACAAAAAATACAGCCGGAAACAGAAGTTACCGTAAACAGAGGCGATAAAGTTTCGTTTGCCGGAGTAGCCGATCTGGATTGGGCAAAGATTCCCATTGTTTCGCCTCCGCCTCCGCAATGGCGGGTATATAGCATTGGAAGCGGACTTAAAAACAGGATCCAGATAAATGATGTTTCGGGACGAGTCAGTCGTTATCATGCTACCTTAAAGATTGACCCCAAAGGGAAAATTTTTATCACTGACCATAGCACAAACGGAACGTTTGTAAACGATATTCGTATTCAATCGGGACAGGAAGTGCGCATCAAACGCAAAGATAAAGTTTCTTTCGCAAATGTCGCCCCGTTGGATTGGAAAATAGTTAAACCGGCGTCTTCAAATATATGGAAATATATTGCAGCAGCTATTGCCATTGTATTGATTGCCGGATTAGGATTTTTCGGCGCTAAATCAGGATGGTTTGACTCCAAATGGTCGTTGGAAAAAACATATAATACCTACTCCAACTCCATCGTGTGCATATATCATGAGTATCGTGTTGTAGCCAACATGCTTAATGGCGACCAATTGGTATTGGATGTCGATAACGACGGAAACTATCAAAACAATTTTGCCGTGAAAGGAAGTGATGATGCCGCCAAATATACCAAAGTAAGCAGCGGTACTGCATTTTTGGTTGATAAAACCGGTACATTGGTTACTAACCGCCATATTACTATTCCATGGGAAACCATGCTCAAAAATAAGAGTTTAGTAGGACTTCAACGTATCAATAACACTGTTATCAGGTCAATT
>Ga0209629_10003996_pt1 | contig 10783 bp, 6 predicted proteins | sample TergutCu122P5_FD_187286 | JGI IMG/M metagenome (GOLD analysis project Ga0209629, IMG submission 187286) | Cubitermes ugandensis P5 segment gut microbial communities from Kakamega Forest, Kenya - Cu122 P5 (SPAdes) (version 2) | ecosystem: Host-associated > Arthropoda: Insects > Digestive system >... | reverse complement strand
CTATTCATTTTTTTATAACTTCTGAAGTTGTTACAGCTTTGTACTCAGTTTTTAAGATTCTCTTAGAAATGATGTACAATCAATTATGTCCTGTTTGAAAATTACTGTTTCTTGTTGCAAAGGATACATTATTGTTGTTGACGTGTGTTATTTAATGACACTTTTAATTACTAAGACATATAGCATTAGTAACAGATAAATTAATGAGTATAAAGCATTGGAGATATTAAATGGACAGGGGAAAACCAAAATACTTGGTGTAAAACCTGTTCCAGTGCCACTTTGTCCACCACAAATTTCAGGTGGACTGGAATCGATCTTGGGCGTGCACACTGAGAAGCTGGCAATTACACACAGCCATTATTCTGTCATCTTCGCTGTGGACACATGGTTGTCTAGGGGCAGGGTGGTGAATTCCTGTGACATGTGGTTTGGGCTCACATATACAGGGCTGCCTTTAAGTCCTTAGCCCGACAGCTATGCTACAGCGACAGAAGATTTTGATTTTCATATACCCTATTTATAATCATAATTGGAGGAATATTAGTACTATTTATATATATAACAAGACTGGCATCAAATGAAATATTCTCACCATCAAACAAAATACATCAGGAAGTAGGTCAGGCTAAGGACTTACCAGCACCCCTGTAAAATAGTTGTGCACACTCTTTTTTTCCCACATAAACTTTTTGAATGTGCATAATTCCAAACTTCTAGCATGGTGTAGAGCATGTGGTAAACTGTAGGGTCCTTCTGCTGACCTTTTTGTTGTCATCCTGCCATTGCCTCATATATACCCACTTCATAGAAGCAATCTCTGTCTTCTTTACCAATTTGAAAAACTTCAGGGAAATGAGTACATAACATCATTTAAATGCAGGATTTATCAGTGTATGAAGGTCCAAGCCTTTTTAAAGACAATCAGGTTTACTATTTCCAGCAACGTTTCCATGACTAAAGCAACTCAGGTTTTGAAAACCTACACCTGTGGTTATGAGTTACCAATTTAAGGCCATCTACCCTCTCCACCTTCACATTTTTGTATAAAAATATGTTAAAACTGATAATAAAAGATTTATACAAATATTTATACACAGATGATGTCCAGCACTGCATGATGTAAATTTTTTTTTTTAAATATGGAAGTTTATATAACAACAGTTGATTTATTAATGTATTAATTGTTGCTTTTTCTGCAGGTAAACTACACCTTTGACACCTCTATCATGGGTGGCTTTTTTGATTTTGCCCGTAAAGAGGGCTTTCCTACACAGTTCCCGCCGAACAAAACTCCTGTTACTGTGGATGTTCTGGAAGCTGGATTTATTTTGGCGTTTGTGATGCTGGCGTTCTGTTTCTACTTGATCATTCCAGGTTTCAGGGGAAAATATGTGAGTTGGTAGAAAAAATCACACACACACACACAGATATATATATATATATATATATATAATCTCCACAAACCATAATGACATTTTAAGTTCAGTCACAAGATATGAAGTATGTTATCAGAGATAGGTAAATTACTTCCATAGTGCTGTTTTAAGCTCAGTTACAAGTAAAGGTAAAGTATGAGCTATCAGAGATGAGCATATTTCTTACTCTGTACAGATTCATAATTTGGTTTAAGTGAAAATTTTTAGGATACATGCCTGGAATGAGTTGTGAAAACCAATTTGAATTCAAAGTCTGAAGAATACAATCCATGAATCTCACAAATGTTGTTTATTTAACAGTATTGTTTCAGTTGCAGATGTTAATTTAATGTTCAGTAGTATGATAGGATGTTATGTACCGTGATCTGGAAGGGACCCTGATCATGGTGTATAAGGTGCTTCCCTGATATTCACCTGCTGGGATTGAGAAAAATCACAAAATAATTTAATAGGGTGTGATCCAGGTCAGCCTCTTTATTGCCTGAGGTGGCTTGCTTCTTTACCATACCTAAGCAGATGTGTTGCTTGTTTTGCTAATTCGCCTCATATTAACACGCGAGTCCCATTTACTTCAAATTACAGTATTTTTTAATACTTAAGTCACTTGTGCTCTGTACCATCTTTCTGCTTTTTCTGGCCATGTCATAGCTCAGGCAGTTTGTTGCTGGCTTCTGACTGGAGGCCCAGCTTCAATTCCATGCCAATCCTTTGGGGATGTGTGGTAGACAAGGTGGCACTGGAGCAAATTTTTCTCTGAGTACTTCAGTTTTCTCTGTCAGTATTATAACACCAGTGCTCCATGCTAATTCATTCATCTGTAAATGATGCCATATAATCTTAATAGTTGACAGCATTATTCAGTAACACACTGGATACCAGTGAGTTTGTTTCTGTGACATCCACAAAATGAAGATTTTATATTGCTGTATGCTCCAAAAAGAAATGCATACTAGGTGTTCGGTGGTAAAACCCGAATAAAAGAGGCTGTTTGGAAGATGGAAGTATAGATTGGAGGGTAATATTGAAGTGGATATTAAAGAACTAGGATAAGATGGTGTTGACTGGCTTTGTCTGGCTAAGGACAGGGACCAACGGCAGGCTGTGGTAGAGGAGGAACTGGTTCGTTTGTACTTATAGTTGAGAATCCCTGTGACAGGGCTTGACCCAAAACTCCACATGAAGTGACTGTTGAGCCAGGGAGTGTAGCAGGAATTGACCCACTGGTCTTCTTAAAATGATAGCTGAAGCCTTGCTTTACTTTGGCTGGTAGCTGAGGAGCTCATAGTCCACTTGTAGTGATAATTGAATAGCCTTGTGACTGATTCAGAGGAACAGTAACTTATATGCCTAATATGTAAGATTTTGGGGGGACACCATTTCTGTAATATTTAAATTAGTAAAATACTGTAGGGTCTCGTTTTACAATAGGATTACATTCTCGAATATTTGGTTGTAAATCGAATCGTCGTAAAACGAGTACTATTTAAATGGTTTAAATTGAGACAAGTTCATGGGCCAAACAAATTAGTCAAATAATTTTATAATTTACAATATTTCTTTACATTATGACATACAGTTTCAATTTAATGAATTAGGTGTATAGAAAAATACACAGATAACTGAAAAAATGGGTCGTAAAAGTGAATCATCGTAAAACGAACTGTCACAAAACGAGACCCTCCTGTATTGTTTTTTTCCCCCTGCAGTTATCTCTCCAAGAGGAATATTTTATATATTTACCATTTTCTTTTACAGTTGGGGAAAAACAAGTGTGGGATGGACAGCTGAACTTCGGGTTTATTGATTGTGTACAGATTTTTTATACAATAATTGATTGAGAAATGTATGAATATTTTATGGTAGGAAGAACAGCTGTAGATGCTAGTAACTTTTCTTAGAAGTAGGTTTGAAAATGCTGTTATAATTATTTGTAATACGAAACAGAAAGTGTAAGTGCATAAAGTTTAAATGTGATATCTTACTACATTCTTAGATTAGTCCACAGGAATATAAGTAACTCAGTATTGGAAAATGTGTGATGTTAAAGTTTTTGGTAGCAAATTTCCATGTACGAGTATTTGCTTGACAATTTGTATGTCAGTTTGGATTGTCATACCTCCATATGTTGGTTGATTCACTGATCTGCTCTCTGGATTATTTGACAGTACTTTCTCACCTACCTTTGTTATGTGATGATAGGATGACTGTGAATGGATTAGAAAGGATATGGCAAGAAACAGACATGTCCTTTTTGAAGGTACTATGTCATTGCTTGCTTGGAGGGACTGAGCGAAAGAATATGAAATTCAGTCAGGATGTTCAGCTAATAAGCATAGAAGTTAATCTTCTCAGGTTCAAAGTGAGAGTTCTAGCAGTTTCTGTGAATAAAGTGTTGTTAACCCCATGTTAACTTTTTCTTATGAACTTGTTAATTTGTACCTTTTTGTCTTCACTGTGAAAGTCTGGCATGCTGTGCTGAGAAAGGCCCCACTTACCATGGTGTGTGTGCTTTCTGTATGAAACATGTCAGTGGAATCATTTTTCTCTTGTTCTGACACTTTGTATCATTCTAATTTGTTTACAGCGAGCTGCTATTTTGGTGCGGGTTACAGTGAGTGTGGTTATAGGTGCTATATTGATGAGTAAGTTACATATTTAATATTATACATTTCCTATGCAACTGTATTATATTTACAAATGTTCAGTATCAACTCCCTGCAGATGGCCTATAAGTCAGGCCGAAACATGTTTGAGAATTAACTTATAATAAAGAAGTGTTTTGCAAGAAGTTGGCATTGAACATTTGTAAATATAAGTTAAACGTGTTTTTCTCAGTGCTGTTTTTTTCAGTAGAGGATGATTGCCAAATAAATACAGAACATTCAATTGGTCATAAAATGGCTTGTATAGGCTTTGAAATGGTGGAAGAATTGTAGCATTGTATTATTTTGTTTAAGAGATACTGCCATTTAACAATGTGTTTACTTTCCAATCATGATAGGCAACTGTTATTACGGCTGGTAGATTGAGACGCGAAGGACCAATACAGTGGCCTCTGAAAAGTCCTGCTCTTCATCCATATGATTTCTTTTTGTGGGGTTAGGCCAAAAAGAAAGTCTCCTGATGGAAAACCAGAACACTATATTAACTGGAACAACAAATTGGAGAAACTTTTGCCACTCTTCCTCTTGATTTCTTAAGAGAAAGGGTTGAGTGTTTGTCTTCAAGGTTGCAGAAGTGTGTTCAAAAATGCTGGAGCCTTTGTTGAACTCTGAAACTGAATAGTAGTCTGTGGACTTGAAAAGTGTGCAAGAATGATAGCACTATATTGTTTCATTTAGGAGATCCAGCCATTTTACATTATGTACATTATTTACAGTCACTCTGTAGATCAATGTAACAGGCATTAAAGTGAAGTGTTTCTTTTGCTGTGCTAACAGTCAGTAACTTTGGGCAAGCCTGGGAAGTTGGTGAAGTCACAACACGTACAGCATACAAAGCAGGAACAAAAGAAGAAATCCACGCAACTGTAGGTGTCAGACTGGGACTGCGTTCATTAAATGTCACCCTGCTGCAGACAGGTTAGACATTTTTTGGCATCAAATGCCTGCTTCCCAGATACAGTACAGTATTCCCCCAACTTACATCATCTTTTCTTACAACATTTGATGCTAGACCCAATATACTAATTCAAGTGTGCATATTTGTATGTATGATGCTGAAGATGTCTTCATGTTGCTGAACTCCCATGATTGGGAGCTCACACTCAATGATCTTGGTGAAAAACCTAACCTAACCTTACGGTAAGGACCATGATGATTTTGAAGTTGACTGAGGGGGCCTGAACTCAGTGAAACTCCTTAAGTTGTTATTTCTTTGTCATATTTCACATGTTTTGTGAATTTTTATTAAGTAAAAATATGCCCCAGTCAAAATAGATGCCTGGAACCACCTTCCCCATTTTAACATTGCACTGATGAGAAAATCTGTAAATTGTCTCAACAAACATCACCAGTGTTGGATCCAGTTATTTATAACTATAGGAGGTGATTGTACATAAAAATGCAAATTGTATTACTATGTCATATTCTTTTCTTATTCAGTGAACTAGCACCTAATGTCATATGATTTTTGTTTTTTTATTGTAGAAGGTGATACAAAGTTGCCAGGAGAAAAGATTGACTATAATGAAAGATTTTGGTGGACATGGGATCAAGGACGTTTTGGCTTTGGGCCATATGGTAAGCTTGTTTTATTGACTGAAATATTAGATACATACTGACTAGAATGTTTACTGTTAGTGGCATGTGAACTTAGTGTGATATGATGACAGTGTTGCAGTCTTCATCAACAGTACACTTCATATTCTTACTCTGGCTGTTCATTTATTTAACAGAGGAAAACTGCATTTTGTTTGGTAAGTCAGAATTATTTTCAGCCTTGTCAAGCATGTGCTTATTATCCCTGTACAGTTTTCACATGTTTGTTTGGAAATGGTTATATTTAGTTGATGTACGTGGAAAAGTATGTACCCCTGATTAAGAAGAGAGCAGCACTGTCCCTGTGTGTCTGTATGTCTATCTCTTGCTTATGCAACAGGTTCAACTCTGCTAACACTGTGACTTACCATTGTATTCTGTCCCTGTGCCATTTAAAACCTCTTCATATTCTCAAAATAAATCTTGCAACATCCATTTCAACCCCTCTAATGCCAAGGCATTATTTCACGGATGTACTCATCAAAATGTCATTGGATATTTTCTGAATTTGCAGTAAAAATATTACTAGCACAGAAAAATATTTAACTTCATGGTGAACCTATACAACAATCAAAATTTAAATTTTAAAGTAAAAATGTAAATATAATTTTAAATTAACTTGTAAATTGGTCTTATTGTTTGAAACATTGTAATTTTGTATAGCCACACAAGGAAACTACTCTTTGTTTGAGAGTTTTGGAGAGAAAACCCTTACATATCACTCTTTCACTAAAACAAAAGATTATACTGTATGTAAGCTAACATGTAATAAAGATTAAGGAAAAAATTGTGAAATTGTTCAGTCTCTTAACTGAACATTTATTTCCAGCATTGTCACATACCTATGGCAAGTTCATAAAATCATAGCATCCAGACAAAAAAACCAAAGATAATACAGAGGTAGATTCTAAAACTACTGCTTTCCCTATCAAAGTGAGACTATCGCCAGCTGCCAGTGGATGAAAGACTCTGAATCACAAACATTTATGTGTGAAGCTTTAGGAACATGTTTCAAGAAGAGCTCTAGTGCTTCTTGGTACTCTGAAAAATAATACCCTCTTATCTTCATGTACAGCCACTGCAGTTAACTTTCGTAGTTAAAATTCTGTATGTATTTTTTGTTCTTCTTGTGTTACATATTTGACTTTCATAATGTTGTTGATTTAACTGCCCCAAAAGTACTAACACTATATAAATAACAAAGTTCTGTCTTATGAAGTCTTCTCTGTTCTCACACTTAATTCATTATTTAATTCATACCCATTTTACATTTAAATTTGAATCATAAAAACCTTAAATTGTCATAGCATTTTAATTGACTGTATTACTGTTTTTTAATTGACAGCGGGCGTATTGCAGCAGAGTTTTAGACAAGCTCAGAATCGCGGACTGCCTTTACCAATCCTGTGGGTTGTTGACTATTTCACTATAGATGGAGAAGGTCTTCGATATGGGCGTCACTATCGTACAGCAGGCTGGTATGCTCACATTGCAATGTGGTAAGTAACAGAGGAACATTGTAAATAAATTTGAGGCTGTGCAAATATGGAATAAATCCCTGTCAGCTCTTCAGAGTGATAGTGAACCCATATGTAAAGTATTCTAACAGTAAAGGCAAACAGTTCATTTTTTTTTTATAAAGGTTGACATTTTTGAGTCTTAGTGAATTTTGTATGTTTTATTGAACAAAACCAGTATTTGTTCAGAACAGTTTACAACCTATGGGTACAAACCAGATATTATTATTAATTATACACATATCTGTAACTGTTGCAGTCTGTTGTGTAAATGTATAAATATAAATTTCTCCTTTAGTTTTGGAGCCTTACCATTAACGTAAAGTTTATTTGTTTCAGGGCTGCTTTGCCATGTTGGTTTCTGGCAAACTTTTTGTTCATGTCAGTAATTCGATATGGAGCATATTTTACTGTGCTGACAGGTTTATTACAATTACTGGCATGTCTCTTATGGGCAGTTATCAGGAACCCAAATCCATTAATAATAATATTTGAATATGACAATATTACCACCAAGTATGGAGTAAATTTTTGGCTGACATTCGGATCAGGTGATGCATTTAAATACTTTTCTTCTTGTCCAACACTGATTTCATATTGTGAAATCTTTGTAGTGATCAGAACTTCAGAAATTTTTGGTGAAATTTATGGCGACATTGGCTGTGGGATCAATTTTTAGCATGTTATTCAATTAAGAATACATGTTCATTACAATACGCCATTTTCTAAAATTCATTCTACTATGAGGAATGTCGAAACCATTTGTAACATTGTGTGTTATGACACACAGGAAGAGAGTGTGACATTCATGCTTGTGCCAAATTAGTCTTGGGTGGCTCTCTTCTGCAATCACATTCACAGCATCATAATTTGAAAATCTTATATAATTAATGTCTTTATATCAAATTTGTGCTGGAGTATTTTGTTGGTTAACATAAATATTATATTATTACATTCAGGTATGACATGTGTTGTGATTGGCCTCGTGATTGTGTTCCTTGATTTGCGGTATCCAGATGACATTGCTCTTTTCTTTGGGACAGATCCACTTGCAGATTATGAAGAATATCACCTAAGTAAGAAATCATTGTTATTGTTGTTTGAATAGTATTTATCTCCTTATCAGATAATGTAAATATCCTTAGAGGAGTTCATTAGTAGATTCACAATCTGAGCTGTGTATCATTAACGTTATGAAGGCTACATGAAGTTACAAGTAGACCACCATCTTCTACTTTTAGTGAACATACATACTGTACTAAATCAAAATACCTAAGTTTGACACAATTTGTTGTTCCTATACTACAGACAGGCCTATACAAAATTAGCATGTTTTGACTTGATAACATCAAGACATCTTCAGGTCTGGCACATAGTAATACATAAGGGGATTTTTATTTTACATGTACTGCATATGGAAGATTGAGATCTGAAACTTGTGTAGAGCTTGTGATAAATCTAGACATAAAAAACTGTGTTATTAAATGGTTGATTGTAGAACAAGCTATGAAAAGGTTTAAATGCAAGCTAAGTGTTTGTCATTTCTTTGTCTATTAATAACCATATATTACCAGTACTGTGCCTGTGCTTGTGTCTTGCATATTTGTTGTAATCTTCTTGAAAAGTATAATCACAATTTACAATATGGATAAAATTATAAGCAATGATATTAAATTGTGACAGTTATGCATTAATGCTGAAGCCAACTTTATAATTTTGAGACAAGTGTGGGTGTTTGTAATAAGAATTACTGTTCCAGTTTTAGAACTAGGCAGTATTTAGTGTCTATTACCAGTCCAGTTGATGCTGGCATCACTTGTATCTACTACTAGAGACAGCTCAGTAGTAAAAGTTGCATGTGAAATCCTAATTTGTAAGTCCCAGACACTTAGAATTAATTATGAAGTGTTACTGTATACATTTGAACTTTAGTATTAAAATGTTGTTGACTTTCAAGCTGCCAGTGAATTAGAAGGTGTACGGAAGAAAGGTGGTCATCCAGAACATGGAATGGTTGAAATGGAGGCTTCTCGTTCTTTCGCCACAGAAATAACAGAGCCAAAAACTCAGGTACAGTAAGGCTAAACATTTACTATCAGTTTAGAGTTTGTACGAAATAAAATGTAGTGTACAGGAGATACTTCTCAGTCCTTTTCAAATCTTTTTCTCGCATACCACTGTCACAATAAAAAACATGTACGTGTACCACTAGGTACTGCAAATGTTAATGCCTACTTTCAGGTTATTGGTCTTTGGGATGTATTGCTGGTTGACAGAAATCTTGAAACCTGCCAACCAGCAAAACAATGTTGCAGAAACCTCAAAGTTCACAGTTGCTACTTTTCTAATTTAACATGATGAGTCTGTATTTGTATTCAAACAATGCAGTAGTATCTTGGTATACATTCAGAAATGTTTTCTCTGCATTTCAACACATTTAAAACAACTTTAATAGTGCAGTTAATGTTCTAAATTGTAATTATTGAGGGGAAAAAATCCTGAATTTGTGTACCACCAGGCGACTGCATACCACCAGTGGCACAAGGTCCACTGTTTGAAAGCCACTGATGTATCTTGTGATGAAGATAAAGTGATTATGTTTATGACATTACAATGTATGAGCATTTTTCCTTCAAGATAATAACCAGACTGCTTCTGTACCGTGTAGTTTCTTGACAATGGTGTAATAGTCACATCATTGACATGTTTTTGGAAGACAGTCCAAAAATATGAGAGTGATGTTGTGCAGACTGCTTCTGGTGTAGTAAATTATGGTTATATCTTACTAATGGCACCAGTTTTTCTAGTTTAATACTACATATAACCCTGCACTTTAAAATTGCAGGCTGGACTGATAGATAGATTGGGCATAATGTGACAATGGGTATTTTTAAAATAGTTTTCAGGACCTTAATGATGGGCCTCTTTGCAGCCAGTCATGCTTACAGCATTTCTAATGGAAGTTCATAAATTGGCTCTTCTATCCCTCATTGTACTGTGAGGTTCCTGTGTAGCCTGACAGATACATTAACTCTGCAGTGTGGAGTGTCGAGTATACTTGCAACATGCAAGTAAAGTTTAAATATCCTTAATTACTGCTCCCACATACTGCTATGAACTGGGGTTTAAAACCACCTGCATTGAAGGGTTAATTGTATCATGCATCCCTCCCACCTTCCTACATACTTCAGGCAGAACCATAAAGCACACAAGAGGTGTAATTACACACACGCACACATAAGAGTTGAAAGTAACAGCATTTAATAATTAATAACAAACATAAGGTGCAGTAATAACAGAAAGACAAATTACAAGATGCCCCATGTGGCGGCTCATTGCCCCCTTGTTAAACAGATTATATAAACACAAAACATGTCTGGCACTAATCAAAACATGAAGCCCAGTGTCTTAACTACCCACAGGGTCAGAGCGGGGTCTCTGACATGTCTTTCTTGTAGCCCAAATGGAATTTGGAAAACATAAACTTGAACTTAAATGTAGCCAAAAGTTCCAGTTTGGAAGAAAAGGCGTCATATGTATGTGATCTGAGTAAAGATACAAAGTTTGG
>Ga0209629_10003994_pt1 | contig 10783 bp, 9 predicted proteins | sample TergutCu122P5_FD_187286 | JGI IMG/M metagenome (GOLD analysis project Ga0209629, IMG submission 187286) | Cubitermes ugandensis P5 segment gut microbial communities from Kakamega Forest, Kenya - Cu122 P5 (SPAdes) (version 2) | ecosystem: Host-associated > Arthropoda: Insects > Digestive system >... | reverse complement strand
GGACACATAACCCTCAGCTCCACACCAGACCAGCAACTTGAAAACCACAGCACGAAATACCACAGGCAGCAACCACTGTATAATACTCTTGAGCTCCTGATGATGGGCATAGTGGTGCCTGAAACACGTTGAGCAAGCAATAAGATCTGCAATAAAAACCTCTGTTGCATCTAGTTGGCATTTTATTTCCACATATTTAGACTCTTTTTGTTTTGACAAGAAGACAAATATATGTGCCTTTTTTTTAAAAAAATTTTGAAGGAATGCGTTCAAGACCGTCGTGATAAATAAGTTTGGCTTTGAAAGAATTACAAAAATATCAATGGGAAACCATTCCAATATGGTAATTTAAACATTAAATAAGAAATGACAGCATATGTACTCAAATTTTGTCACACATACAAGTTGGATACCTGCGACATTTTACATCTTGTTGATCTTACGTGTATTTATTTTTAATCTACATCTTGTGGCAGAGCAATTAAAATTTCATGTCATTACAAATAAAATCTCACTCTTTTAAGTCTTATGTTAGGAACCTCCATGAAATAAGTTGAATTCTACTACATCAACAGTCTTCTTTATCACCCGCCTGCTATGTCTTGTACAATTCACAATATACCATTCATATATTTTTGTTAATATTACACTTCTATTGAATTCCTTTAGGGTTCATTATTTTACAAAAAGATATCCCACAAAAATATGGGATCATATATACAAAGTGGGGTTGGTTTAGGATATTTCTTGGTCAAATGCAGAAATATATTGGGTGTCCTACTTACATGTAACCGTCAGCTACGTACCAATTTGTATACAAAATGTGTCTGATACAAAATCTGAAACACAGCCAGCCCACAGAGCTACACTGGATAATATGTCTCATACAGGCCCTGATAAGGCAGTAAAATAGAACAACTGCTTAGAAGAGCACACACACACCCATTACTATTGGGTTGTCACTGTGACATGCTCATTACTAGTACAAAACAGGTAAAATAAACCATGCAACAAAGTAATCGATACGTCACTGTATGATGTACCCAGTATTCAGTACGCTGGTGAGTCAAGTATTTATGAACACATCCTCACTTTGTTATTGGATATGTTGAGAACAATGGTGTGTGGCGGAATATCAGGAAGCGATGTGAGGTTTTTCCCAGAGCAGTTGACACTTATGGTCATGGAGTCATGATTCTGGTACACAGATGTGTACAGATATCGGTATGGCAAGCACGTGCATGGCGTGTTTGTTTTCTTGCAGTCTTCTTCCACCTACAAACCCACAAATAGGTAACTTAATCAGTTGTGAATTGAAGCAGAAGGAAATTATTGTATTGTATTTTGTGTGCTGAAGTGTTTATATTAGAAAACTGAAAACATCACTATGAGAACTTATATTTATTATTGTTATTACTATAACAATGAATCAATGTAATCTTAATAATGGTTTTAAATTAATAATTTAATTAAAATAATATATGAAATTAATATTAAAATAGTTAATTTTATATTCTGATTGCAAGGGAATGAGAAGGTTGAGGCATGCAGTGCATGGGGGAGGAAAACAGAAATGAATACATGGTTTTGGCAGGGAAACTGAAGGAGAGAGTCCAACTGGAAAAAGGAGGTACAGATGGAAGGATAATATTAAAAGTAATCTTAAAGTAATATGATTAAATGCTATGTTCTGGATTATTCTGGTTCTGGATTGGGACAAGCTGTAGGCTCCCGTGAACTTCGTTATAAGTTGTTGGGTTCCATAAAATGTGGGCAGTTTCTTGACTAGCCTGGAACTGTTTAACTTCTCAAGAAGGAATCTTCACCATGGAATTTGTTTGTTATTTAATTACATAAACTAATGAGTTATTTATTTGGTCATGTGGGGACATTTTTTCAATTATAGAGATTATATGGTTTGAATGTAACATGACGACAATTGTGCAGGTGAACAGGTAAGGATATGTAAGGAATGACTAAGGCATATTTGAATGCATCATCCCAGATTTTACCTGGACAAATTGAGAAATACCTCAGAAGCCTGGTAATTATGACAGTACTCAAACCACCATTCAAATCAAGTTTCCAGAGCAACATGCAGGAAGTCATGCCTTAAACAAGTTGCTGCATGTATTTAAAGACTACCTGGCAAACCATTATTAACATTTACCTGTTCAACATCCCCAATATGTTCAAACAAAATTGTCTCCTGAAATTTGAACCAGAATTCATCTCTCTGGACCATGCACACGGTGCAGTTAAGATTCAGAATATGCAGATTCCACGTACCACGTACTTCGGATTTTAGTTGCGTTATGTTGGAACACCACAGGTGTGTGTTATCTGCAAACAAAGTGAACATATATTAATAGCAGAAAGGGAAAGGATAAATCAGTTACAAGTTCTGAGATTTCTGCCACAAGGATTGTTGAGGTTTAGTGGTCTTCTGGATTTTGATACCAAATGGTGCCATATGTTAATACCCATGTTCTGGAGGAACATGCTGTCTGGGTCATCAGGGTTGAAGGAACTGGGTCTTGATTAGATACGCACATTACAGGAAATGCCACCAATCAGAACAATGAGAAAGGTATAGGGCCTCTTCATGAGGTTCTGACTGGCCCAGTCCACACAACCCTGGCGTATGTTTAACGACACCCTTTCCCTATCTCTTCATATCGAAAGATGGAAGAAGCAGTTGTTGGAGTTGGAGTTAACATACAACTCTAGATGGTGTGTCAACAACTGTGACTGCAGTCTGGATTCAAGAGTCATTCAATACACTTCAGAAAGATTGTCACATTATTTATGGCTGTAAACATGCCGTATAGCAGGGGTTCCCGCAATTTTCAAGTTTGTGAGGCACCTGGATATCACGGTGCTCTTTGCAGAACACCATGGAGAATTTCTTTTGTGTCACCATCTGAACTGGGAAAACAATGCTAATGGAAAATATATGGTCATACTTGGTCTTGGTCAGAAGGATGGCTTTGGCATAAGACCATAAGAAAAATGTAAAATTAAGAAAACTGTGTCCATTAACTTAAATTCTCTCTGATTTTGGAAAAGACTACCATTGTTCGATGCAGTGGTGGAGGAACTGGGTACAGCACGTGAACACCAAGTTTCTGCCACGGCATAGTCTGGGAACCAGTTATTATCTAAGCAGGGAAAATAACTCAGAATTTCTAAAATACCTTGCTGAGGAGAGGTCTGAAACTAAGACAGGTGATGTTCTGGGCAAGAAATGGAGATTTTGACATGAAAAGAGACTTTGTGGTGTGTTTACTTATTCTAGCATTATTAGGCCAGTTGAATAATTGAATTGACATCTTCAGTACAAAGAACAACAGGTTAATTTGATGTGGGGAAATAAATTATTCAACTTCAGAAAGCTGTATTATGTCCACAAATAACAACAGTCGACAGAAAGAAGAGTTTGTGAATGCTACACACAGTGATTTTGACTGCACTGTAGAGGGTGGAAAATGCTATTAAAATAGAGACAACAGTACTTAATTTTAATGACAATCATAGGCTCTAACTTCAAAAACTAAGAAGAAATGGTACAATGATTTAAAAAATGTTTATTAAAAATAAATCATTTTTTGTGAAAGGTTTGGAATTTAACTTGTCTCAGTATTGGGTCAGTTGACAAGTTTTGGTGTCAGTCAGCAATTATGTGAAACAATCAAACATCTTTGCTTTCTGTAAGGATATAGAGCATACACAGGACTACCTCAGCACACTAGGCACACTAGGCAGGTTGATCATCAGGAATGTAGCAGCAAGCCTAACTTTGTCCGGTGTGGCAAAATAGTTGGAGCTTGAACCGAGTGTACCAAGCTTCATGTCAAAAACAGCATCATCAGAAGTCAGTGATTCTAAACGTGTTGTTTGTAAATTCCTACTTTACATAAAATATTTCAGCGAGTTATGTAAAAGGTGCAAAACGGGGTTTTCAGGTGTTAGTGTTACTTCCAAGCCAAGTAACATAACTTTCATACTACTGATGGCATCATGTTGATGTAAAGTGTTAAATTTTGTAGTTTCTTTCAATCATGTAATAAAAATGTGTAATTAATGTAGTTTCCTTTCTTTTCAGAAGGAAAACATGCAACATTGTAGCTGTGTTGGAAATGTGCTGTTGTCTTGTAAGTAACTAAAAACACGTGATGATATTACCATACACAAAATTTTATATTGCAGTGACCAGATAATGGGTGAGCTGAGCTTCCTAACGCTGTATTTAGCTGCACTTGGCATAACGTTACGTAGCTGTTGGACTCACATTTGAACAGCCAGGCATACACCTTTTCCAAAAACATTTACTCATTCACTCTCATGGAAGGACATTCATAGTTTTAATGAGTGTGGACATTTTTGAAATGGATAGAAAACACTAGATGGTGCATGCAAAGTGCATCGTCTCTGAACAGCTGGAATCTGGTCACTAATATATGTGAATTTCAAGTTTGTGATATTTCAGGCAAGATGCTTATGAGATGTAATGGTTTGGTATTCTACTTCATAGCTAGTTTATGTAACTTACTTGATATGTCAAGCCAGAAGTTTGAGTCAGAGCTGTTGCTACCATTCTGTGGAAGCTCAAACGAGAAGTCCGTAATGTTATTGTTCGAGAGGTCTAAGTGTATGAGGTTTGGCATTTCCTGTGCGAAGCCACTGTCAACTTCTGTGATGTGGTTGTTGGAAAGATTAAGACACTTTAGGTTTGGGAGACTGGTGTTACTAAACCTCACAACTCTTGCCACCCGGCCATCAGTGACTGCTAGAGACTCTAGGCTCGACCCCCAGAACAGGGTCATGTTCAGAACATCAACGGTTGCATCCATGATGTGCAGTCTTCTCAGGTTTTCATTATTCTTCTGTAAAGCTGCAGATGCAAACATAAAAATTTATCAATAAATCCAATAAATAATGAAGGCGTAACATATCAGAAACTGTGATATATACTACTGTTACTCCCAAATCAGAAATCAAGCAGTGCGAATAGACGAGGACATTAAATTTATTGTAACAACTAATTAGAGAAGGTACTAATTGAAATATAGGACTGCATACCGTACAAAAACTTTTTGTTACTGGATGCAGACCATTGTAAAATTTGACATAATTAATAAATATTCATATCCATGTTCATGATCTAGTGAATCATCTGAAAGTGCAGTCAGAATCTTCATAAATGTATGGCTTCTCCACATCTCAGTTACACCATACTGTCAGTGTGAAATAACACTGGTCCACTTATCAGTAATATCACCAGCATCATTTTATGTAAGCCCCCCATGTGTCAGTCACTTCGGTATCATCAGTTTGTATGAATTCTCCAGAAATTGGCGTCATTTATGTAACTCTTTCCATGTGCCAATCAGTTCTTCACCATGCGGTATGACTTCTCCATGTATCAACATGTCAGAATTATCAGTTTATATGAATTCTCCATGTATCAGGCATGTTAGTATCATCATTTATGACTTCTTCATGTATCAACATGTCAGAACTGTCATTTTATATGAATTCTCCATGTATCAGTCATGTTAGTATCATCATTTATGACTTCTTCATGTATCAACATGTCAGAATTGTCATCTTATATGAATTCTCCATGTATCAGGCATGTTAATATCATCATTTATGACTTCTCCATGTATCAACATGTCAGAACTGTCATTTTATATGAATTCTCCATGTATCAGTCATGTTAGTATCATCATTTATGACTTCTCCATGTATCAACATGTCAGAATTGTCATCTTATATGAATTCTCCATGTATCAGGCATGTTAGTATCATCATTTATGACTTGTCCATGTGTCAATCAGTTCATCATCATCAGTTTATGTGATGTCTCCATGTCAGAATTGTCAGTGGTTTCTCCATCTATCAGTAATGTCAGCTTCATCAATTTAATTGTTTGAACACTGTTAAACTGGCAAAGGGTATGGCTGTGTTCCATAAAAAATTTTCGAGTCACATAAAATTATAAATATTAATATAGGTGCCATTTTTGTTTATGTAATTACGAAGAAAAACAGTCCAATCACAAAGAGAAAGGGTTCTTATTATAAAACATAAACTGCTGGAAGTTGAATTGTGTGTGTTGAAATATGTGGAAATTTAGCAAATGCCTCTCCCAGCAGTAACTTTGGTGTTTCACCATTACAACTTATATGCATTGCCTCACCAGTTAAACCGTGATTTTGTGATATTTTCTTTGTTAGTTTTATTATATTAATAAAGCAGTCTTATGCTGAAGAATAAATGATACTGATGACATCTGGGAAGAAATTCATCTTATTCGTATCTGTGCACTGATGTCACTATTTATGTAAAAATCTGACTAATATAGTAATATATGTTAATACCACTTTATTCACACTGTTACACTCCTACATGTTTTGACCATCAACGAGCCATCCTTAGGGAGTACTGATACATTTTGTAAGCAGGGTCAACAAGCATACAATATGCTGCTCTTTGATCTGGAGTAACCAAATTCTGTCATAACATTAATTTATAATGATTTTATAATCATAGTTTTATATTGTTAATATTTTCATATTTAATGGTTTTAGATTATGTGTATATACACCCTTTATATTATATTTTGTAGTCAGTGTAACTTACATGTAAATATGTTATGACTTCAGAAAGTTACATCTAGACATGTATTTTGTTGATCCTGCTCATGAAATATGTCAGTACTCACTGAGGATGGCTCCTTGTGGACTGAAACATATAGGAGTGTAACAGTGTGAATACAGTGGCATTAACACGTATTAGTTCATTAGGAGAATTTTTACATAAAATACCTGGGAAGAAGTTATTAATACTGATTAAGGAGAGATTAAAACACACGGAGTTTCTTCTGTTGGTGTTTCCATTCAAACCTGATATATTCCTGTTTATTTCCAAGTTCTATAGATTTGTGGAATACTACCAAAATTTTTATTCTGACTCTGATAATGCTTTTAAACTGTAAGGAGTAAATGCATATACAACGTATTGGTGGATTACTCCCCCAAAGTCTCAGGAATTGTTTTTAATAGGAGCCATCCCGTTGTGTTGTAATAATGTAACAATTTATTACAGTCAATGACACAACATGTATTAATCAGCAAATTAAAATATTTTGAAATCTTGGCCTTTTTTAACATGTTTCAGCTACAATGAGCCATCATCAGGCCAAAAACAGAACAAAGTTCTGGTACATTCAATGATTGTGCACTCTATGGGATCCCATATTGTTTACATTTTTAATTATATTATAGGTCATATGTAGGCTGATGTGTTAAAATAGAAAAATAAAATCTAAAAATACCAGTATATTAAATGTCTATAAATGCCAGCATTGTGAAACATTGAAAACAGATCTTGCTGAGTTAATCGGCTCTTATCTTGTAGGGTAGTTGATATTGCGGTATTGTATCATCACAAGTTTCAATTGCACATGGCAAACCATTAGCCAGAGTCTATTTGAAGTTTATGAAAGGTCAAGTTCATGAGTTTTACACACGCTAGTATGAAGGTTGTCTCTCTCAAGTTCGTTACCTTCTGTTTATGTCCAATGAAGGAACGATATACAGGTTGTACACACACATCTTCTGATTGTCGGCACTGGATTTTGAAATATAGTAGATCCTGATGCCCCATAAGGGTTCTTGTATGAGAGCACTGCAGTGCTCTCACACAAGAACCAGTGCACTGGTTGGTTGTGGGGTACATGCGCTCATATATAAACAGATTTTCTGTTGTGTATACTGTATCTGTTCTGTAATGGTAATGGATATTTTAAGTTATACAAGTATGTAGAGTGTATGTTAGAGGAAAGATTAAAGATTATTAATACGATTGTGGGATTACTTATGATATATTCGACTGGATATTAAACTTGTGTGTGTCAGCATGTACTTGGAACTTGAGACTGAAGTGTGTGTGGAAGAATTCATTGTTATGAGGTGATGTGTGCTCTGTCGGTGTCTTCTAGAATTATTGTTTCAAACACTACTTTTGGTTTGGCGGTACATTTGTCGTTTATCTGGTTATTCTTATGTGTTTCATTATAAATGTAAAATCTCTCTATTGTATCCAATAACCTGCCTTTACTTATAGTATGTATTACATCCTAGATATTTTCTATAGGGTCAATGGAATGTCTATTATCAAGTAAGTGTTGGGCAAATTTTGATTCGTTATTCGCGTATTTATAATCGCGAAAGTGTTCTTGGAACCTCGCGTGGAAAGGTCTACCTGTCTGTCCGATATATTCCATGCCAAGATTTTAAAATATATTAATTTGTTGATTAATACATGTTGTGTCATTGACTGTAATAAATTGCTACACTCTGTCATTTTGCATGAAGAACTTCCAACTGCCCACACAAGTACAGATTACACATCACAAAATAAACAACAATAGTTCACATTGTAATGACAATGTGAGTGATGACTGGTGACGTGATCTTACAGTTCTCCTACGTCAGTCATGTGACTACAACTGTTAAAGTGGCATCCTCTCTCTCACTACAGAAAAACACTGACCTATACACACATGACTTTAAACCAGCTGTTTAATCTCACGACGTCACCTGATGCTCCCTGATGAAATGCCAGAGTTCTTATGAAAATGATCCTACTATATGTAGGTCTTCATGGAGATGACGTGAATTCAAGCAGTCATGTATATGCAATCTAACAAGAGCGTGTGCAGTCTAGTAGTGGCCGTCTAAGTGTTCTGGATTGTAGAACACCTGCAAATGTTGACCTTTGTCATACTGACTTAATGGTTTCTGGAATTCAGAATACAGCAGCCGAACACAATTTTAATGAAATGGACGGCATAGGCATTCTTGGCAAAGTAATGCAAACAGAAAGGCCTGCATCTAATTAAACCGAACGTCAGGCGTTGGGCTCATTCACGGCCAAGTGATCTCTCCTTATGCGTTTTAGGTCCCTTTATCAGAAAGCCGATCAACAACAGTGGAAACATTTGAATACGAGTTGCGTGCGCTCTGACAATCTCAGTGACATCTACCGGTTCCCTCGTTCATCATTATGGGGAACTGAGGTAGGGACAGCTTTTGCCGTAGTGGCAGCACTCTCCTCGCTGACAACGAGTACGCAGCCCAATCTAGCAAAGAATAATTGAACTATAAGCCCCAACTCTATTCAGGAGCAATTGCGGATGCTGTGCCGGTACATATCTTCAAACGGCTTCTGTTTCGCGTTTGCAGTCGACATACCCATTCGTGTCACACTGAAGCTTCGAGCGTCACTTTTCATATAGGAATTAATTTTTATCTCAACACTTTGAAAGCCTAGTGTTCACTATACGTACCGCCAAGCTTTAACACCAAGAACTCTGCATTTTGCACACACAGTGTATGTGATATATGATTTTTACAGAAACGGCCATTATTTCTCTACAGAGCCCATCCCGGTGGCCGCGCGGTCTAAGTCGTGGGTATGTGGACGCTCGCCTGCTGGGCTTGCGGGTTTGAATCCCACCGGGGGCACGGATTTCTGTCTTTTGTGAGTGTTGTGGGTTGCAAGGTAGAGGTCTTTACGGCGGGCCGATCCCTCGTCTAGAGGAGTGTTGCCGAGTGCGGTGTGTCTGAGAGTAATCTCAACACCTCAACAATGAGAAGGACTGATTTACGCACAGACGACATTAAACCAGCTGTTTGCTTTCATGATGTCACCTCAGGTTTATTGACTAAATTCCAATTTTTTAATGAAAATAATCCTGCTATACGCAGGTCTTTATGGAGACCAGAGGAGTACTACCGATTCTGGTGTGTCTGAGTGTGATCTCGAAACCTCAACAATCAGGAAGCCTAGGCCCAAGTAAGACTGTCGAACCTTTGAAAAAATTATCTGACAACCTTAGTCGACTGGTCTCTAATGAAAGTGCATGTTCGCGCTAAGGTAGAACAAGATCTTCATGTGTTCGATTTTTCACCTCGGAAACTGCTGATGAAATTTTGAGCAAATTTGTTATCGGAGATGATGTGGTGCTGGAAAATGGAGATCAGTTGGACCGATCGTGTGAGACATGAAGAAGTGATACAGAGAGTCAGGAAGGAGAGGAATATCCTACACACAATTCAAGGAAGGAAGGCTAACTGGATTGGTCACATCTTCTGTAGGAACTGTCTTCTAAAACACGATATTTTAAGAAAGATAGATGGAAGGATAAAAGTGACGGGAAGACGAAGATGATGATGTAAGCAGCTACTGGGTGTCCTTAAGGAAAAGCGAGGATACTGGAATTTGGAATTGGAAGCACTAGATCGCACTGTGTTCAGAACTCGCTTTGGAGGAGGCTATGGACCTGTCGTAAGACAGACTGCGTGATGATGACGATGATGATGATGACGACGAAGAAGATGATAATGATGACGACGACAACGACGATAATGGCTGGCGATATAACACTAAAATGTGTAAGGCGAAAAGAATTCTGTTTCCTATCGACACATTGTGCCGACTGTATGGGAAACGTAGATGCAGACGTATCGTGTTTTAGGCGCGTTCACATAGCCACGGGTATTAGCTTCATGTCCGTTCGTCTGTCCGTCTGTCCGCAAGTATGAGCACGGCTTCTACCGGACGGATTGCCGCGAAATTTGATATCGGAGTCTTTCATTACAATTTATTTTATTATTGGTATTCAGCCCTTGGGCCGGTCTGGGCAGAGACCAGAGTTCAGTCAGGCGACTGGTATGGCTCTGGTACGCTGCATCCTGGGCAAGTTCTTAGG
>Ga0209629_10003993_pt1 | contig 10784 bp, 6 predicted proteins | sample TergutCu122P5_FD_187286 | JGI IMG/M metagenome (GOLD analysis project Ga0209629, IMG submission 187286) | Cubitermes ugandensis P5 segment gut microbial communities from Kakamega Forest, Kenya - Cu122 P5 (SPAdes) (version 2) | ecosystem: Host-associated > Arthropoda: Insects > Digestive system >... | reverse complement strand
GGAAAGGATCTGTCAAAAACCTTTTTGCCATGGTCTCAGTATAGTTCATTTGTGGCTCTCTTATTTTATGATAAAATTGCCAAATTCAGTACAGCACCACACTAATGGTCCAAGGTATGAGTCAGGTACCGTCAGCTGTATGTATTCTTTGCAAAGTGTGTTAAAGAAAATGCAGAAGTGTGTCCGTCTGTCTCTTTAACCTTCCTGTATTTGAGATATTAAACCCCTAGTGGGTTTTGAAATGTTTTTTTATTGTCACTGCAAATATCTGTTTTCACAGGACACTGCAGACTGTACAGTAACTGAGTATCCGCCTGTAGAAGTGGAGCAAATAAAGTCTAATGATAATGTGAAGTGTGAACCTGAAGTCCTGATCAAGGTGGAAGATGTCAGTAACACTGTCAGTATGCCAGAAGGAGAGGAGAGTGACACAGACACTGAGTCAGATTCTGAGAGTGAATCAGAGAGTGACAGCAATGACAATACAGGTGCAGAAGACAACCATCATGAAAGCTTGTCGGCACTAACTGAACGTAATGGGCAGCAGGAAGGTGAAGCCACAGTGCTTGTTGTTGGTTCTAGAGCAGCAGAAGCATCTACAAGCCAAGGAATAAACCAGTTTGAGAAGTATGTTTACAATTTTTGTTGTATGCTAGAGCAGTCTTTAGTGGTTGGTGGTCCACATTACTTCCAGTCTCCTACTTAATATACGTTTGCATGTCTCGAATTATTTTGTCATTATATTTCTATAGGTCCATGTTACTCCAGCTGAAGAATTACTATTTTACTCTCCCCCCCCCATTTGCCAAATACATAGTTTGTGCCAAAACTTTACTCCTTAGTTACATGCTAACCTGACAGAATAGGAGGTTTCTGGGCAACTTGTGTTTTTTCATATACCTTTCTTTATCATTTTTAATTTTGAATATTCAGTATAGATGATCTTCCATTCCTTTGGTGTTAATAGCACATATGGGAGCTAATTTTTTTCATTACAAGTATAAACACATTGTGTTGAATTAGATGTGTAGCTTATTATTTGTACTGTACAGTGTAAGACTGGACACTCATCCTCAGAACTCCATTTGCTGTTTTAGTTGCCTGTGAATCAGAAAAGATACTACTTGCCTGTTCTGTAGAGGAACATTCAGAGATTACAATAAGAGAAGGAGAAAAGCTACATAAAAACACTTCTTTGATTATCTCAACTTCTTGCATTTGTCACTGTGCCGAACACAGTGTTAATATAATGTTTTAATCACGTACAAGTACTGATGGCAGTGCATTGTAATAAATTATAGTACAGAACATCACAAAAATATATTCTGCTAAAATGTGAATATCAAATCTGAATGTGAGGCAAGATGCTGCACTTTTGTTTACTAATAGAATGTGTGAACATCCTATGCTATAGAACAGCATTTCTGGACCTTTTCTGCACTTGGTTTCAGAGTGATACTTCACATATCCATTTTCAGTGGTGACTTAATTTTTATCTCAAACCACTTGGTATCATGTGTTATGAATATGTCAAGATACAATCCATTCCAGTCCTTCATGCTCAAGAAACCTTTACACAAGACAGTTTTAAAGATTTTCATGAGGCCCTTTTGACCAGTGTTTGTCAGGGTATGAAGTATATCTTACAAACTCATGGGGAAGGTAGGACAGTAGGTGGAGGACAAAGTGGAACACTGCAAGGCAGATATGGAAAGGATCTGTCAAAAACCTTTTTGCCATGGTCTCAGTATAGTTCATTTGTGGCTCTCTTATTTTATGATAAAATTGCCAAATTCAGTCTAATGATAAGTGCCTTCTGGAGGTACGTGTATGCCTGGGTCAGACTCTCTTCTCTGGTTAGTCACATTACATATCAAGAAATATTTTGTCATATGAATGGTCAGATTTATGTGGTCATTGTGTCAGCTGAGAATCAGGAAACAAGCTGGCCTACAAACTATATTTGTGTAATGCTCCAGTTTTTAATCACATCTGTCTTATTTCTGAGAATTGTGAATCTCTCAGTTGTTACTGTCTTGGCAAGGCCTGTTACTGAAGACCTTACTTTTGGTCTGAAACTGGTGAGTTTCTTTGAACTTTCTTGGAAGATAACCATTTTTTAGGACACACAACACTAGGTTTTGATAAAATAGCATGAAAATATTATTTTTGATTGTCTCATAGTCTCCCTTCAGAGAGAAAGTGAAATGAAAAGCAGCCTAAATTTCAATTGTCCATATTTCCAGCAATCTGATTGCATGAATCTCCACTTCCTCATGAAATAGAGTTATAAATATTTATGCTAGGACATTTCGTCATGTCACCACAAAGGTGGAGACAGCAGAACTATTTGAAACATGGGAAAACTAGCTCACTGAATCATTACCAAGAATGGAAACAAATTCTGGAGTACTTGTCATAAAAACAGGATGTGCACTATTTTATTTGAAGCATTACATGCCATAATAATAATTGGTGAAAGGTGCACATTTCTGGTTTGTCCTGTATGCATAGCAATCTGGAGATTGGTGAAGTATATTCTCATGACATTTGACTCTGTTTGTACATTGGCATTGCTGTGATGTCATGCAGCTTATTCTTATTTTTGCTGTCCTTCTTGATTATACCAAAAGAATGATCATAACAGTGGTGCATGTTATATCATATACTGGGCTTTATTGTTGAGTTGTGACTCTTTGTAGCCATCATACAGAGCAGATTCCAACATGGCTAGCAGAAGTGGGTGGTGAAGAAGTGTGAAGTTGTTTTCGTCCCAGTTTGGGAAACTGCAACACCCTGACTGTCCGTCAGTATTAAATATAACCTCTGCATTTTGTAAATGTGAAAAATGTACAACAAGTATTAATCTGAAAGTAAAAGGTAGAAAGTCATCTAGGAAATTGAAGGGATTTGCAAAAGAATTCAAGAATTAAACACAACTGTGTATTGCAGGGACTCGTCTTCCCATAATCATGGTACCCGTTTTGGCTGTACAGCCATCATCAGACATGTCTTAACAAAAAATATGCGAAGGAAAGTATAATAGTACTGAAAGAGGTTTTACCCTTACATGTATCGTTATGCAATGTGTGACTGTTTAAACACAACTTTATTTTATATCATGTACTATATTATTGTTTGGTGGCAGTACTTTGGAACATCACATTGATTCCAGAATTCTCCTTATTTTGATGTTAAAGTCATATACTGACAGGAGTATGCTGATATGTAGCATGATTATGTGAAGACAAATTTGTACTGTAAATATACAGTCGTGTTTGACTGTTTCTAACTGTTGACTGTTTAGTTCTGATAACGCAACAGGATGATTGTACCCAAGCTCAAGAAAAGTAGTTTGGTAGATCTGCCATTTGTAAAAATGCACATTATTGATCCAGAAATATGTGAATGCATCATGGTTTGATTCCCAGGCAGAGGAAAGAAATCTCTCTCTTCTCCATATTGGCTAGTGGGCCCACCCAGCCTGCCACTGATTGTCTTTTGTGGGCATTTTTCTCAGGAATACAGTAGTTGGAGTGAGATGATTGCTGCTCAGCTCCATCTAGACTGGAGCTATACTTCCCCTCATTCTTATGCTGTTTTGGCATGGACACAAGAATAAATGACACCAGTAGATTTGTTCCAAATGATGTTTGGTATTATATGTTAGATTATGATACATTTATGAGGGATGTGTCAAGCATGTTATATCCTAAGGCTGCACTGTTGTCCAATTATCTGTTGATGAACTGTAGTCTTATTTTTAAATTTTGCTAGTATCAGGCCATATGAAAGTACCATAATGGCAGGTTACATTGGAAGTAAATGAGACACACAAGTTGCCTGTTAGCATTTGTGTGTCAAGGACAAATATGAACACATTCATAGGTCATTCCACATCAGTTATAACTCCTTTACTGGAAAGGGAGCAGTAAATTTGCATACATCATAAAATGATTAGGGTGGTGCTTTCAAGGTTAGAAAACAGAACTTGATTAGGACATGACCCTGTGAAGCAGTTTATTAGATGGAAAGCATTATTTTTTGTGTAGATTGTGCCTTGCGTTCACTGAAGAAAAGTGTCTTCTTCATTGCTGGATAAGGAGGCAGTATAAATGGGAAAGAACTCTTCAGGCTGCACTGTGGGAAAAACGTGTGTTGTTATTCTGAGAAACAGCTTTTTTTTTTTACTTGCTTTACTTCATGTTCAAGCACAAAAGAAACAAGAGGGCTACTGTTTATGTCTTCTAAGCTCTGAGTGAGGATATTTCATTAGGTGGCAGGATAACATCCATGTTTTAATGGCTACAAACATAAGAGAAAGTGTGTGGCTGACATATGGGCTGTGTCAACACTGGGATGGAAATGAGAAAAAGAATGTATACAGTAGTCAGCACTTGCACATCTCTACTACAAATGTATGAAAAGTGTTATTTTTTTACCAACAACACATGCTATACTGAGTGCAGTAGATCAGTCAAAGATGGTACGGACCCATTTTCAGATTCCTCCCGTATGGAGCAGTTCTAATCAACAGCACTGCTAAGACAAAATTTTGGGTGTTGCCTGAAGTCCACTGATGCTGTCAGTCACCTTGTTGACAAACCAGCTACTCAGCATTATCACGACTTATATAAAACTCAAAGTACTACAGTGTTCAGTGCAACATGAGATTCTGTCCTTAAGGTTATTCTGTATGCACATGTGAGAAGACTATAATTATGTGTTTTAATAACATGTACTTTGGTAAATAGGAAGGGGTTTGAGTGGGGGGTAGGATGCAGTGTTTTGTTGTAGTTCACTGTGCAGTAGATATAGATAATAGACAAAAATTTTGACAGGATTATTTGTATCATTAAATGTACAATTTTTTTTAGTGGTCAGTTCTTGTTTAAGAGCTTTTGGAATTCCACATTTTTAAATGTAGTTGTGATTTTTAAGGCCATACTATATTTTTTATTTTTGTGTTTTCAGATGTAACAAAGTAGAGGTAAACAAATAGTAAAATGACCTGTAAAAAACTGTGTTCGTATGGTTAATGCAATGCTTGTACTCTCTACTAATGCCCAGTGTATGTTGAATCATGTACTCAATACAAGGGCCTAAATTGTAATGTACCAAGAAAATAGTTTCATTTTCCAAGTGGCTAATGGCTATATGGTTTGAGTGTCCTTATGCTCTGAAATATAATCATTTATTTCATAAGTTTGGCTTTAATGTGTTAATAAATTAGGTAACTATGCCATGTTTACTTCGGCAGTTGACCACTCTTACGTCATTTGCATATTGTCTGTGTATGGGTGAATGGAGTTCATTATGTGGCTAGTAGATTAAAGTATTTCTGGAGCCCTTTGTGTTCACTAATTGTATATTACTGGTAGATGTAAGAATAGGAATGAAACTCAGTGTATTCTGTGTGCATTTGTTACAATTTAGTTGGTACATAATTAGTAAATCAGTTGCAGGATAGAGGGTGAAGATGGTGCCAGGAATGAGGCAGATGAAAATTTCATGAATCCAGCTGCTAATGGACTCCTCATGCTGTCATGTCCACAAGCCTCTGAATATCCTGACCAGTCATCATGGGTTTTTTGCCATATATGTGGCAAGGCGTTTGCCAAGAGAGAAGATCTTCAGTCACATTATGAGGATCACTGCAACAAATGTAAGGCCTGTGGGGCACTCTTCACCAATGAAGAAGCTCTGAAAGCACACTCTAAGGAGATGCACTCACGGAAGCACAGATTGTCTAGTACACAAATCATGCATGAAGATAAGAAGGGAGTGGCACGAAGAAAGAAGTGGGAACCTAAAGTGTGCCGTGAGTGTGGGAAGCAGTATCGAACTAACTACAAGTTGACAGAGCACATGAGGAAACACACAGGTGAAAAACCTTTCAAATGCTCAACATGTACAAAGGCATTCAGATCTAAAATTGGACTGGCCCAGCATGAGGCTAAGCATACAGGTCATTATGAGTTTACTTGTAACACGTGTGGGAAAGGCTTCCAGTGCAAGTCATATCTGATTGTTCACCAGCGTGTCCACAGTGATCTGAAACCTTACCCATGCACAACATGTGGACGTAACTTCAAGACTAAACAGTCCCTCCTGGACCATCAGAACCGCCACTTGGGTGTGAAGCCATACCTTTGTGAGACCTGTGGGCGGCGTTTTATCACAAAGGGCCTGTGTAAGTCACACCAACGTGTTCACTCAGGAACAGATAACAAACAGTACCCATGTACCATATGCAACAAGATGTTCGTCAGCAAGTCATATCTGGCAACACACTTGCGCATACATACTGGTGAGAAGCCCTTCATGTGTGAAGTGTGCGGCAAAGGCTTCCTGACACGTGTCGACTTGCGTATCCACTCCACTATGCATACAGGTGAGAAGAGTTTTGTGTGTGAGTGGTGTGGCAAGGCATTTGCAAGGCGCGATGCGTTGCGCTGCCATAGGCGTAGTCATACTGGTGAACGGCCGTATCGTTGTGACATTTGTGGGCAGAGCTTTACTCAGTTTTCGCCACTTACTATTCATAAGCGACTGCATACTGGTGAGCGCCCCTACCCCTGTGACATATGTGACAAAGCCTTTGTGTCCCGCTCAACAATGATGTCGCACAGAAAGAAACACCACACTGGAGGAATCCAAGTTACTGATGTAAGGACACTGGACACATGTGTTCTTATCACGCCTGATATGTGCCCTAGCATACCATGAAGTTCAAGTGTCATGTTAGGTAAATATTATGGTCCTGAAACATCTGTGACTTCCATTTTCACCTTGTATCCTGTAGCAGAAAAACCATTGACTTATCAGTCTACTGAGTGAACATTCTCAGAATTCCATGTAAGCACAAATTAAACATCACAAGAAACAGGGGACTTGTATTTATAGTTTGAGCTTCCCATGCAAACGGTAGTACCATGGAAGTGTGTATAGATTGGACATGGTCATCATCAGAATGTTAATCTCATGTAGTCATAATTTGTGTGTCTTGAACTAGAATGCAATGGCAGATTGAAAATCTGACTTAACATTGTAGTAATACTAATAGTAGTACAGTAGTGGCACTGAGTAGCAGTGGTGCAGTAATAATTCAGCCCCTTTTTTTGTTTTATTTAAAGAAAGAAAAGTGTAGAGCAATATTGATGATACCATGTGTCATAATTTTTTATTATTTTATAGTCTGAAAATGTACAATTTATCACATTTAGAAACATTTTTAGATATTTGATTCGCACATCTTTTGTGCGGACATGTGTCGCGTCATTACCACTGCCTAAATTAAGTTGTGATTGATGTTGCTATGTCCGGTTTAAGACATATTGACATATTAAATACTGAAACCTTTGTGGGGTACAAACGTGGCTGGTGTTTGTATGCAACATTAGAAAACAAAACAAAATGTAATAATACTTCGAGGAATTTATAGTTTTTAAATATGGAAATGATTAATTTAATCCTTTGTCATCACAAGTATGTTACTACTCACTCTGTGCATTGTGTTGATAAAAGTGTACTTTTTCTTTCAACATATGTTATGGGTAATGCATCGTAAACACATCATGTACCATGTACTTTTAATCCATCAGTATATTGGACCTGTACATCAGTGTTGTCATATTATCTTGGTAATGCAGTTAATTTTGGCCATCTTTTGCTTTACTGACTTGCGTGTGCTCAAAAGTACCTGAGTCTTAGCTCTCTTCTTTTCCAGAGCAAATAGCTATACAGTGCTATTCAGTTAATTGCTGCTTATTTCATGTGGAGACTGAATGAAATTGAGACATTATATAATTGTGACTGACCCTTTTTGCTTCTGCACTCAGTTTTGAGGGGAGGGGATTTTGTAATGCTGTATACATGGAGGGGTTCTTTTTTTGTGCTGTCATCACAGAAGTGTTTTTAACTGTTTGTAGACGATAATTACAGTGCCATACCCTTGTCATTTGTGCATTGAAAGAGAGGCCATCTTGAAGTGCAAATAAGTTGTGCCTTACTTGTAATTGGAGGTTCTCACAGTGACTGGTATGAAGAATACTTTTTCAAGGGATGTGACACCATGTAGCCTGTTAGAAATTTACTGTTTTGGTGGAGGCTTTTGTTTCCATCTTCAGGTCTTCTGCCTTGAGGATGGAGGCAGTAGATTCCTCTGAAATCCTGGTAAATTGTTACTGTACTGTTTGACGTTCCCATCTTCCATCTAAAAACACAGAGACTAAAATATACAGAACTGTAATATTGTCTGCTGTCCTTATGGGTATGAAATGTGATCTCTTTGAATTAAGGGTTGAATAGATGGTGTTGTATGAATGGGAAGCTGATGAGAATATTTGGAAGTAGCGGAGACAACATAAAATTGCATAATAACAAGTTTCATAATTTGTGATGATGAAATCCAGGTGTTTTTGTTGGGAGACAGGTGGACAGTGTAGCAAATGTAAGAGGAAAAATCCATAGTCGCCCCCTCCCAGAAAACCCAGACCACGTGGAACACAGTGTAGGTGGGAGTATACTACTAGAATATATTTTAATGATATATAGCTGGAGAGTGGTGATTGGTTTCATGTGGCTCAGGATATGAACCAGTAACACATGTACAATCACAGCAGTGGAGTTTCAGATTCTGTAGAAGGAGATGAATTTCTCGACTGCCTCAGCTTTCGAAGGTGTGCTCAGCTCCATATAATAATTACCTGGGTTTGTTGATGCAACAGTAGGAATACTACCTTCTGTTTTTAGTGAGCTGACTACCATACCAAGCTGAATTGCTGTGGTAATATAAATACATCTTCATATACTGGATGGTTCAGTACAAAATTTCATTGAAGTTATATAAGCTGGTCATGTGATACCAGACATGCATTTTTTCTGAATTTAGGTCACCCCTTCCTGTGTATTATTCATATTAAATTGTCTGGTACTGATGGGTTAAAACTGAAAAGAATTCCTTGTTGTATTAGACTTTTTTTTTCTGCCTTTAAAAGTGTTATCATGGCCAGCAGAAGCATGAATGATTAGGAGTCATGTTATATGCGTCAAGATGCATTGCAGTCCGCTGTACTGTCAGATTATAACACAAAAGGGGGGAAAGCTCATTGTTCTACATGTGCCTTCTGATAGTGACGAAAGACCACAACCAGTGTCCATGACTTCATCATCAGGAAGTTTTGATGGCAGTTTCAGGTGCCAAGTAAAAGCATAGTGTAATCATTTGTGTATACATATACTGAAAAACTAAACAATAATTTCAGTTTAATTTAGGCTAGAAGTTTTATTGTAATGTTATGAAGAAATAACCTTATAAAGTAACATTAAATGGCAGGGGAAGACCCCTTCTAGCACAAACTATCATTTCTTGTGCCTGTGTGTGTTTTACTGGTAAGATGACAAAACCTGGCTATATTAGGTTGTATCATTGCAAATGTAATTTGTGTTGGTATAATGACATTTGATATAGCCAAACTCTTCAGAACAAGAGTGTGAAGGGATGTGTCCTCTCTTGCAGATGTTTTACTTCTCATGTGCTAGATTAAGAGACATAAATGATGATACAGTAGCATTCAAATGTGTGTTGCTAAATAAGGCAAAACAGTGGTAGGATTTTGGTACATGCAGCTTTTATGTGTGCTGACCACATGATTTAGTTGTGTGGTAATGATCAAACATAATGAAATGCCATTCTGCTTCAGTTAAATTGAAACGCTTACCAATTGATCTTGTGGAAACATGGTTTCAGTTCCAATTTTGGTCGCGTTTCTAAAGTCATAAGATCGATCATTGTTAAGGTAATAAAAATGTGTCTGGGTGAAATCTGTGGCACAGCCTGGGTAGGCAAACATTTGTCTGACATGTTTCCTATTAAGAATTGTTTGAAACAAGGAGATGCTTTTCAACTTTGCTTTAGAGTATGCCATTAGGAGGGTACAGGTAAACCAGGATGGCTTGAAATTAAATTTTACACGTCATCTTTTGGTTCATGGTGATGATGTTAATGTATTGAGCAGAAGCATATGTACTATAAAGAAAAACAGAAGTTTTAGTAGTAGCTAGTAAGAAGAATGAACTAGCAAGCAGTAAATGCTGATAAAACTAAGTATTTGATCATAAATCAAGATCAGAATGCGGTATGAAGTCACAATATGGACATTGTTAATAGTTCCTTCAAAAGGGTGGAACAGTTCAAATTTCTGGGAACAACCCTTGTGAATCAAAATTCTATTAAGGAAGAAGTTAAGAACAGATTGAAATCAGGGAATGCTTGCTGTTATTTGGTGTGTAATCATTTGTTTTCCAGTTTGCTATCCAAAAATATGTGGGCCATTTCATAAAAAATGCACAAGGTGGCAAAACTGCGGAGTGCATGAAGCAATCCCAGTGAAAGTTATGTCAGTTACAGTTGAATACTTGAGGAAGCAGCACGTGTGTTCATTGCTTCCCTAGTGTACGCCGTTTTGAATTGACGAGTGTTAGACATGGCGTCTGCAGGCGCCTCGGGTACTGTGACGGGTGAAGATCAAAGATCATACGTCAAGATTGAAACTTTACGTGGCAAAACCCCTACAGAAATTGTTGCTATTGACGAAACGTGGGTTAGAAACTTTGAACCGGAGTTGAAATCGCAGTCAAACAAGTGGAGAAGTCCATCCTCCCCACGACCCAAAAAATTTCGACGAGCGCAATCAAAGGTCAAGCAAATGATGATCTTTGCTTATGATCACCGAGGAATCATCATGACAGATAGAGTTCCATGTGGAACAAGTGTGACAGCA
>Ga0209629_10003992_pt1 | contig 10784 bp, 6 predicted proteins | sample TergutCu122P5_FD_187286 | JGI IMG/M metagenome (GOLD analysis project Ga0209629, IMG submission 187286) | Cubitermes ugandensis P5 segment gut microbial communities from Kakamega Forest, Kenya - Cu122 P5 (SPAdes) (version 2) | ecosystem: Host-associated > Arthropoda: Insects > Digestive system >... | reverse complement strand
GGGGGTGCTTATAAGTCTTAGCCCGACCTACTTCCCGATGTATTTTGTTTGATGGTTAGAATATTTCGTTTTATGCTGGTCTTGTTATATACATAAATAGTACTATTATTCCTCCAATTATGATTACAAATAGGATATATGAAACTTAGTATCTTCTGTCACTGTAGCTTGTTTCCTTCCAGGTCGGGCTAAGGACTTATCAGCACCCCTGTAAATCTATGGGATTTATACGAGATTTCCGTGAATAACTACCCAACAGACAAAGTACCTTATTGTCAAAACAAATAATTGTGCATGCAATCAAGCTGACATCCAAGCATTTTCAGAGTTTTATAAGAATATTATTAAATATACTCCACAAAATACTGATAAATATATGCCATTGGATGTTTGTTTCACGTTCTCAAGAAAATTAAACATAACATTTCACTTGCCTGATTAACAAATTGTAGAAATACAAATTCACGGTACTCAGGAAAAATATACACATAGTTCAAAAGCCTATGGGATAAGAATTTTCTGTCCCCAAAACTCGTAATGATAAATTTTATGTAGAATGAACAACAACGGGATGCAGAAAATAATGCAGAAATATAGAACAAATGGACGAAGATGACTTGCAAGACCTCTGAAGAGACTAATAAACAAGGCCATTTCAGGTATATTACAGCATAATTTGTGACAGATGATGATGATGTTGAACTGTATGTTGGTTGAAAGTATGATGATGATGATGATGATGATGATGATGATGATGATGATGATGATGATGATGATAATAATAATAATAATAATAATAATAATAATAATAATAATAATAATAATAATAATAATAATAATGCTCTAAATAAAAATTCTTCAGAGCAAAGTCCTAATTCGAAAAATTTTCCTATTTATTCTGAATATATCTTAACTTTAAGTACAACAGTACACGAAGAATATATCTAGGTTACATTTTGTAACAATGTAGAATTGGGAGAACTACATGAATTGGTAACTATTACATTAAAAAAATACAAACACACAAATAAAGGACTTTGCTTAAAACACAAAAAAATATACTAGTTTAAGGTAATAAACATGCTGAAGTAAACTGTCTATGATGTCATATTTTCTAGGGGCGCCATTTGTTATTGGCTTTAATGTTCATGATATTGCATCAGCAAGTCCAGAATTAGAGAAGTATTGTGTATGCAACTTACACTCTTCTCTGAATAATCTGTAACAACTCAGCTGTTACCATTGCACTTCTACTTACAAATCACAGGCTGGATTCAAAACAAAAGATCCCAGTCCATTTGCTTTTGTTGTCTTCATCCAGTTGTAGTAACATTAGTAAGAGTACAACATAATAAGCAATTACTTGAGGCTATATGTAAACATGTTTGATAAACTGTAATCTAGATGACATTTGTACTGAATATTCTGACGTGCCACTCTATTCCACATGTTTTTAGAGACACTATTTCAATTATCTGCTGATTAGAATAATTATATAACATTAAATAAAACTGTATTCATGACACTTTTCATACCATGTTATAAAGAAATTTCATGTGATGTTCCTCTTGTGTAAATGTAAAATAAGTACATAAAACTTATCAAAAATTTCAGCTTAATTGTCACTACATTAACAAGAGTAAAAGGTCATTTCAGTGATTTCTGTGTGTCATGGCACATGTCTCTTTCTCTTGCAATAGAGGTACATGATATTTCAATACTACTTAATTGTTAAAGTATGTAATTATTTAAGCCACTTAGCAGTGTCCTTTCTTCTTCCACGCAGCGAGATTCAAACACACACCTGTAAAGTTGATGGCTGTAGAAGTCATGTTAAGTAATCTTCTGTAATACAGCTCATTGTGTTCCATTCCTAACACATTAATTTAAACCTATATTTTTAGTGCACATAACACTCATATACTGTAATTTCATGGGCATACAGAGAATCTTTCCCAAATCACTGTGGCCACAGAACCTCTTTGTATTTAAAATTTTTTATGGAATTCTTAATAAATTATTATATATGTAGCTAAACAATAGACTTCAAACAAGGCTAATAATCATTAAATGACAAACAAGGACACAAAATAAACATATCATTTAATTCCACATGTACGAAAATAAAAATCTCAGTTCCTAAATTCAAAATATGATTAATGGTGTAACAAATTAAAAATGAAACTCTTTTCAAAATGTGGTCATTATAACAAGTGTTAAAATAATTCAGAAACACTGAAAGAATGAATCAATGTAATATAAAAATTAAAAATGTTCATGTGAAGTAAAGCATAATAATGCTATTATCATCTTTATATTGGATTAACATTTCTCACAGAAGTCTCACATTCAGTTTGTGTGACCATGGAGGTCTGTGGAAAACCATCAGGAAAACACTGATCTATAAAAGAAGCTTTCTATAAGAATACCTGACAAGGAGTTCTTGCCTTCCCTGAAAAAATAACATGAAATTTAAAGTAGAATGAAAAATGTTAATATCAATTTCAAATTGTCAGGACGACATTCAATCATTATGCTGAATGGCAAATAGAATTGCATTCCTCTATAACATCAATTAACTTTGCAATAGAAAATCTAAGAATTTGACAAAAAATGATCAGAACTCTTCAAAGTTTTCAATACAATGTTTGTTGTGAGTCTACAGGTTAATTTGTCATCAGTTATGTGTTCCAGAGCGAACTTATGTGATTTATATTAAAATTTTAGTCTGTATTAATTCAACATGCTGTACTTGTGCAGGTGCATTCAAACGAAAAATTTGATGCGTTTGTAAAAGTATATGTGTGTAAAAATACTATTAAATTAATTCATAATTTAAGTTTACAACAGTCAAATATTATGCACAAAATTAGTACTCTTATTCACTGTAACTGCTTGATACACACAATTCCCTCTTGTAAACTTATAACAGTGTCTAGTGGAGGAAAAATTCCCGGTAGCTGAATAAGTGTCAACCCTGATTTTTTTTTTCTGTATTAATTTCCAGACTATTTTCTGTTGGAAATGATGTTAATTAAAGTCATGACGAGTTCTAAATATAAGTTGACTTCATATATAATGTAATACAAGGATATTAAGTGTAGTCATCTACAAGGATTGTTTTATCTTCCAAAATTATAAATACATCTTCAATTAATAGTCGACATTAACGGCAGACATAATTTAGCCTAGAACAAAGTCTGATTATACCACGCTTTCATACGGTCTTTGGTAAAATGTCATTCTGTACATTTCTTTTCAGTATAATGTATCCATGCCTGGCAAGTTTTTGTTTTGGCTGCTGGTCTCACTACTAGTTCCCAGATGAGATTTTCTAGTGCTGGAACTTGATACCCCTGACCATGAGAATGAAGGTGGCCTGTGCTGTTTGCCGTCCATTCGTAAACCGTCACGACGATGGCTTCTTTTCCAGCACATATTGAGGGTGTCGGCAGAAGCTCTAACCACCTTCTCCGTGCAGGTGAAGGCAAGGAAAATGAAAAGACCCTGGAGAGTGTTGAGGGCGATGAAAGTATACCAGAGGCCCTCAACATTCAGGTAGCCGGCTATGAGGCCCACGGTCCACGTGAGACCCATGACGAGGGCTAATCGGATGTAGAGGCGGAAGTCACGCTGCGTTCCGCTGCTGGAAGTGAAGCGAGTTGTGGACGTGGTTGAGAAGATCATGTGCGCGCTCGAAGAGAAGAAGGCGATGTTGAGAATCATCACCAGGGCCAGAGGTAGCGCGAAAAATACCAGCAGCGCGTACCGGTGGCTGAACCAGCAGTTTTTCCTGCCAAATCCGGGTCGAAAATCGTTTACCACCGATCCTGTAGACAAATTCCTAAGGGTTACATCACCGTAATTTTAAAATGCCGAAACATAAAGAAGATAATGAACTCCAGTTAACTTTATATTAGGCCATCCCGGTGGCCGCACGATCTAAGGCATAGGTCTGCGGCCTCTCGCTTGCTGGGATTGTGGGTTTGAATCCCGTGGCAGGCATCGATGCCTGTCTCTTGTGAGTGTTGTGTGTTGTCAGGTAGAATTCTCTGCGAAGGGCCGATCCCCCGTCCAGGGGACTCCTATCGAGAGTGTGCGTGTTTGAGTGTGTGTGCATGCATGCGTAATTGAGTACAATCAGGTCCAATAATAGCCCTCTACACCTATAATGCCTAGGTAGATGAGGTCAGACTAAGGGAGGAAAAAGAACTCTAAATTAGGAGATACGGAACATTTTGTTTGGCAAAAACATGATAATGTAGACAAATAGAGTGACGTGCGAGGAGGAGATGGTACTATATTATACGTACCATCCCTTCCTTACAAGTGTGTATGATACAACAATACAAAATTCTCTCAAGTAATTAACAACCCTGTTTCATTTAATCGCTCAGGTGTTCACACTGGGTAACGTTATTGATAACTACAGATATTGCCCAAGTAGATTACAGTCTCGCGGTCGTGATTAATTGGGACGGACAGTACCGTCCTAAACATCAGAAACTATTTTCAGTGTAAAACCCCCATTTGATTCCGAGCACTGAAGAAATAGCAGCCCTGAAATTTGGTAATAAGCCCAAAAGTACAAAGATCATTAAACTTCATTTTGAACAAAATACAGGTACGCTTTGCAAACATAAAATACATGACAGACAAAGGGTCTCATTCTGTGAACACAAAATAAATCAACCACGCCTATTGAAATAAAGTGACTGAGCTAAGAGCAACCTGCCAAATTTTAGGGAAGTGAAGACGCCGACTCGCCAGGCAGGTCGTCGAATTCCGATTCATCGGAACCAGTCACGAAAATTCGAAAGAGTGGTTTTAAAATGGGTGATTATGAAAGGTCGGAATCACGAAAATCGACTTTCACGAAATTATAGACAACACTGAAAATACAAATTGTGATTCACAAATGTTATTGAAGACTGAGAAATTTTCTGATAATGTGTCATGTTCCACGCACTGATTTCCTTCGAAAGTTACTGGAGATAATTTTTCAACTTCAAAATTTTTAGACTCTTGTACAGAGACTTCGGCCCCACACCAGTTGACAGGAGTACATGTAATGTTGTTACCTACACCGTATGCTAATCTTAATTTCGTGTGTCTAAAAGATAACATTGTGAATTTATAAAATTCTGAACTGGTTTTATCGCTACTACTACTACTACGGAGACGGGATGGCGTTGACGGTGTAGTGAGTAGGTTACTGGCTGATCGATACTGAGTTCGAATCCCGGCATGGGCAAAGGAAACTCTTTCCCTGGGAATAAAACAGCGGGGGCGTGAGGCTCACCAATCAACTCCATCTAGTGCCAAGGATAAGAATAACTGGAGCCATACCTCTACATAAATTCACGACGTGTACAGGGACATTATTGGTACTATACTACTACTACTACTACTACTATTATTATTATTATTATTATTATTATTATATTACTACTAATATATTATTACTACTTCTACTACTATAATACTACATCAACAACAACTACTACTACTACTACTACTACTACTACTACTACTACTACGAGTACGCTTATTCTCTCACGTTGTCTCTCCAGAACTGTTAATTTCTGAATGTTTACGTTCAGTACAATTGTGATGTTAGAGTAAGTCGCAGGTGCAGCTAGACAAGTGCTGCCTTCAAAATACACGCATTCCCATCCTTATGTCTCTTCCTAAGCAAGCCATTGTCACTCGATATATAGTGGAACCCTTTTTTTCTTCTTCTTTGTTTCCTTCTTTCTTTCTTTCTTTCTTTATCATTTCAAAGTACTCTCTACAGGGCAACTGCTGGAACATTGTCAGCTTCTCGCGGGTACCCAGCATTTACTCTTCATCGACAGATTCAAAACGATTCTGTAGACCTTGAGAACTGAGTGGACTTCTTTAAAGAAAAACGACAATGGAAATTTTGCTTTATTTGCTTAATTACTTCAAAACACCTGCCAGACGTCATACACAAACTGAAACAATTTCTAAAAGCACAATAGTATCTTGTTTAGATTTATACGTTCCATGTTCGGTGTTATGTATAACTATGTCATTTACTGTGTTGCCTGCACTAAACAAATTGATCGATGCTTACCTGCAGGAGCGCAGTCCGTGACGACTGCTGCCACTACAAAAATAAACGGCGCCATCCAGGTCCATGAGGAATAGAGAGCAAACTTGCGCCACTGTTTCCCAGCGGATACACGCAACTCGGACGTGGCAAGCCGCAGGGTCCGCCATACGTCGAATGCCATGGTCAGCATCCAGGAGAAGGAAGCCAGGAAGAAGTAGTGAGTAGCGACGGAAATCACCCTGCATGACCCGCTGCCAATCTGCAAAGTGCAATCGACAAGTACTTACTCCTTGGAGCAGAGTCCTTCTTGAGAAGCTAACCGGTTTTCTGCTAGTCCTGAAATTCCTCGCATTAATGGAACCAGAATGCTCATTACTGTGTTTACAAGTGCCCGCCACCTGTCCCTATCCTGAGCCCGATCATTCCAGTCCATGGTCCCCATCCCACTTCCTGAAGATCCATCTTAATATTATCTTCCCTTCTAAGCCTGCTTCTTCCAAGTGATCTGTTTCCCTCAGATTTCCCCACCAAAACCCTGTATGCACTGCTCCTCTCTCCCGACAAATAGAAAGATGTAGCTGTGATTACCAAGAAGATAAGCCTATATGGGCGAGAGGAATTTATTTCTTTGTATTCGTAATTTCAGTAATAGAAGTGGTAAGTGCTCATCTCCGCGATCTAGCTGCATTACTCCCGAGAAAAAGCCCTCGGTAGTCACAGTAACATCGTGGTAAACTTACTATCTCCATGCCTGTAAATTAGAATGTAGCTTGTGGAACAAGATAGGACTCTAACTATCCGGAAACATCACGATAATGTAAATAGCTCCATAACAGTTTTGACAGGAGAAGGGAAAATCCGCAACACATTCTCGACCCACCCACTTCCGGGGGTTCAATTCCGACAGTTCAGCTCGTAATTGATAATGTTTAATAACAAGCCATTACAGGCGGTCATTACAGTATATGTAAAGGTGCAGATGTCCTGAGTTGAAAAACGACATATTCTAGATGGCGGTATTTGACGGAAGAGAGGGTTTGGCCATTTTACTGTCGAGAAAGACCCCCGATCCTGCCGTTTAGGGAAGATTTGGAAGTAATGGGACAGCGGAGAAAAAAGATCCTTCTTTTCCTCACAGAAAGCCACTTCATTGACTGAGGTGTCGAGGCTCAATCTACCACGTGTTGACGCAAGAATTTCAAACGAACATTACCAGCTGGAAATCCAAGCAGTACGAACTAAAAATGCAGTTATTTGCATAAAGATATAAGCCTACAAATTTGTCAATACAAACGAAACTTACCGGTCTTGGTAAACAAAGTGAAGATTCGTAAATTACTTGTGGTGTTCTAGTGCAATATTTATAGTATTTTTGAACATGATCCTTTCAAAACTGTAACGAAATGATACATTCAGTAGAAACAGAAATAACTAAAACTTCCCTACGTAGAAGAGAAAAAAAGGTCCAATTTCGAATAAGGAGGCAAATTTCTGTACAAAGCAAAATATTTCTATTTTTCCAGTACTATGTTTGTGCAGAAAGAATGCGTCTGTGGGCACATTTCTAATGTCATCCTTCACAAACTGAACTGTAGATATTACTACGTAAATGTTTACGTTTAATTACAAACACAGGAAGACAAACGAAAAAGAAAATCTACCACAAAAGGTGACTTCGGGTTTATTACAGATACTTAATTGATTGCGCCACGATAAAAGTCGCTACACTGATTTTGACGGATAGAAAAACAAACACGACTTCAGTAAATGTTAATAAGTTGAAGTTTTCTAAAATGCAGTCCAAAATGACTGGTACTGAAATGCAAATTTCTACTTGTGCACTTATTCGCTAATTGTTCATAACACTTACCTCTAGAAATTGTCCGATTATGAAGAGAGTGTAGGCGGAGAGAAGTGAAAAGCATAATGAGGCCAGGTTCTTGCCGGACAGGTTCCTCAGTTCGGGCAGAAGTGCAAACGCCGTCAAGTGCAACACAAGGAAAACAATTGAGACGCCCAGACCAGACATTGTCACATAGCTCATATTGGGGTTGAATTTATCTATATATTCGACACCTTCATCTGTGCATATCTCCAAGTGACCGTCATGTCTAATATAAAATTGATCTCGAGGAAAAGTCCGATGATAGGCTGGAACATTCACTGTCCCATCCTCTAGTATCTCATATTCATCTGGCTCAAGAAGAAACTTCGGGCAATGGAGAAAATATTCCGACATATTGTTGGTTGAAAAAAAATGGCTCTTGTTGCGATATTCACCAATATTTGCAGAATAATCTTCTGTTGAATCTACTGCAGGTAAAATGCTGATACAGTTACCAGCAATGTAATCTTGTCCTTCTTGTGAACACACAACCTCACGACACCGTCTGAAGAAAGGGTCATACAGATGATTCCTATCAGAACATGCCCGTTCCATGCCCACGATATTCCCAGAATCAGGAGAAAGATCAAACAGCACGGCGAATGCTTTGGGACTGAATTCTTTTCCATAAATCGACACGCGGCTTGATGCTCTAACACAGGCCAGGTTCTGGACAGGTACGTTATTGCATATTGCACAGTGCGCGTTTCTATAGCCGTCGTTCTGATAAAACACCAGCGCCGTGTATGCTTCACATCTATTCCTAACGTCCGCATTTGTCCAATTGAGACCGCACGTGCGGATGATGCCCGTTGGACAACGACGAACAATGTGTTCTGAAGTGTCTGGTAGGACAGGGTCTAGATTGCAGTTGTAAGTTTTGGTTCCTTCGTTGGAAGGGAGGTGGATAACCCACGAATTCTTTTCCGCCTCAAATGAGAGTGCGCGAGATATGTCAACAATTGTCAAGTTGGGGGTCAAACTTTGCATCAGATTGGGACATTCAATTCTAGGTTTCCATACATCTGTGCTGTTGGGATGGAGGTCCCCATGACAGAGAGCGCAATGTACATTTCGATACGTAAGGCCTGATCGGTGGCTTGTAACTGGCATGGTAGCCACTGGATCACGTAGGCTCGGGTTGTCATCTTCACACCTGGACCGCGTACCAGCATCACCCCATTCAGGTGGACATGTTGTCAACATGTAGATGCCACCGAACTGACGCAGATCGACGCAAGTGAAGGATGCCGCACCGCGACGCTGCTCCGCTGCCACGAAGTGTGTGGAGTCCAGACAGCAGTCTCCGTAGCGGGCGCATTGAGAGTCACACAAACAGTTACGTTCCTTCCAGTCCACCAGGTGGTCACCCAGACGCGAGCGCTCAGTCCCAGGCTCGTGTTCGCAACTTCCTTTACCATCACAAGCCCTGAAAACATAGGATAAACATCTCTGTTATAAAGAAATATTTTTCTATGATGTTCAAAAACACAGGAAGGACACACGCGTGATATGGGCTGCTCTGATTAGAGATTATAGCGTTCTGAAGAACAGGAAGTGCAACCTTGTCACATGAGAGTCATGTCCCGAAACACAGAACGTACAACCTATAATATGGCGATATTATTAAGGGGATAGAATGTCCCTAAATACACAAAGTTGAACCTTATGATACAGAAATATTAATTTTATTGTTTAATTTCCTGGTATTCCAACAGATTATCCCTACACTACAAAAAAATTAATAATGAAATGCAAAGAACCTAATTAAATGTAATGCATTCATTTAGCACGGCTTCCTTGACGTTCGAGTGTCACGTGTGAAAGTTCAGGTTTAAATCTTATTTGTCTACAAATGCACTTTGCAGATGCTTTTAATTTTCGGTCTATGCTAATTAGCTTGCATGATATTGGTGTAGGCCAACCGATCTTCCGAAATAGAGTGGAATCACATTCGTAAAGGGTCTGACTTAAAATTCATATATATTTTTTTTAATCTCAGAAAACTTTGGCAGCTCCACGCACTACCTTCCTATACCAGAAACTATTATTTATGGTTGTTCCAAAATGTACAGCTCAGTTAATCCTCCTTCTCTGTGAAAATATCACAATTTAATTGTTCTAGGATTTGATTTACAGATGCATACAACAAAGTTAGGAAATTTACGGATAGTGTTGAAAATCTGGCATGTTGTTTGCACTTGCTCAATTATTTTAAAAAGCGTAAGACTTGCGAAAATAATTATACTGGATGCAGAATTTGCTTCTTCTCTGCACAACTTTTGCACAAAACCTTTATTATAGCGTTGAAGGTATATCAAGTGAAGGGCGAATTGAAAAATGCGGTGGATGCTGCAATAGTATGTATACAGACACCACCCTGATATGAGCATAGAAGGATTGAGAAAAGCCATGAAAACACTCAACCAGGCTGGTTTCTGAACCCCATCCCAACCCTTGACCTCGCAGTACGAGAAGAGATTACATAATCAGTGAATTACAAAGATCTACGTAAGTATATATATTACAATGCAGGGCAATTGACTTACGTGTTAGGTGACTCGAGGTCGAGGTGACTGACTGCTAGGGGTACGGCGGAGTACAGAAGTCCAAACAGGAGCAGGAGCAGCAGCACGCCGCCCTGAGACGCAGCCGTCATGACGTCTCTAGTGTGGCTCCTCACTTGCCTCACCACCACCCGTCATGTCTGCAGGCGAACAGGTTACAATTTAAGTCAGCCACATATGCGACTTCGGGAGCACACGTAACGTTAATTATGTTCTGTGCTTGATTCATCGTACCGCTTGTGATTTGTGTTGA
>Ga0209629_10003991_pt1 | contig 10784 bp, 6 predicted proteins | sample TergutCu122P5_FD_187286 | JGI IMG/M metagenome (GOLD analysis project Ga0209629, IMG submission 187286) | Cubitermes ugandensis P5 segment gut microbial communities from Kakamega Forest, Kenya - Cu122 P5 (SPAdes) (version 2) | ecosystem: Host-associated > Arthropoda: Insects > Digestive system >... | reverse complement strand
CAGGACGAGCAGTAGTCGAGCGTGTGGTCGACCGACTCGCCGCGGCGGAAGCGCTCCGCCTGGGGGCCGACGTACTTGGGCCCGGCGAACAGCGGCGTGACGGCCATGACCGGGCACTGCGTCTCGCAGATCGTGCATTTCACGCAGTGGTCGACGCTGGCCTTGGCCAACAGGTTGTACTCGTGGCTGGTTTCCTCGAACATCGCTAGTCCCTCCCGGTCCGCAGGATGGCTTCGGCGGCGGCCCAGGCCGAGCCCAGGGCGATCCCTTCGCCCGATTTCTCCGACCAGCGCAGAGCCCCGGCCAGGATGGAGCCGGCCGCGTGGAGATTGGCGTAGACCGGCTGGCCGGTGGCGTCGATCACGCGCATTTCGGCATCGACCCCGACCCCGACCTTGAACAACGCCTGGTCGCGCCAGAAGTCCCCGGTCAGCAGGTCGGCGTTGGCGTCCTGGCCGACGATGCCGCGCAGGGGCAGCCCGAACAGCTTTTCCGTGATCCGACCGTGGGAGTCCAACTGGATGGCGCCCGATTCCCAGCCGCCCGGGGCATAGACGAACCGCGCGGCCGGCCAGGCCTGGTCGTGGCCGGCCTGGTGCAGCGTGACGGACTCGAGCCGGTCGGCGGTGGCCGCGAACCCCACCACGGCCGAACCGAGGACCACCCGCACGCCGGCGGCCCGCGCCGCCGCCATCAGGGCGTTGTGGAGACGCAATCCGGGGACCGAGGGCGGGATCAGGGAAATCTCGACAACGGGCCGGCCGATCTGCTCTTGGACATCACGCCAGGCCGTCTCGTCCGCCAGCCCGAGCAGGGCCGGCAGCCCGACCACGGCCTCGTCGGCCAGGACGTCCCTAACGGCCAGGGCGAAGCGCTGGCGGAACGACGGCGTGTCCAGGCTGCGGGCGTAGGCCACCGCCGAGCAGTCCGACTCGCCGGGCCGGGCCGGCAGGTCGATCCGGTAAGCCCGCGCTCTCACGGGCTCGCCGGCCGCGTCGTTCCGGGCCAGGTTGGCGGCGCACAGCTCGGGGGAGAAGTCCTTCAGCTGGACCGGCCCGACCACGGCCACGGACTGGCCCGGCGCGAGATGGCCCGCCGCCATCGACGGCTGGTAGAGGGCTGTCGGGCGGCGCGCCCCGACGGCGGTCGGCAGCGTGACGTTGGCCTCCGGGTCCCCGGCCAGGAGATTGGGCACGAGCGAGCGCAGCCAGTCGACGGCCTGGCGCGTCCGGTCGGCGCCGATGGCGGCGTAGGGGTGGGCCGGGTCGGTCTCGATCAATCGGGCCATCGCCTCGAACGGCCGGTCCACCCGGTCCGGCGCGTAGCCGAGGATGTCGATGGTGCCCTGGCTCAGCGGCAGGCCGCCCAGGCCCTTGGTCAGCAGCGTCACGCTCTGGCCGGCCTGGGCCAGCCGGAGGGCGCTGGTCAGCCCGGCGAGGCCGGCGCCGATCACGATGGTGTCGGCCATCTAGACCACCTCCTTGGTCTGCTCCGGCAGGTGGGCGACGTCGAGGATCCCCTGGAGTATCCAGTCGTCCAGGGCCGCTTGGCGCGCCTGGTCGCCGTGCAGGATGGGCCAGAGCCCATACCAGCGGTTGGTCAGGAACAGGCGGAGCAGGCCCGTGGCCCGCTCGATGTCGATGGCGCCCTCCTGGAAGGCCACCGCGGCCGTGCGGGAGGAGCAGAAGCCGCCCTGGCAAGGGCCCATGCCGAGCCGGAGCTGGCGGCGCAGGTCGTCCAGGGTGGCCCGTGGGTTAGCTTTCAGCAGTTCGACGAACTGGGTCCGGCTCATCAACTCGCACTCGCACAGGATCTGGTCAGACATCCGGTCGGCTTCGCGCTGCTTCAGCCGGTGGTTGAGCTGGTAGTAGTGGCCCGGGCGGTTGCCGGGGCAGGGCTCGTCGGCGGTCGGGCAGGGGCGGTGGTCGCCGGTCTGGGCCTCCATCGCGTCGACGATGTGCTCGGCCATCAGCCGGTAGGTCGTCAGCTTGCCGCCGCCGATGGTCAAGAGGCCCTTGAGCCCGTCGTGTTCGGCGTGGTCGACCACAGACATGCCCCGGCTCATGTGGCGGGTGTCGCTGGCGGCCACGCGGTCGTCCTTGATCAGCGGGCGGGCGCCGGCCCAGACGTGGAGGGGGCGGGCCTGGCGGAAGCCGGGGGCGAGGAGTTCGGCCGCGTCCATCATCTGCTGGACTTCGCTGCGGGGGATTTCCAGGTGGTCGGGGTCCTCCGCCCGGACGTCGGTCGTGCCGATGATCGAGACGCCGTGGACGGGCACGATGAGGTCGCCGTCGGCCGGCTTGATGCAGCGGTTGAGGCAGACGTTGGTGAAGCGGTTGACCGCCACCATGATGCCCCGGCCCGGCACGACGCTGACGGGCTGGCAGCCGGCCATCGCCGAGACCTGGCCGGCCCAGGGCCCGGCGCAGTTGAGGACGAAGCCGCAGTCGATTCGCACCTCCTCGCCGGTCTTCAGATCGGTCGCCCGCACCCCCGTGACGTGGTCGCCGTCGCGCAGGATCTCCGTCAGGCGCGTGTAGGTCAGGATCGCCGCGCCGTACTCCTCGGCCGAGCGGGCGGCGCTCCAGGCCAGCTGCCAGCCGTCGACGCCGGCGTCCAAGACGCGGAAGACGCGCTCGACGGCGGGATTGAGACGGGGCTCCAGCCGCAGGGCCTGGGCGGGGTCGATCTCCTCGACGGGCACGCCGGTGGCCTGGGCGCCGGCCAGGAACTGGTCGGCCCAGGTCGGGTCCGGGTCGCCCGGCAGCGTCACGAAAAAGCCGCCGGTCCTCTCGACGGCCTCGGCCTGGATGCGGCCGACGATGGTGTTCTCGCTGGCGCACTCTGCGGCCGACTCGGGATCGGTCACGACGTAGCGACCGCCGGAGTGGAGCAGCCCGTGGAAGCGGCCCGAGGTGCCTTGGGCCAGGTCGGCCTTGTCGAGGAGGACGGCGCGGTAGCCCCGCATCGCCACGTCGCGGACCACCCCCACCCCCGTGGTGCCGCCGCCGATCACCACGACGTCGGCTTGTCGTTCGATCATGGAAACTCCCTTGCCTTGGGGGGCGGCACCGCCACGAGCCACGAGAGGTTGGACTCCTGCGGCAGGTTGATCCCCTCACGGGGTTCGCGGCGTCGGCGCGTTCGCCAACAGTCGCTCTTACCGTACTGAGTTGTGCTTTGGCCAGCCTACTTGGGGCAGGTAGCAGCACCGATTGAGAGTCTGGGGGCAGACCCGGGCGAAGCCGTCGCGAGAGTGCGGCGACAGCCCTCGCCGACGGTCCGACTGGGTGGAATTTCGCCGGGGCCCGCTGTGTTGATCAGGCAAGGGAAATATCCCGGTCGGGTGAGCGCGAGGCCCGGACACCAGCAGATCCTGCCGATGGCCGGGCCTCTGCGTTGGGTTACGTCGTCGGGGCCCAGCCCCTTACGCCAGCACCGCCGTCGCCTCCAGGGGGTCCGACACAGCGGCGCCGCCTGTGGTCCGCCGACGGCGGGCTACGCCAGCACCACCGTCGCCTCCAGCGGGTGCGGGGCCTCGACGGCGATGATCTCGCCCGTGATGTGCCCGACGGCCCGCAGATCCGCCTCGACCGCCGCCAGGGCGGCCAGGCTGGCGGCGTGGCCCGTCAGTTCGAGCCGGGCGACTTCGGCTTTCATCGACACTTTGGCGGCCGACTTGGCCCCCCGGACGGCGACCAGGGCGGCCGAGACCGTCGCCAGGAGCGAGGCGTCGGGCGCGGGGGGCGCGTCGGCGGGGCCGGCTTCGGCGGCGTCGGGCCAGTCCGCCCGGTGGATCGAGCCGGGGTGCCACCAGCTCCAGACCTCCTCGGCGACGAAGGGGCAGAAGGGGGCGAAGAGCCGGAGCAGGACGGTCAGCGCCAGGCCCAGGGCCGAGCGCGCCGACGCGGCCGGCACCGGGCCCTGCGCGCCGTAGGCCCGTTCTTTGACCAGTTCGACGTAGTCGTCGCAGAAGGTCCAGAAGAAGCGCTCGGTCTCTTCGAGCGCGTCGGTGTACTCGAAGGCGTCGAAGGCGGCGGTGGCCTTCTCCACGACCGCCCGCAGCCTCGCCAGCATCGCCCGGTCCACGGGGGCGCTGACCGCGTCCAGGCTCCAGCCGTCCGGGTCGTTGTCGGGGAAGCCGAGGATGAACTTCGAGGCGTTGAGGATCTTCGTGGCCAGCCGCCGCCCGACTTTCATCTGGGATTCGTCGAAGGGCGAGTCGGCGCCCGGCCGGGCCATGGCCGCCCGCCAGCGGACGGCGTCCGAGCCGAAACGCTCCAGGATGTCCGTCGGCACGACCACGTTGCCCTTCGACTTGGACATCTTCTTGCGGTCGGGGTCGACCACGAAGCCGGACAGGGCCGCCCTGGTCCAGGGCAGGCTGTCGTGCTCGAAGTGGGCCCGCACGATCCGGGAGAAAAGCCAGGTCCGGATGATGTCGTGGGCCTGGGGGGCCAGGTCCATGGGGAAGGTCAGGGCGAACAGCTCCGGGTCGCGGTCCCAACCGCAGGCGATCTGGGGGGAGAGCGAACTCGTCGCCCACGTGTCCATGACGTCCGGGTCGGCCGTGAAGCCGCCCGGTTGGTCGCGCTGGCCGGCGTCGAAACCGGGGGCCGGGTCGCGCATCGGGTCGACCGGCAGCGACTCTTCCGGCGCCATGATCGGGCGGTCGAAATCGGGCTCGCCGTCGGCGCCCAGCGGGTACCAAATCGGGAAGGGAACCCCGAAGAAGCGCTGGCGCGAGATCAGCCAGTCGCCGTTCAGCCCGTTGACCCAGTCGTCGTAGCGGTGCTCCATGTACTCCGGCACCCAGGCCAACTGGCGTCCCCGCTCGATCAGGGCGGCCTTCAGCTCCTCGGAGCGGCCACCGTTGGTCAGGTACCACTGGCGCGTGGCCACGATCTCCAGCGGCTTGTCGCCCTTCTCGTAGAACTTGACCGGGCGGCGGATGGCCCAGGGCTCGCCCTCGAGGTCACCGGCTTGGCGCAGGGCCTCGACGGTGGCGACCCGGGCGCTGACGACGGTCTTGCCGGCCAGCTCGGCGTAGGCGGCGGGGTCGGGCAGCCAATCCGGGGCCTCGGCCTGGAACCGGCCGGTCCGGCCGATGACCGTCCGGGTGGGCAGCCGCAGCTCGCGCCACCACGTGACATCGGTCAGGTCGCCGAAGGTGCAGCACATGGCGATGCCGGCGCCCTTGTCCGGCTCGGCCGCCGGGTGGGCCAAGACGGGGATCTCGACGCCGAACAGCGGCGAGCGGACGGTTGTGCCGAACAGGGGCTTGTAGCGCTCGTCGTCCGGGTGGGCGATCAGGGCGCAGACGGAGACGATCAGCTCGGGCCGGGTCGTCTCGATGAACAACGGTTGGCCGTCGGGGCGGTGGAAGGCCACGCGGTGGAAGGCGCCGTCGGTCTCCCGGTCTTCCAGCTCGGCCTGGGCCACGGCGGTCTGCAGCGTCACGTCCCACAGGGTCGGCGCGTGGCTCAGGTAGGCCTCGCCCCGGGCCAGGTTGCGCAGGAAAGCGCGCTGGGCCACGCGGATCGACTCGTCCGAGATGGTCTGGTAGAGCTGGCCCCAGTCGACCGACAGGCCCAACTGTTGCCAGAGGTCTTGGAACGCCTGCTCGTCGATCTCGGTCAGTTCCTGGCACAACTCGATGAAGTTCTGCCGGCTGATCGACACCGGGCGCTTGGGGTCCGGCCGGTCCGGCGGGACGAACGACGGGTCGTGGGGCAGCTTCGGGTCGCAGCGCACGCCGTAGTAGTTCTGGACCCGCCGCTCGGTCGGCAGCCCGTTGTCGTCCCAGCCCATCGGGTAGAAGACCGCCCGGCCGCGCATGCGCTGGTAGCGCGCCACCAGGTCGGTGTGGGTGTACGAGAAGACGTGGCCGACGTGGAGCGAGCCGGAGACCGTCGGCGGGGGGGTGTCGATGGAGAAGACTTGGTCCCGGCGGGCGGGCCGCTCGAAGGTGTAGGTGCCCTCGTCGCGCCACCGCGCCGACCATTTCGCCTCGAGACCTTCCAGGGCCGGTTTTTCCGGCACGCGCACGTCAGACATGCTGGGCATCTTATTCGCCACGCGGGCGCCCGGTCGTCTTGGCCGTCAGGCCGTCGGGTGGGGTCGGCCCGCGCCAGGGGGGAGGTTACGCCAGCCCCAGGTCGGCCTTGGCCTTGGTGACGTCGATCGTGCCGTCGGCGCCGGCCCAGGTCGCGACATCGACCTTCTGGCCGTCGAGCACGAGGGTGGGCGTCCCTGTGAACCCGGCGTTGTACATGTCGGAGGCCGCCTGTTGCTCCATGGCGTCGACGAAGGCGGCCGTCTGCTCGTTGTCGTAGCACTGCTGGAAGGTGGTCAGTCCCGTCCCCGTCAGCCCGATCTCTCCGGGGATCGTGTCGCGCAAGACCGCGTCCGACAAGCCGCCGAAGTGCGCGTAGATGGCCATGTGATAGGGCAGGAAGGCGCCGACGGTGTCGGCGCAGGCCGACGCGATCGAGGCCGGTCGCGACCATGTCCCGTGGCCGCTGGCCTCGTCGAGGAAATCGCGGTTGCGGAATTCGAGCTGCACCGAGGTGGACGACGCGGCGGCCTGCAGGACGGGGGCCAGCGCCGTCTCCAGATTGGCGCAGGCCGAGCACTGGTAGTCGCCGAAGAGGACCAACGTGTGGGCGGGGGCGGTGGCGGCCGGATTGGCCAGGATGCCGGTGCCGCCGGTGGCCGCGTTCGGCGGCGTCACAGCGGGCCCGCCCCGGGTGGCGGTCGAGCCGCCGCCTGAGGTCGAGGAACCGTCGCGCTGGAGCCACCAGACGATGAAAAGGACGGCCGCTGCCACCACGACGACGCAGAACAGCGCCGTCCAGAGCCGCCGGCGCCGGGCCTTCTTGGCCGCCGCCAGCCGCTCGGCCTGGAGCTGGGCCCTCTTGCGTGTGCTGTTGGCCATGGCGCAACGCCTCGCCGTTGTCTGGCGTCCGGCGTCAGGCGCCGGCGGCGGGGGTCTCGGTGACGGCGGCGATGGCGTCGGTCAGCGTCGTCGGGTCGTCGGGCTTGAGATCGTTCGTGATGTTGGTGCCGTTGAGGCGGAACGTCGGGGTGCCGCGGACTCCGGCCGCCGTGGCGCTGTCGTTGACGGCTTGGACGAACGTGCCGGTCTGGCGCTTGTCGTAGCACTGCTGGAATGTCGTCAGGTCCGCGCCCGTGATGCCGACGGTTCCGGGGACGGTGTCGCGCAGGACGGTGTCGGAGTAACCGTCGCCCTCGGTGGTGGGCTGGTTGTCGAAGATGGCGCGGACGAAGGGGTAGTAGAAGTTGCCCGGGATGGTGTCGGCGCAGGCGGCGGCGATGGCGGCTCGGTTCGACGACTTGGGGTTGCCCGCGGCCGAGTTGGACGAACTGAGGTTGCCGTCGAGGAAGGTCATCGTGCGGAAGACGACCTTGGCCGAGCCGTCGTCCATGATTTTCTGGATGGTGTCGGCCAGGCCGGTCTCGTAGTCCTTGCAGATCGGGCACTGGAAGTCGGTGAAGATCTCCAAGGTCGGCGCGCCCGCCTGGAGGGCGGTCGCATCCGGGAAGACGATCCCGGTCTGGCCCGCGTCGCCGTGCAGCGGCGCGGCCACCCCGCCGGTGCTGGCCCGGTTGACGGCGACGACGGCCACGACGATGACGGCGATGGCGATGACGAGGCCACCGCTCACCATGCCGATGCGGAGTTTCCGTTCCTTGGCGGCTTGCGCCAGGCGAGCCCGCTCCAGCTCCTCGCGGCGGCTGCGGCTGCCTTGGCTCTCGGACTTGGCCATCTCGTACCTCGCGTTGTGTGAGTAATCGTCTGCGTTGGGACAAGATACCGCAGGCCACCCACGCGGTCGCCGGCCTTGTCATTGACCGTCGGCAAGAGTAAAGTGCCGCGACGCCATCGGCGAGGGATGGCCGTGCGTCAACACGCGGGCCTCGGGACGGCCAGGCGGTGGGAGACCCCGGGCAGCGGCCCGGCGGCGCCACCGAACAGCCAGGGAGTGGCCCGTGTTCGGCGCCAGACCCGTTAGGGCGGGCCCAGGCCGGCCGCCGCCGATGTTCTTACCCCACAAGGAATGATGACTCAACAACGTGACCTGGCCACCGAGGCGACAGCGGGTCTGGCCGTGTCGCCCGCGCCGACCGTCCCGGCGACGGCCCGGGATGGGGCGGAGTATCCCGAACTGACCCACCGCCAAATCCTCGGCCTGCTGTCCGGGTTGCTCGTGGCCATGTTCGTGGCCAACGTGGCCGGCACCATCGTGGGCAACGCCCTGCCCGTGATCACGGCCAGGCTCGACAGCACCCAGCAGCAGTACATGTGGATCGTCACCTCCACCCTGCTGGCGTCGACGTCGTCGACGCCGATCTGGGGCAAGCTGGCCGACCTGTTCAACAAGAAGCACCTGATCATGATCGGCCTGGTCATCTTCTCGGTCGGGTCGATCTTGTCCGGCGCCGTCACCAACACCGGCCAGCTGATCGCCGCCCGAGTGGTCCAGGGCATCGGCCTGGGCGCCATCATGTCGCTGGTCCAGGCCATCATCGGGTCGAGCATCCCGCCCCGGGCGCGCGGGCGTTACATGGCCTACACCGGCGCCACCATGGCCGTCGCCACGGTCATCGCGCCGCTCATCGGCGGCTTCATCGTCGAGCAGTCGTGGTTGGGCTGGCGTTGGTGCTTCTGGTCGGCGGTGCCGTTCGCCCTGGCCTCCATCGTGATCTTGCAGAAGCAGCTCCACGTGCCGCACCGGCCCCGCGCCGGCGTCACGATCGACTGGCTGGGCGCCTTCCTGATCACGGCCGCCACCTGCGCCCTGCTGATCTGGATCTCGTTCGCCACCAAGAGCTACGACTGGGTCAGCTGGCAGACCTTCACCCTGCTGGGCTTCGTCGTCGTCGCCGTCATCGCCTTCGTCCTGGTCGAAGGCCGGGTCAAGAACCCGATCATCCCGCTGCCCATCATCTCGATGCGGGTGACCGCGCTGGCCATCGTCGCCTCGGTGGCGGTCGGCGTCGGCATGTTCGGCGGCGCCGTCTTCCTCGGCCAGTACTTCCAGCTGGCGCGCGGCAAGTCGCCCACCATGTCCGGCCTGATGATGACGCCGATGATGGCGGGCGTGCTGATCTCGAGCCTGTTCGTCGGTCGTTTGGTCTCGCGGCTGGGCATCTGGAAGCCGTTCGTCTTGGCCGGCTCGATCATCCTGGCCGTCGGCTTCTTCCTGCTCGGCACGGTCGACGAGACCACGAGCTTCGCCGTCATGAGCGTCTACATGGTCTGCGCCGGCCTCGGGCTGGGCATGACGATGCAGAACCTCGTCCTGGCGGTCCAGAACTCGATCTCCGTGCGCGACGTCGGCGCGGCCTCGGGCTCGGTCACGTTCTTCCGCTCGCTGGGCGGCGCCGTCGGCATCCAGGTTCTCGGTTTCGTCTTCGAGAACCGGCTGACCACGCTGATCAAGGAAGGCTTGCCCGGGTTGCTGCAACAGGCGGTGGCCCAGGACGTCGCCGCCTCGCCGGACAGCGCCCAGGTCTGCGGCGGGGTGCTGTCATCGCTGGGCTCCGGCGGCGCCGGCGGCGTCGATCCGGCGCAACTGGGCCATCTGGCCGCCCAATGTCCGAACTCGGCCGCCCTGCTCCAGGGGATGTCCACGCTGGACGCCTCTGGCGGCTCGACGATGAACATCGCCGGCCTGCCCGACCAATTGGGCGGCTTGCTCCGAGACTCCATCGGCCAGTCCGTCGGTCGGTTGTTCTTCATCGGCGGGATCATCGCCGCCATCTCGGTCATCGCCGTCAGCTTCATGCGCTCGACCCGCCTGCGGACTCATTTCAACATCGAGCCGTCGGCGTCCTCGGCCCAGGAGGACTCTGCCGAGACCCCCGCCGCCTCGCGGCCGACCGAGGAGCCACCCTCCGCGGCCGATCAGGCCGAGCGCGCCGAGGTGGCCGAGACGGAGAGCCCGCCACCGGCAGAACCCACGGCCGAGACCGTCCCACCCGAGGACACAGAGCCCGCCCCCAAACGCTGATCACGCGCCCGCCCAGCGGGCAAGCTTGGGGGGTTCCGGTGAGCCAAGCCCCGCGCGCCCAAGGCCGCGCCCCGGGCGCAAGCCCAACCTGAGCGGGGGGTTCCGGGGGGGTGAAGCCCAGCGGGCCGCGCCCCGGGGGCCAACCTGACGCGAGCGAGACCAAGCCCGAGGGAGACGGGCCGCACCCCGAGCGCCAACCTGACCCGAGGGGGGCTCCGGGGGGCGAAGCCCCTCCGGCCGGGGTCTGGGGGCTTGGCCCCCAGAACAAAGAAACGAGGATGGCACGGCTTGGCAAAGCCAAGCACAGGCCACCCCCAGCCTCGTGCGCGACACTGGGTTCGAACCAGTGACCTCTTCCGTGTCAGGGAAGCGCGCTACCACTGCGCCAGCCGCGCGAGGACGTTGGTGGAGGTCGAGACGGGATTTGAACCCGTGTAGACGGATTTGCAGTCCGTTGCCTCGCCTCTCGGCCACTCGACCGTGTTCCTCCGAGCGGACGACGGGATTCGAACCCGCGACCCTCACCTTGGCAAGGTGATGCTCTACCAACTGAGCCACGTCCGCATGCGCCCGCCGGGCGCGGAAAGTCACCATACACAAGTCCCCCGAGCCGGGCAAGCCTCCGGGGGACCGGCGCTTTTCCATGTCCCGCGCCACGAACGCCAGGCGGGCGCATGCGAACACTAGATGTTGCACCGTATGTCCGATACGCCCACAACATCTAGTGTCCGCGACTCATCCCTCCTC
>Ga0209629_10003989_pt1 | contig 10787 bp, 7 predicted proteins | sample TergutCu122P5_FD_187286 | JGI IMG/M metagenome (GOLD analysis project Ga0209629, IMG submission 187286) | Cubitermes ugandensis P5 segment gut microbial communities from Kakamega Forest, Kenya - Cu122 P5 (SPAdes) (version 2) | ecosystem: Host-associated > Arthropoda: Insects > Digestive system >... | reverse complement strand
GCCTTGTGTTCAGGTTAGTTTCCTCTGAAAATGCTGGCAGTAAATTTCTCTACGTCAGTTCCTTTCAAATGGCGGTACACAAACCACTGGCCGTATATGTACAGTTGCTGGTGGTACATAAAAAAATTTATTTTTTTTTATAATTAAAATTTATAAACATAAATTGCACTATTAAATTTGATTTAAATGTGTTTAAATGTAGAGAAGAACATTTCTACAGTGTACACTAAGATCCTATTTCACTGCTTGAATATAAATACAAAATATCCTCTGTCATCTGATCACGTTAAATGAGAAAAGCAGCAACTGCAAAATGTGAGGTTTCCACAGCAATGTTGTTTCGAGAAATATCCCGAAAATCAGTATCCTGACAGCTGGCATTAATATTTGCAGTACCCAGTGGTAAGCACGCATGTTTTGTATCTTGAAAGTGGTGCACAAGAAAAAAGTTTGAAAAGCACTGCTCTACATCACAGCACCTACATACCAAATATGAAGTGCATGTCTTCACGCCACCAAACTAACCTACTTAGTTTGACAGGAAAACTCTTCTAACACAGGCAAGTTCTGAAAATGCTGTAAATGTTAAACTGTGATTCCAAAGTAGTGATTAGAAACACCTTGGGAAAAATAATATCCTTACTTGCATGCACAAACCAAGCTCTTTGTTAGCAGTTGACCTTTTGGGTATTCATGACCCAGATGATATATATATATATATATATACCCATAACCACAAGCATATAAACACATGGGAAAGGTCCTCAGATGATAAAATGTAAATGTAGTCACATATCACTGGTTGCAACAGAAAAACGTACGTGTTCTTCTTTGGCATGCTGGGTCTGTAGCCAGTGGCAGGGAAAAAGAAGAAATATTTAATGCTCGTACGTAATGGGGGGAATAGTTGCTTCATGAAAATAAACCAAAATCCTAAACCAGAAAGTTCAAGTTCCTATTTTCGTGTCTCGTGAGAAGGGTGTCAGTATGCCATACGCTGTGTACTGCCTGAAAATAGCACTTGCAGAGTATATTCACTTTTCTCATCAAAGGACATCCCAGTATACTACTCCATAAAATGCCTCCACAAATACAATAAACCATACTTTAATAAGTAAGAGAATCAGACAGTTGTAAGGATATAGTTTATTAACACATTATGTAACAAAAACACAACTCAAGTAATTAAATTACAACCTACTGTCTAGGAAAATCTCATGCAACCAACACACGACAATGGTCACAAAACTAAGAACAATCAAGACACAAAGTACATCAAGTTTAATCTCCAAATTCTGGTGCAGGCAGTGGAGTGAGTTACGGGGGGGTGCCAAGTGCAGCATTCAAACCAACATCGATGGCTGCAAACATGTTGAGTGTATGGTGCTATTAGTATTGCAGTAATACTTTCTGTGTTAATATCAATTTTCATATCTTGATTAGCCCCAATATACTGTGGCAGTACAGCATAAAACAGTTCCTATTCCTTTAGGGAAAATTAAAAAAAACATTTAAAAAAAAGCAATACAAGTCAAGCCACGCACTCACGCACGCACGAGCACATCGGAAGAGATCATAGTTTTGTTTGAGTCCGATTCCCCTGCCAGCAGCCAGCCCAGTCAATTGCCCATGACATGCCTGCCTTGTCTGTTTGCTCTTTGTTTGACTAATGGAGTTACTACAGCTTCTTGCGGTGTGTTTCCACTGTAGAGATGTGATAGGAGGGTGAGGGGAAGGGTCCTATGCTGTCACACCACAGCATGCTAGGCTTCCGGGGAGTCGTCCACACATTCACACATCAGGCGGACCGGACCAACTCACACACGCCTTGCAGGTTGCTATTACTCTGCAGCCAATCATTCTAATGTAAATAACGGAAGGTTTTCAAGCAGTAATTAAAGGGAGTCAGTGTATTATAAGAAGCAGGAGGCAAAATAAACCCGCAGTAGGAATGGTGGGTTCTTACCCGTCTGCACAAGTGTTGGCACGATAGATGTGGATGGCACTGGTAGCGGTAGCGGGTGTTGGTATCTGTGGTGGTGGTGGTGGTGGTGATGGTGGTGGTGGTGGTAGCGATGGTGGGTCTGGGTGGCTTCTGCAATCAGATGCTTCTTTTTCAGCTTGGGATCATCAGCGACAGAATGCAATGAGCCTGTCGGGAGAAATGGGTGTGGGAGGGAACGTCCCATCATCATGTAACCCAGTGTTCCCAAACTCCCACCGGCTCCTGCTCCAAAAAATGGTGGACCGTCACCCTTCAGCCACCGACGCCTTTCCTGCTCCAGCTTTTTGCTGTTCACTGCAGTCTTCACCAGGCGCGAGGGAGTCATTCGATTTTCTGGCTCAGGAGGTGCCGGAGGGTTTAAGGATGGGAAGTCCGTTTCAGAACTAGGCACAAATATACCAGGGCGTGGCACTTTCCTGCTGGCAGGGGGTGCGGGTGACTGTACAGGGCCGGTTTGAAACAGTGGGGTCTCTGTCTTGACCGTTTCCTTAAGTCTGGCAATGTTGGGAATTGCACTTGACTGATTCTGCTGCAATGTGGCAACTCTGCCTGATCTTCCTGCTGTCAAACACGGTGGAGGCACAGTCTTATTGCTTGTACTTCCACAATCACTGCTCTTCATGCTTCCCGTAACAGATACAGAAGCAGCAAAGGGAGTGGCTGAATTGGTTGCCAGTGAAGATACAGTCTGACCAGCTGCGGGCTTCCTCGTTTCCTGAGTTTGCTGCAGCTTCTGAGGACTTCTCTGCTTCTTCCTCCTACTAGGATTGTAATTTACGCTACCAGTACGAGTCCGATTATGTGTAGGAGTGGTGAATAAATGACTAAGACCATCAAACAAGCCCTTCAACTGTCCAAAACCAGGCTGTAATTTGTAACTACTTGAGGAGGAGGAGGATGATGATGAGCAAGTTGTCTTCTCTTCCTTTTGCGACAGGTTGCTGCTGCTACTGCTGCTATTGCCACTGCCCACTTTCATAGCCCCACAACTAGCCGAAAGAGAGGCAAATGTGGGGGTATTAATACTGGAGCCCCCACTAGGCTTCTTCCCTTTCTGATGACCTTCAAGGCCACCAAGCAGTTGTGTGAACTTTGTGGCCTCAGGAGCAGGTTTACTGAAGGAAGCCAAAATTCCGTCACTCTTGTTCCTTGCTGCTGCAGCTGCAAATCCCCAGGGTGAGTTCCCAGACTCTGCAGCTGCAGCAGCTACAGTGCTTGGAGCAATGGAACTCATGGACACAGTGGGAAAGCTTGCTACTGACAATGGCATAGTCCTCACAGGCCTGGGCCGTTGCCGGCTTGGCAAGGTGTGAAATAAAGATGCACTCACTTTCACTTTATTATTACTAGTACTACTTTCTTGTTTATGCTGCAAAGCTGGTGCACATTCTAACACTTTGGCTGAAGCTGGACTCTTTACCTTTTTGACCCCTTCCTCCGTGCTCGTGGCACTGTCCGAATCATCCCTGCTGCTACTCGAGCTGCTACTGCTTGTGACAGTAGCCCCCCTTCCCTTCCCCACATTTGCTGCTGACGTCACTGTTGTACCCAATCCACCCACCCGCTTAAACTTGTGATCTGCATAAAAAGCACTCAGACGAAAGAATTTCTGTTTCTCTTTCGAGATGCGATCACTTGTTTCTTCAAGCCTCTGTTGGTCCCCATTGCCCTGGCCTCTAACCCCCGCACCACCGCAGCCACCAGACATTTGAGAGAGGAAGGAAGAGGAGTAGCAGCTGGTAGCGGCTGTATCATTACCCTCCTCAGAGCTTGAACTGCTGTCTTGGTGCACAACTGCAGGTGTAGCTGCTGATGAGCTGGTCCTCTTCACTTTCTTGCCTGGAGTGGCAGTCCCAGCACTGGACTCTTTCACTGCCCGTGCAGCTGTCAACCTGTGTAACAAACGTGTTTTTAAAATTTTCTTTTTGACTATAAATGTCATGTGTACCTAAAACAATATTGCACCATCCACACCTCTGAGAAAGCAATAAATTCAACTCTATTCCCTGCATATATGTGGCTTTGGACAATTTTATTGAAATAGGGCAGCTGTTGTCATTCCAATCAAATTATAGCAATCAATTCATATTAGCAAATTCTGCAGCACACTGACTTGACTGATAAGGATCTGTTAAAATCTGATGTGGCTAATCCTCACAAACCCACTTTTAAATGTTTGCAGAGGGTATCTCGGTGTGTTTATTAAACTAAAAGACAAAAAAATAGTTTCTGATTTCAGTCAAACACAACAACATATTTTATTTTTATCTTGACAACATGTTTCAGTCGGCCTCATGATCAATTGACTGAAACATGTCGTCAAGATAAAAATAAAACATATTGTTCAGTTTGACTGAAACCAGAAACTATTTTGTTGTCTTAGTTTCACTGTAACTTGATTGCAGTCCATATGAATATAGTGAAATACTTCACTTTCAGCAGCATCTGCTTCATATTTTGGACACACAATCCTCTTGTGACTTTTTAATTGCTACAACAGGTTGCTGCTTCTTGCTGAGTACTGTACAGCCAATGGTCAATTTTGTTTACACGAGAAAAACGACCAAATAAAAAGATACACACACCCAGGAACAGCTACCAGCAGATGTCACAAATGCTAGGGGTGTTCTGGAAATAATACCTTAGTGTGTGTTTTACCCTCATATTACTCGTATCCACATAATAATGACAGCAAGTGAGAAATTGCCCATACAATACTCTCGTTGTGCAATTCCCACAAAGCAGAAGTTTCTGCCACCTTCATTCCAAAGTGCTTTCTTTCAAAGCACTTGTTTAGTGACCCCAAAATATTCATCAGGCACAAAGAACAGGCTGTGTGGTAAATGAGCAAGGCATTCCCAGCGTAACTGCTACAAGAACTGGGCTTAACGTAAGATGCACCAAGGGAAGCATCATAATGGAAAGGTTTCACTATCTTTGGGTGCAAGCTATGGCATTTCATCCGGATGGCTTCCTGCAGATGCTGCGATTTCATGCTGCAGCAGTGCGAATTCCCCACTGCCATCTGGTCCTGGTACACATGGAGAAAGCCTTCTGCATTTCAAAATGCCATCAGAAGGGCTCCCCTCAGTGCATAGTTTGGTCCAGTCACACACCACCAGTGATTAAATGTGTTTGTCACTTCACCCTGACAGTGATGGCAGCATCAACAGAACGAGAAAAACATTGTACCTCACCCAAGAGAAGGGTTCCAGACAAAACAGTCTGCAGAGTTTTAATCCATGAGGCAACAATCAATGCATACCATTATTCCACAACAATGGGACACCTGAGAGAAGCCAATACAGTCTTGGTTTGCTCAGACATAGTAATTCTCTTCCCCAAGGCCCACCCTCCAATATCACATGTTACACAACTCCTGGAGCAGTTTCCCTGGAAATATCTTGTCCTTCACCACAGACCTTGCATCTGGAGACAACCAACATGGACTGTGTCGAAATCCAAAGAAAAAACACTTCTGGGGAAATGACAAGCTGAAAGCAAAGGTGTGCCAGTGGATGAAAACACAGGGTCCAGGGTTCTACATGGGAATCAGACACACAGCACATTCCGGACAAACACCTCAACTGTTGCGGTGATTATATGGAATAACTGAGGGTTGTCCCATTAGTCCTCATTGGGTTTTTTAATATCTATATCTAAGCAATACATGTAACACACCTTCACATGTTACTTATCAAACACCCTGTGTAGTAAGTGGGATCTTGCCACACCTAACAAACAAGCATTAACCCTCTGAAGACATGGCATAGCCTGGATTATACTTAAGAAACTCAGCTTGTTCCATACTGTAAACACAACACTGTGTGTTGGTTATTAAAACTGATCAGTTAATGTTGTATACAGAAATAATCCATTTGTTCTATGATCTGTACGAAATGCATAAATACACTGAGTGATAAAATGCAGAGTTTCCTACAGTTAGAGCAAGTGGTAGGCATAGTTACCATGGTGCTTTAAAATGTTCAGCTGTTTTACATACCCATGTCACCATCAGCACTTACAGCTACATATCCAAAGTCACTCTTCTCACATTTTAAGACCTGCAATTTCAGCAATGTGAATTTTCACACTACACTTCCATACCATTTCACTAAATTGTTGTTGCTGCTGCTGCTACTGCTGCTGCTGTTGTTGTTTTTAATTATGTCAACCCTTTTTATGCCAGATGGTTCAGCAGTCAGCCCCATGTGCATTCAAATGTCATGATGCCAACTGACCTATCAGCTACATTTCTTACATGTGTCAAAGCGCAGTGTGGTCCACAAAATGCAGCAGCAATCACACGAACAAACACTGTGGATCTTCCACTAGCAACAGAGATTGATAATTTTATACTCTGACTAGTAATCAGTTTTTAATAGATTTACAATGACAACTGTTTGGTGCCTAACTTTTCTAGCACAGTCCACCCCTGAAGGCTGTTAATCAAACGGTTCATTTTAAGTATGATCCTTCAAAGTCAGCATTTACAACTGACATAGAGTGAACTTCATCCACAAGGTAGACAAGACACAATGTGGAATCTCAGTTTTCCAGTACATCAAGATGTAAATGCATTTTAGCATTAGTCCACATGCATACATGGAATGTATGGGCCCTTGATATCCATAAACTTCCTCAGCTGTGTTTCTCATATCCATCACCTGCTAATGAAAACCACTATTTCCTGTCACTGCTTCTTGTATCCAGTCATGGTGTTTATTCAAGAAAGAAAATTAGTTTAATACTCATGTGTGAGACTTCTTTGGACTTCATTAATGGAAGTACACTGCTCTGTACCTGCTGCACTTTTAGGGAACCAATTGATAAAAGTACAACATACATCAAAATGACACATATGGGGTAATCTATCCCTGCAAGGATTTTACTGCAGTATTCCATGATAAATTTCAGACCACTTATGCTGTGCACTACCCATGTCCAACAAGACAGAATGAGTTTGAGGTGCTGGGAAGTAAGATGCTGAAGGCACAAAACACAAATGACATTCTTTACACAACAGTGAACATCTGAACAATATCTGCAGAATAACACAGACAATCTGCACTGCATCACAGTTCACAAGAAATAAAATATCATCATATACATACTTGGAACTTCTAACGTCCCTGTTCTTCTCCCACACCTTTGAGTACTTTTTCTTCACAGTTTCAGCAGCATCCAGTTTCCTGGCCGGCTTTGTCGTGTGATGCGCCAAGCAGTGCTTGCATCGCCAAGGAGCTTTGGGACGTCGCTCAGCAGGAGGCTCCAGGCAGCCCATGTGGTACCCTCGATCACAGTCACAGCAACAGAGCAAGCAGGCCTGCACAGGTCAGTTACATTAACTCAGATCACAGTCTCCACTGTCCCACTCCTTTCATCACATTACAATTAAAAGCAGAAAACACCGCAACTCATTAAGATGTCCACATGGCTGGATTGTTTTGGTGTATGAAACAAGTCTGGGAATACATGTAGGCTCTAACACTTCTGATGCGGTCATTTTGTTACTGTCCTTGTTATTCCTAGCATTCCCATTATTCATGCTCCCTTTCAACACGCGCAGTCTAAATGCCAATTTTCTTATGTTCTTACCATGCAATGTTAAGTTTACATCACTAACAGTTTCTCCGGCCTCTCTGAATCTACCTAAATCCTTGTACTCATCTCGTGACTGTCAACAGCTCTACTTCTGTACTTTTCTTGTAGATGGTAAAATATGTATTTCTTGTACTTCTCTCATACATGGTGAGATACGTTTCTTGTACTTATAAACAGTGTGACATCCCATTTCTAGTGCTTGGCACATAAAAGACAAGAAATTCAGATCATCAAACATTTCTTAGGCCTCAGTTCACACCAATCACATAAATGTAAATGCTTCTTCAAGCAGACTATCTGTTACTTTTGTCCATTGTTAACCAAATCAGAATGTTGCATTCTTTCTTCTGGGTAATTCCCCGGCATCTGAATTCAGACAGTGGGGAATTACCCAGAAGAAAGTATACAACTTTCAGAACACGCTGAAAGTTTGAAATCAAGAATAAATCAGAATGTGTTAACAAATTCATGTAAAATTTCAAATATAAAATTTCACAAAAATCCAGTGAGACATACAGAAATGAGGAGGCTGGATGTCACTATTCACTTTGCAAATATACCTAAACATGAAAAGCTCTTCGTGTGACAAACCATACTTCAGCTGAATGACTATCAATGGCTAAAGGAACAAGCAGTCCTATGCGCTCTTGCACATCATATGCAACTGCAACTAGCAGAAGAGATTCCAGCCTGTCACCAAAAGTGTGGTGAAAGAAATGTTCTTTAAGTAAAGTAATACAGACGAACCAACTAGATGCAACAATAACAGTTTACTGATCTCTAAGATCAGCTCAACATGTTTCGGGCAATCTTTTGCCCATCTTCAGGAGTGTGAGACTGGGATTTTTACAGCATATGGTATCCTGTTGTTGTGGTAGGCCGGGGTTCGGAGAGCAGCAATGTGGCACTACGTGTACGGTATGAAGGAAGTTGCTTGACTTTTTGCGTACAATTCAAGAACTGCATCACAATGTTTTGTACATGTGTAATCCCTAAAATCATGAAAATGGACAGTGGCAAATATGATCACACACATATCTCAATGGTCAATGGACAACTACAGAGATTCTTGTATCAGCATTTATGTTTCCTTACATCACAGATGCCTTTTTGCAACTATCATCAAAGGTACCCATGTGCAGCAATAAAAAACAGCAGGCATGTAAAGCATAATGAACCAATGAAATCCATGCAGAAAACTTTCCCTCTACAATAACCAGTCCACCCCCCTTGGCACCTCAGATTCACCTTTCACTTCACCATCATTCTCATCGGGACAACGTAACTGCGCCTACCAGGTGTCCCAACCTCAGAAGTCGGTTACACTCCAGCCACCACAGCCGGGGGGGAGGGGGACCCAGTCCACCAAAGCTACAAAGGTTGTAAACTAAATGAATGTATTATGCACCTCATTTTTCTACATAATCTCCTCCATCTTCAAAAGCAGTGAACAAGCGAGAAACAACAGCATCTCTCCTCTTCCTGTCCCCTTCCAGTAAGTTTGAATTTTGTACTCAGCCACTTCTTCACTTTTTCAATAACCCCGTCATCACTCCCAAGCCTTTACCCATTCATGGCATCTTAAAGGGCTCCAAAGAGATGGAAATTTGAGGCAGCAAGATGTGGTTTGTATGGTGGGTGAGGAAGAACAGTCTGAGTTTTGTGATTGTGTCCTATGTTTTCAAGCTTCTGCGTGGTCACCCACTGTCAGGCTGAAGGAAAATTTCATCAACATGTATGTCTGACTGAACTCTCCTGAAATGCTTCTGCAAGGTTTTGATCTGAGTTTGTGGTTTCACCACAGTGCACAATGTCTACCAAAATCACGCTTCTGCATCCCAACACAACAGTGGACACAAACTTTCCCAGCCGAAGAGTCAGCCATAAACTCCTACTGCACAGGATAATTTGGATGATGCCATTCCACTGAATGTCTTTTTGTCTGCAGTTCAAAGTGATGGATCTATGTTTCATACCCAGTGATGATCTGTAATCAAAAGCTTTTATCTTCAGCCTCAAAATGGATGAGATCTGAACACACTTCTTCCCACGGAGTCTTGTGAGTCAGTTAACACTTCATGGAAACCAACAAGCACACACTGTTTAATATCCCAAGGCATCACTAATGTTGTTCCCACTTCCCCTGGATTCTGAAAGCTAAGATACAAGCTTTATGGTTGTAATCTGTTGGCTGTTTCAAATGCGTTCATCAGCATGTTGAACAAAAGTGAGAGAGACTCCTATTGCTGGCCGGCCAGAAGGATGCGCTTCTCTGAGCTGCGCCTGGCCTTTCTCACAACCTGCAATTTGTGAAACCTAACGACTAACAGTGCTGTTATCAACAATACTGACACCGCATATATTTTTAACTGCTTCTGAATGGTCATTACTTATTCCTTCCCTGCCACAAGAAATTCGGTTAACTAACTCATTGTTTAAAATGCACATCACCATACCATGGCATTTAGACAACCCCCAGTACATGTGCAAGAAAATAGTTTGTTCCACGGTGCTGCAGCAGCCAGAAGGGTATTCAAAATCAGCCACCGAAAAAATTGATTTTGCCTGAAGTATATTAAGGGTTTCAAAACTTTCTGAGCAACCCTGGTACTTATTCCTCCAACTTCAAAAGATGGAATAAGAGGATGCAGTACAAAGCCACTCAGTCTCACCCTCGTCCAACAGCAGGGTAGCTGGCCTCCAGGCCAAGATTTGAACTCAAAACCTCCAATATACATAGCAAATGTCCTTCTCATTCAGCTGCGATAATGTTTCTATATTTCATCTCTGAAACCACTCCATTTCATGAAATTATGTACACAATGCACTCCACTCCACTAGACATAAGGTAACCATTATTTTGGTCCAAATCACGTCAATAAAAATGTCAAATCAATCATCATTCAAGATTAAAGTCCTCTGGGATGAAATACTGTGTAGATATGCACCAATTCACAGCAATCTGCTGCTTCCATTTCAGACATACCCTGAAGGGGAGGCAGCAAGTTACTCTGCAACACAGATACACATCTACCAGACTGGATGGTGAAACATCTCTCAAGACCGATACCTTAATATTCACTTCCATTAGAATCTCACACTTCTGTCATCCTATTTAAAAACAATATATCATGCAAAAAAATTACATGAAAAAAATAACAAATCTCATCTCTCCCCC
>Ga0209629_10003988_pt1 | contig 10787 bp, 7 predicted proteins | sample TergutCu122P5_FD_187286 | JGI IMG/M metagenome (GOLD analysis project Ga0209629, IMG submission 187286) | Cubitermes ugandensis P5 segment gut microbial communities from Kakamega Forest, Kenya - Cu122 P5 (SPAdes) (version 2) | ecosystem: Host-associated > Arthropoda: Insects > Digestive system >... | reverse complement strand
GCGGCAGTGGTACCACGGGCACCACCACGTCCGGTACGACGACCGCGTCCCCACCCCCTGGGGTGGGTTCGACATCCACGGGCTGGACTGCGATGGCAGTACGTGGGACAACGGCACCGTACTCGTCGGCGCCGACGGTACGATCGTGGGCTGACGGCTTTGTCGGGCTCCCCGGGTCCCGCGCGGGTCCCCGGGCCGTACCGCGGGACGCTTTCGTTGGTCAGGGACCCCAACCCCGCGACCGCGGAACGCTTTCGTTGCTCAGGGACCCCAACCCCGCGACCGCGGGACGGTTTCGTTGGCCAACAACCCCGCCGCGGGACGCTTTCGTTGGCCAATAACCCCACCGCGGGACGCTTACGTGGGTCCAGTCCCACGGCGGGACGGTTGCGTTGGTGATGTACGGCGTGTCGGCCAACGAAAGCGTCCCGCGGTCAGTCCTAACCAACGAAAGCGTCCCGCCGCGGGCCCCGCCGCCAACGAAAGCGTCCCGCCGTGCCCGCGCCCGGGCGGCCCCACCTACGCCGGGCCCGTCTCCCCGCGTACGATCGCCCGGATCACCCCCGTAGGGAGCTTCGGGACCCGGTGCTCGTCGGTCAGGCCGTTGGTCTCCTGGACGGTGTCGGTGAGCTGGGTGTAGCACCAGCCGCTGAGCGCCGTACTGTCCCGTAGCGCGCCGAACAGCCCGCGCAACCGCTGCTCGAACTCGGCCGCCGACCCGGCCACCTCGTACCCCCACGCCTGGTCCACCGGCGCCGGCGTGTAGGACACGCCACCGAACTCGGTCACCAGCACGGGTACGGTCCCCACCTCGGGCGCACCCTCCAGCCGTACGCGCCGGTCCCCCGGTCCGACCCCCGTACACGTCGCCGCGACCGCCGCGGCATCCGCGTACGCCGCCTTGAACCGGACCGGGTCGGCGGAGTAGTCGTGGATGGTCAGCAGGTCGGTCTCGACCTGCTCCCACCCGTCGTTGGACACGACGGGACGGGCCGGGTCGAGGGCCTTGGTCAGGTGGTACAGCGCGCGCAGCAGCTCGCGGTGATCGGCCCGCGCGGCCGCCTCACCCGCGCCCCAACTCTCGTTCATCGGCACCCACACGGCCACGCACGGGTGCGACCGGTCCCGCCGGACGGCCGCCTGCCACTCGGCCGTCAGGCGCGCCGTCGCCGCGGGCGAGAAGACGTACGCGCTCGGCATCTCCTCCCACACCATGAGCCCGAGCCGGTCCGCCCAGTACAGCAGGCGGGGGTCCTCGATCTTCTGGTGCAGCCGGGCGGTGTTGAACCCCAGGTCCTTGATGAGCCGCACCTCGGCCCGCAGCGCCTCGGCCGAGGGCGCGGCCAGGTGGGACGCCGGCCAGTACCCCTGCGAGAGTACGGCCCGTACAATGTACGGACGGCCATTCAGAAGCAAGCGCCCGCCATCGGCCGAGATGGTCCGCAGCCCGAGGTACGACCGGGCCTCGTCGATGGTCGCGCCGTCGGGGCCGACCACCCGGACCACCGCGTCCAGCAACACCGGCGATTCCGGGCTCCACAGGTACCGCTCCACGTCCTGCCCATTCGCGAGTACGTCGAGCACCAGCCGCACCGCGCCCCGAACCTGGGTGATCTCCGCGCTGACAAGCCCCAACGTACGACCGTCCAGACTCACCCGGACGTCCAGGCGGGTCCCGGGACCGGGGGTGCGAGACAACTCGTACGCGCACTCCACCTGCCCTGAGGCCACCGTGGCGCCCCAAGTCAGCCCGGTGAGGTTCAGCCCCGGTACGACCTCCAGCCAGACCGGCTGCCAGATGCCCGTCGTGCGCTCGTACCAGATCACGTGGGGCCGGATTTCCCAGTCCTGCTTTCCACGCGGCTGCTCCAGGTCGGTCGGGTCGTCGACGGCCCGTACGACCAGGTCGAACCCCCCAAGAGCCAACGGGGACGGTTCAGTTTGTCCGATTGCGACGGCGTCGGTCACGTCGACGGTGAACGGGGTGTGCCCCCCCTCGTGAGACCCCACGTGCCGGCCGCCCGCCCAGACGTCCGCCCGGTAGTCGACCGCCCCGAAGTGCACCAGGACGCGGTGGTCGCCCGGACGGTCCGGCCACCCGGCGGCCCACAGGTCGTCCGGGGTGACGTGCCGCCGGTACCAGACCACCGGGTGGTACCCCGGGTCACCGATTCCCGACGCCGGCGCCTCGGGCGGGATGGGTACGGTGATGACCCGGTCGTACGGCGCTGTCAGGCGGTCGCCGACTGCCTCGTCCGCCGCGTCCGTGAACTCCCAGGGGCCGGATAGGTCCGCCCACGCCGCCCGCACCATCTGCGGGCGGGGGTACGTGCCCTCCTGCTGCGACGCGCGTACCGGTACCGACTCTCTCGCCATGGTCCCGACCCTAGCGCCGTTTGTACAGCGCTGCAAGTCGTCGCCGCGCTCATCGTCACCCGAGACGCGGCCAGGGGTTCGACACCGCGACGCTTTGCGTCGCTTGCTCAACCGCCTACCGGCCCGGTTGTACCGCGCTGGACGATGGTGTGGGCGACGATGCGGTGGCGGCCGATGCCGGTGTAGCCCTGGATCTGCTCGGTCAGCAGGTCGAGGGCGGTGCCGGCGATGGCCTTCTTGTCCGGGGAGATGGCGCTGAGGGCGGGGCTGGAGTAGCGGGCCAGGATGGTGTCGTCCCACGCCAGGACCGCGACCTCGTCGGGTACGGCCACCCCGGCGCCCGCCAGGGCCTTGAGCGCGCCCATCGCGAACGTGTCGTCCCGGCACAGGACGGCGTCGAGCCCAAGTCCCGCCCGCAACGCATCCCCCAACGCCTCGGCCGCGTCGTCGACGGACCAACTCCGGCTGCGTAGCACCAACTCCGGGTCGGGCGTCATCCCGGCCGCGACAAGGGCCTCCTGGTACCCCGCCAGCCGCTGCTGGGTGGACCCCGTGATGTCGTCGCGGATGGTGGCCAGGAACCCGATGCGCCGCCGCCCCTGCGCCACCAGCATCCCGACCCCCTCCCTCGCGGCCTGGACGTTGTCGATCATGACGTGGTCGGTGGTGAGCGGGATGGCCGCCTCCCCGAGCAGCACGAGCGGCGTGGTGGCCTGCATCTTGGCGATCTCCACCGTGCCGATCACCACCGGGTGGAAGATCACCCCGTCGACGAGCCCCTCCTCGCGGTCGCGCAGCACGGCCCGCTCGAGCTCCAGGTTGTTGGCGGTCTGTTCGACGAGCACGCGGTACCCCCGTCCGGCCGCCGCCTCGGCGACGCGCCGGGACAGTTCCGCGAAGTACGGCTGGTCGATCCAGGGGATCGCCAGCGAGATCATCCCCGTACGCCCGGTCGCCAACCGGCGGGCCGTCAGGTTCGGCCGGTACCCGAGCGTGTCGATCGCGGCCTGGACCCGGGCGCGTAGCTCGGGCGACACGTGCGGGTAGTCATGTACAACGTTGGAGACCGTCTTCATCGACACCTTGGCCAGGCTGGCCACGTCCGCCAGCCGGACCGGTGCGGCAGGACGGGCTGTAGGCATGAAACCCAGTATAGGGACTCCCGTCACCGCCTCCGCCCCGCGCCCAGCGGACACGCCGGACGTACGCCCTTGACATTTACAGCGCTGTATCCTAGAGTCAGTCACACCTGAGGCAGAACTCAGCCGAAGCGAAGGAGCATCACATGAAAACGCACAAATGGGGCGTGACGGCGGCAGTGGCTGTCGCCTCTTTCGCCCTCGTGAGCGGCTGTACGACCGGACCCACCGCGCCGACCACCCCGCCCACCTCGTCGAACCCGGCGACCACCGCCAGCAGCCCGGCTCCCGCCACCAGCGCTGCCCCGGTCACCATCTCGTTCATGGGGTGGGGCACCCCACAGGAGGTGGACACCTTCAACGCCATGATCGCCCAGTTCGAGACCAAGTACCCGAACGTCAAGGTCGAGTACACCTCGGTCGCGGCGACGGACTTCCCGACCAAGCTGCAGACCATGATCGCCGGCAAGCAGGTCCCGGACGTGTTCTACCTGCAGCCCGAGTCCGTCATGCCGTTCGCCAAGAACGGCATCATCTGGGACATGACAAGCTACGTGGCCAACAACGACATCTTCAAGCAGGACAACGTCTGGGCGAAGGCTCTCGACATGTACCGGTACGACGGCAAGACCCCCGGGGTCGGCGCCATCTACGGTCTGCCCAAGGACATCGGCCCGTTCGCCTTGGCGTACAACAAGGACATGTTCACGGCCGCCGGCATTCCCATCCCCGACGCGAAGACGCCGTGGACGTGGGACCAGTTCGTCCAGTACACCCAGAAGCTCACCACGGGCAGCGGCACGGACAAGGTGTACGGCACCGCGCCGTACTCCCTGGAGTCGGCCATCTGGTCCTCTGGCGCCGACTGGCTCAACGCCGATCACACGAAGGTGACGATCACCGACCCGAAGTTCACCACGGCCATGCAGTGGGTGGCCGACCTGATCCTGAAGTACCACGTCGCCCCCACGGTCGACGAGCAGTCGTCCATGGACATGAACCAGCAGTTCATCGACCAGAAGGTCGCCATGCTGGGCATCGGCCCGTGGACCCAGTCGCAGTTCTGGAGCGATGTGAAGTTCAACTGGGACATCATGCCCTGGCCGGTGCCCAGCGCGGGTGACAAGCCGGCGATCTGGTACGGCGGCATGGGTTTCGCGGTCTCCAACTCCAGCCAGCACAAGGAGGAGGCGGCCAACCTGGCGGCGTTCCTCGCCTTCAACGAGGACGCGCAGCGTACGTCGATGCAGAAGGGCCAGTCGATCCCGAACCTGATCGACATGACCATGAACGAGTACATGACCAACGGCAAGCCCCCGGCCAACAAGCAGGTCTTCCTGGACATCATCCAGGACTGGGGGCGTCGGGCCACGCAGACGTACACGTACCCGACCGATTGGTTCTTCACCGAGTTCGGCGCCAACGCGTCGGCGGTGTGGACCGGTGACATGACCGCGGTGGACTTCGCGGCCAAGGAGCAGCCGATCATGCAGCAGATGATCGACGCCGGCCTCGCCGAGCAAGGCCAGTAGGGTAGGTCAGTACGCCCGGTGTACGTACCGTACGCAGGTACGTACACCGGGCGCTACCCCGGAGCACAATCGCGCACAAGGAGGACCGATGGCCCGCAGCCCCGTGAAACGCGCCGAGAGGCGCTGGGGACTCGTGTTCATCACGCCGGTGTTGCTCCAGTTCCTGCTCATCACCGTGATCCCGGTGGGGATCGCCCTGTACGCCTCGTTCACCAACTGGAACGTGCTGAAGTCCACCCGCTCGTTCGTCGGTCTGAGCAACTTCGCCACCATCCTCACGGACTCCAGGTTCTGGACGGCCATGGGCAACACGTTCTTCATGCTGCTACCCATCCCCTTGTACCTCTTCTTCGGCCTCCTGCTCGCCATCGGCTGCCACCGGCGGACACCGGGCTCCCGGGTCTTCCGCCTGCTGTTCTTCCTGCCGTACATCTCGTCGATCGTCGCGCTGGTGGTGCTGTGGCGGTGGCTGTTCAACTACCAGTACGGGCTCGTCAACCAGGGCCTCAAGGCGGTGTTCGGCATCCAGGGCCCGAACTGGCTGGGCGACCCCAACTGGATCAAGCCCACCATCGTCATCATGGTCGCGTGGAAGCTGATCGGGTTCGCATCGATCTACCTGCTGGCCGCGCTCAACAACATCCCCGACACGATGTACGAGGCGGCCCGCCTCGACGGCGCTTCAACGCTCCAGCAGTTCTTCCACATCACCCTCCCACTCGCCACGCCGATCCTGTTCTTCCTCACCATCGTGGGCGTCATCGGCTCGCTGCAGACCTTTGTCGAGGTCCAGTTGTTCACCACCGACGGCGGGCGCAACTACTCCGCCGCGACGGTCACGTACTACATGTGGCAGAAGGCTTTCGCCAACAGCCAGATGGGGTACGCCTCCGCGGTCGCCATCCTCTTTGGGCTCCTCATCCTGGCGGTCACCGTCTTTCAGTTCAAGCTCTCCAAGAGCTGGGTGTACGAGGGAAGCTGATGCGTACCGTTACCACCCGCCGCCGCGCCGCCTCCGTCGTCGCCTTCACCCTCATGGCGCTGGGGGCGGCCACCATGGTCGTCCCGTTCCTGTGGATGGTGTCCACCGCGCTGAAGGACAAGTCGGTGGTGTTCCGGTACCCGCCGCAGTGGATCCCCTCCCCCGCCCAGTGGCAGAACTTCGTGGACATCTGGTCGATCATGCCGCTGGCCCGCGGACTGGCGAACTCCGTCATCGTCTCCGGATCGGTCGTCGTCATCGGCCTTTTCACCTCCACCCTGGCCGCGTTCGCGTTCGCCACGCTGGACCTGCCGCACAAGGAGCTGTTGTTCACGGTGGTCCTCATCATCATGATGTTCCCCGCGATCACGGTCATCATCCCGCAGTTCCTGCTGTACTCGGAGATCGGCTGGATCGACACCCTGTGGCCGCTCATCGTACCCGGCGCGCTCGGCAACGCGGCGATGATCTTCTTCCTGCGCCAGTTCATCGCCGGACTGCCCTCGGAACTGATGGACGCCGCGCGCGTCGACGGCGCGAGCGTGCCCCGGACGTACTGGACCATCTACCTGCCGCTGCTGAAGCCCGCCATGGCGGCGTACGTGATCATCGTGTTCATGTGGACGTGGAACCAGTACCTCGAACCGCTGATCTTCACCCACTCGCCGAACAAGCAGACCGTCCAGTTGGCGATCGCCGCCCTCGTGTCGTACTACCGGGAGCAGACCAACTTCCCCATCGTCATGGCCGCCTCCGTCATCGCCATCCTGCCGGTCATCATCATGTTCGTCATCCTGCAGCGGTACTTCATCGACTCCTTCGCCATCAGCGGGTTCAAGGGCTGACATGGACACGTACACCAACCCGATCGCCCGCTTCGGCGACTACGCCGACCCGTTCGTGCTGCGGCACGCCGGGCGGTACTACCTTTACTGCACCAACCCCGACCTGCGCTGCTGGAGTTCGGACGACCTGGTTCACTGGCGGGCCGAGGGACCGGTCATTGCGCTCGACACCTTCCCCGGCCTGATCCCGTTCGCACCGGAGGTGACGTACGCCGACGGGGTGTTCTACCTCCTCACCTCGCCCACCGGGGTTGGCCATTTCGTCCTGACCGCGGACACACCGACCGGGCCGTTCAAGCGCGTCTCCGGGAACGTGGGCCACGCCATCGACGGGCACGTGCTGATCGACGACGACGGGACGTGGTACGTCTACTGGGCCGGCGACGAGGGCATCTGGGGCGCCCGGATGGTGTCGGCGGTCGAGTGGGGTGAACCGGTGTTCACCGGGGTCACGATGAGCGGGTGGACCGAGGGACCGTTCGTCGTGAAGTACGAGGGACGCTACCACCTGACCGCCACGGGCATCCACTACCTCAACCCGGCGTACCGCATCGACGCCTGGGTGTCCGACCGGCCGCTGGACGGGTATGAGCCCGGGCCGTACAACCCGTGGCTCATCAACACCACCGGCCCGGTCGTCGGGCTGGGGCATTCGAGCACGGTACGAGGGCCGGACCTCGTCTCCCACTGGCTGGCGTACCACAACCTCAACCCCGATCGCAGCCGCGATCTCGACATCGACCGCGTGGTGTGGGCCGACGGGCACATGGTCGTACTCGGGCCATCCCGGGTCGGGGCCGCGCCTGAGGCACCGGACCGGGCGTGCCGGTGGGTGGACTCCGCCGACTTTGCGCAGTGGGACGTTGCACGAGGGGACCTGCGCGTCGAGGCGGGGTGCGGCGTACTCACCGATGGGCCTCCGCCCTCCGGGGCAGCGCTGGCGGTGTGGGGCGACTCCGGCGTACCGGGGTGCTACACCACGGAGCACACGTGGTCGGCGGAGGCGGCAACGTACGGGGTGGCCGGCCTGGCGGGCGGAGCCGTGACCTGGGCCATCGAGGTGGACGCGGTCACCGGGGTGCTGCGCGTACGCCGGAATGCGGCCGCAATCGCCGCGGTACCGCTGCCCACCCCGTACACCCACGGGGTCACGCACTGCCTGCGCGTGGAGTCCGACGCGGTCACCCGGGTGTGGCTGGACAACCGGCTCATGCTGACCACCGGGCCCCTGCCCGCCGAGGCACTCGGGTACCAGGTGACCGACGGCACGCTCCGTATCCTCCACGCCGCCCTGACCCGCACCACCGAGGCCCGCGCCGGTCGAACCGCCCCCAAGCCCGCGCCCGGCCGCTTCCCCGCCGCGCTCAGCGCCACCGACCAGCCCCTCACGTACACCCTGCTCGTCGCGGGTGCCGGACCCCACAACCTCTACGTGACCGGCCGGTTCGAGGCTGGTACGACGCTTGGCGTACGGCTGGACGACGCCGGCGAGACCCTCCACCGGATCGAGTCCGCCACCGCGCTGGCCACCGTACCCCTGGACCTCACCCCCGGCCCGCACACGCTCACCCTCGCGCCGGAGCCGGCGACCCGGCTGGACCTCATCGAGATCCGTCCCGCCCCGGCGTCGCGTGAGGGGTATGTGAGTCCCGCGCCGCCGGCACTCACGGGGTACGGCAAGCACCTGGTGGGCGACCCGTACTGGCACGACTACACCCTCGCCGCGACGGTACGCCTGGGCGACGACGCCACCGACCCGGGCGCCCACGCGGACCTCCTGTTCCGGGTCGCCCAGCCGGCCGAGGGTGGCGAGGGCAAGGACCCGGTTCTCGGCCTGAACTTCTTCTGCGGGTACTCCCTGCAGTTTCACCCCGACGCCCTCCGGTTGGCCCGCCATGCGTACGACGAGACGATCGTCGCCGAAGTACGGGTCACGCTCCCGGACGGTCCCCACAAGGTGATCATCGACGTACGCGGGTCCCGCATCACCGCCCGGGCCGGCGCCCTCACCCTGACGTACGACGACCCCCACCCCCACCCCATCGGCCAGGCCGGCCTGCGGGCCGCCGGACGTACGATCACGCTCTCCGACCTGACCATCACCCTGGTCTGACGGCTTTGTCGGACCCGTCCGCTAGCCTGGAATCGTTCCGCTGAGGGAAGGGAGAACCATGCTGGGTGCCGCGGTCGGCGACATCGTCGGAGCGCCGTACGAGTTCGATTATCACGCCATCAAGACCACCGAGTTCCCGCTGTTCGGGCCAGGCTCGTCGTGGACCGACGACACGGTGATGACGGTGGCCGTGGCCGAGGCGCTGCTCACCTGGCCGGCCACCGAGGCAGCGGGCGAGGCCGCGGTCGCCACCGCAATGCAGCACTGGGGCCGCCGGTACCCCGGGGCGGGGTACGGTGATCGCTTCGCCGGCTGGCTCTGGCAGGACGATCCGGGGCCGTACGGGTCGTACGGCAACGGCTCGGCGATGCGGGTATCGGCCGCCGGGTGGCTGTACACGACCCTGGACGAGACCGAGCGCTGGGCGGCCGTCACCGCGCGCTCGACCCACGATCACCCCGAGGGCATCAAGGGCGCGCAGGCCACCGCGGCCGCGATCTTCCTCGCGCGGACCGGCACCACGAAGGCGGCGATCAAGGCGTACGTCGAGACCCGGTACGAGTACGACCTGGACCGTACCATCGCCCAGATCCGCCCCACGTACCACCACGTCGAGTCGTGCCAGCGTACGGTCCCGGAGGCCATCATCGCCTTCCTGGAGTCCACGGACTTCGAGACCGCCATCCGCCTGGCCGTCTCGCTGGGCGGTGACGCCGACACCCTCGCCGCCATCACGGGCAGCATCGCCGAGGCCGCGTACGGCATCCCCGCCGGCATCCGCGCCGAGGCCCGGGCCCGGCTGGACCCGACCCTGCTGTACGTCCTCGACAAGATCCCCACCCCCGGCCCGCCGGGGTCCCGGCTGGAGTCCATGATCGACGACGGGCGGTTGACGCTCCCCACGCAACCCCTTGACGAGGCGCTGGCGACTCTGCGGACGGTGGACCTCCCGCCCGGATCGCCGAGCCTGAGCGACACGTTGCTGGCAATGCGGGAGGAGGAGCGACCGTAGGCGCCCCGCCGTACCCGGGAGGAGCGACGACCCACTAGGCTCGAGGAGTGAAGCAGCGGATCGGGGTACTGGCGGCGATCGCGACGTACCTGCTGTACGGCGGCTCGCTGGTGTTTGTCAAGAACGTCACCGCGACCATCGACCCGTTCACCCTGCTCGGGTGGCGGTTCGTGGTCGCCCTGGTCACGCTGCTGGTCCTGATGGCGGTCCGGGTGATCAAGGTACGGCTGACGCGCGCCGCGCTGCGCCCCCTGCTACTCCTGGCCGTGTTCCAGCCGGTGGTGTACTACACCGCCGAAACCCTCGGCGTCATCCGTACCACCGCCTCCGAGACCGGCCTCATCCTGGCCGCCGTGCCGGTCGGGATGCTCCTGGCCAGCCTCCTCATCCTGCGCCACAAGCCGACACGCTGGCAGCTGATCGGCATCGCCGTGGCCCTGGCCGGCGTCATCGTCACCGTGGTCGCCAAGGGGCTGGCGGCCGACTTCAACCCGCTCGGGTACGCGCTGCTGGTCGTCGCCGTCATCGCGTACGCCCTGTACACCGCCTTCGCCGACCGGTACGCCACGGCCGCCACCGACATGGACAAGACCTTCGTGATGGTCGCGGCGGGCACGCTGGTGTTCGGTACGATCGCGGTCGGCGAGCACGCCGCCGACGGTACGTTGGGTACGCTGGCGGCCCTCCCCTTCACGAACGGCGCCTTCGCGGTCGCCGTCGCGTACCTGGCCCTGGGCTGTACGGTCGGGGCGTTCTTCCTGCAGAACGTGGCGATCGGTGCCCTGGGT
>Ga0209629_10003987_pt1 | contig 10788 bp, 9 predicted proteins | sample TergutCu122P5_FD_187286 | JGI IMG/M metagenome (GOLD analysis project Ga0209629, IMG submission 187286) | Cubitermes ugandensis P5 segment gut microbial communities from Kakamega Forest, Kenya - Cu122 P5 (SPAdes) (version 2) | ecosystem: Host-associated > Arthropoda: Insects > Digestive system >... | reverse complement strand
CGTAATACGGACGAATTCGTCGCGGCAATGAAAAGCTGGCGCGATCACGGCCTGCTGGCGTTTACGATCAACCTGCAAGGCGGAAGCCCGACCGGTTATGGAAACCAAAGAGGATGGATCAACTCCGCGTTCGACGCCGAAGGAAATCTCAAGGACGCTTACGTGAAACGGCTGGAAAAAATCCTTCGCGAAGCCGACCGGCTCGGCATGGTCGTCATCATCGGGCTGTTTTACTTCGGGCAAGACCAGAACCTGAAAGACGAACCGGCCATCCTCCGGGCGGTCGATACGACCATTGCCAAACTCCATGATCTGCAATACAAAAACATCCTCGTCGAAATCGACAACGAATGTGATGTCAAAGATTACGATCACGACATCCTGAAACCGGACCGCGTTCACGAGCTGATCCTTCGGGCGAAGGGGATCGAACGAAACGGTCACCGGTTTTTGGTCGGCACGAGTTACGCCGGGGGTTCGATCCCGCGGGACAACGTGCTTGCGGTTTCCGATTTCGTGCTCATGCACGGCAACGGTGTCAGCGACCCGAAACGGATCACGCAGATGGTCGAAACGGTCCGCAACAAGCTCGGCGAGCGGAAAATTCCGATCCTGTTCAACGAGGACGATCATTTCAATTTCGACAAGGAGGCAAACAACATGGACGCCACCATCCGTGCCGGAGCGTCCTGGGGATATTTCGATTACAGGATGAACGGCGAAAAATTCGAAGACGGCTACCAGTCCGTGCCGGTCGATTGGACCATCAACTCCGAAAGAAAACGGGCGTTTTTCCAGCATGTCAAGCAATGGACAGTGGAAGGGACGCAAAAAGTCGCGGCGGACAAGGAACGGATCACTCGAACGGTTCGGTTTTTGAGTGAAGAGAATCATCCCCGTACCGCGACCAAAGAGAATAAGGAGAAAACGGTTGATTACATCACCAAGTCAATCGCGGACACGGGTTTTGAGGTGACTCGCAGCGAATTTGCGAGGAAAGTCTTTTTGTGCGACGTTGATTTTCCTGCGTCTTCCCCTTCTCGTGATCACGTCGCGATGGAGCAGTTTAGCTTTACGTTTACCAACATTCACGCGATGAAAAAAGGCAAAACCAACAAGCGAATCGTAGTCGGAGCGCATTATGATGCGGTTCGTGAATCACCGGGGGCTGATGATAACGCAAGCGGCGTTGCCGTTCTTATCGAACTGGCGCATTTGTTGAAGAACGCCGAACTGAACTGCGACGTCGAACTCGTTTCTTATGATATTGAAGAATATGGGTGCCTGGGCAGCCAATATCACGCAAAGAAACTCAAGGCCAAAAACGTTGACGTGGTTTGCATGCTCGACATGGATTTGGTCGGCTACTATTCCGACAAGGAAAATTCGCAAGACTATCCGGTCAGTGCCATGAGTCTGCTTTACGGAACGAAAGGCGATTTTCTCGCAATGATCGGGAGACCGGAAGATGCCAAACTGCTTACCGACGCGACAAAAGCGTTCCAGGGTGCATCAACGCTGAGAATCCTGTCGCTTCCCGCACCGAAGGCACTGGAAGGTTTGTTGTCGCGGTCGGATCACTCCTCCTTTTGGCGGGAAGGATACCCCGCGTTGTTTTTTACGGACACCGCCGAGTTCCGCAACAAGAATTATCACAAGAGTACCGACACCTGGGACACGCTGGATTATGACAGGCTGGCCCAAGTCCCCGTCGGGTTGTATGAAATCATTTTGATGATTGACGCCGCGAATGCACCGAAGTAAACTTAAAAGTACATCCATTACTCAACCATTCAACAAGAATTTTTTTACCATGAAAAACCGCAGAAAATTTATCAAAAGCACGTTGGCAATCGGTGCGCTGTCCCTGTTGGACGGGAAAGCATTTGGGCAAAGCAACGGTGAGTCGGGACAGAAGAATAAGGCACAGGATAAGGCGACTTACGCCGAGCCGCAGAAAACCATCCCTGTTTACGGTTCGTTCGATGTGATCGTCGTTGGCGGCGGACCGGCCGGGTGGGCGGCCGCGCTCGCCAGTACACGGAACAAAGCCCGGACGCTCGTCATCGAGCGTTTTTCCTTCTTCGGGGGAACGGCGACGGCTTCGCTGATGCTCAACATCAACGGGTTCCGCAACCAAAAGAAACCCGACGACCTGCAAACCAGCAAGGGGATCGCCGAAGAGTTGATCCTCAACCTGAAAGAGTTGGGCGGGCTTGGAACTTCGACCGCCTACGACGCCCAGAAATATCCCACCACGAAAGGCAACCTCACGTACAGTTACCCGATTGACGGCGAGAAGACGAAATACATGATGCTCAAGCTGCTTCATGACGCGGGCGCAAACATCCTTTTCCATACGCTGTTCGCCGATACGATCATGGAGGGAAACAACGTTGCCGGGATTATCATCGAGAACAAGTCGGGAAGGCAGGCCATTTTCGGAAAAGTGGTGATCGATGCCAGCGGTGACGCCGATGTGGCTTATCACGCCGGAGTCCCTTATTGGCAAGCGAAAAAAGAGGACAATCACCTGGGGAACGGGCTGATGTACAGGGTTTCGATGAATCCCGATTCCGCCCGCAAGATGAGCGGGATTATCACCAATCGTGACCTGACGTTATGGGGACCCGGTTCAACATTTGACGGCACAAACGCCGACGAGATTACCAGGAACGAGATCGATGCGCGGCTTGCCGTATTCGAACACTTCCGGCAAAATCAGCAAAAGCAATCCCCCTTGTTGGACGATGCGTACATCACCGAAGTCGCTCCGTTGATGGGAATCCGGCAGACACGGTTCATCAAAGGGCTTTACACGACCTCGAATGACGATGCTCTCAAAGGTCAACGGTTCGATGACTCCATTGCCATGTCCGCCTGCCCGATCATCAGCTATTACGGTTACAGGCGTTACCTGGAGCATACGGGCTACGAAATTCCGTATCGTTGCCTGTTGCCGCAAAATGCCGAAGGGCTGATCGTTGCCGGCCGGTGTATTTCCTCCGACCAGCAATCCTACGAATCATGGAGAGCGATGTCCCCCGTCATGTGCATCGGTCAAGCCGCCGGAACCGCCGCCGCGTTGTGTGTCGAAACCAAAAAATCGCCCAAAGAAGTCGATGTTTCGATGCTCCGCGACCGGCTCATCAATCAGGGTGCTGAAATCGGCCAGAATAAAAAGGATTAGAAAGCCGTAAAAATTTAATTTTATCCCCCTCGAATTCGCGGGGGTTAGGATAAGATGCGGACACGAAAGTGGTCGAATTTGGCCACTTTAATAGGTATGTTTGCCAAGTTTCGTTAATTACCATTATTAAAACAAATACAATTATTTATTATGATAAAGAAAACTGCATTCATTCTGATAGGAGACGATAAAACAGGTAAAACATCGTTTCAAAAGCATTTAATTTTTTATCTCTGTGGTGCAGACCGTTATGTTAGATTGGATTCAAATTTGATTCACAACATTATTCATCCTGAAAGTCCGCAGAAACTCCAAACTTTATTCACAATTAACAGAAGTATTCAGGAAAAAATGGATGAGTACCAAAATATTGAAAGATATTTTTCAGATTATTTTAAAGAAGCTGATATTTGCATTTTATCTTCTCATTCTCACGGAAGTTGTATCAATGAAATAACAAAAATGATAGAAATCTTAAAGTCAAAATATTACAATGTTGAGGCTGTATTCTTTAGCAATCATTTAAATTCCGATACTTGTGAAATAAGTAAACTCAATTGGAATAGCCGAAATATTATTGAAAATCCTCTTTGTGACTTAGACAAATGGGAAGAACAAATAAGAGATGGGGCAGAATTTTTTGGAGATATGATTATTAGACATGCGAAATTGAATTAATAGCTGTACCTAACAAATGATTTCACGTCTGATTGAGCGTGTACTCACCAAAGAAACAAATCATGTTATGCCACGGAAAACACAGAATCGCACGGAAAAATCCGTGTTTCATCCGTGAAAATCCGTGGCTAAAAAACAACAAGAACCCATCACGTCGCAAGGCAACGCGGCTAACATTCCGTGATCACAGATCACGGCTCGTCAACTTTACACTCCACACTTCAAACTCCACACTAAAGAAAAAATGCTTAAAGGAAACGCGATTCTCGGGCAGAGCGGCGGGCCGACTGCGGTCATTAACGCCAGTCTTTGCGGACTCATTCAAGAGGCTCTGAAACAACGCGCGTGCATCGAACACGTGCTCGGGATGCAGTACGGCATCGAAGGATTCATGCAAAACGAGGTCATCGACCTCGGCAGGGAGAAGCCGGAAACGATTGAGCGGCTCAAGACGACACCGTCGAGTGCGCTCGGCAGTTGCCGGCACAAGCTCAAGGACGCCGAACTGCCGCGCGTGCTGGAACAGCTCAAAAAGTTCAATGTCCGCTATTATTTCCTCATCGGCGGCAACGACACGATGGACACGATCCACCGCGTCGAGAAATATTGCCGCGAGCAGGGTTACGAACTGTGTGGTGTCGGCGTGCCGAAGACGGTGGACAACGACCTCTTTGCGACCGATCACACGCCGGGCTTCGCGTCGGCGGGGCGGTTCGTTGCCATGTCTGTCCAACAGGCGGGGATGCTGGCACGCGACATGAAACGGGTTGACCAGTTCGTCGTTTTTCAAACGGTCGGACGCTCCGCAGGCTGGCTCCCCGCGGCGGCAGCCTGTGCGAAGCAAAACGAAGACGACGCACCGCACATGATCCTGTTGCCTGAACGACCGTTCGTCAAAAAGCAATTTCTCAAAGAAGCGAAAAATGCTTATGACAAATACGGTTGGGTCAGCATTGTCTGCGGCGAAGGGGTTTGTTACGCGGATGGCCGGCCGATCGGCGAGTCGGAAACGAAAGACAAGTTCGGGAACACAGAATTCGGTGCGATGGGGGGGACCAGTGCGGCGATGATGCTGCACCGAATGCTTGCGAATGAATTCGGGTGGCGGGGCGAGTTCCAGATTTGCGAATCGCTTGAAATGTGCGCCGCCGACCGGATCGTGCAACAGGACATCGACGAAGCGTGGACGTGCGGCAAGCGGGCGGTCGAATTGGCCGTCGCGGGAACCAGCGGTGTCATGGTCACCATCAAACGCGAGTCGAACGCGCCTTACAAATACTCGCTTGGCACTGCCTCGCTTGCCGAAGTCGCCAACGGCGAAAAACCGATGCCGGACGAGTTTATTTGCAACGACCGTTTGTTTGTGACGGAAAAGTGCCTTGAGTATTTGCGACCGCTCATCGGCGAACTACCGGATTACGTGCGATTTGATGCGGTGCCGTTTCAACCGTAATTTTTCACTACGAAGCCACGAAGACAATGAGGTATTTGCCATGACTGACACACCATCCGAATCCGTACCCGTTACGCGGCCTCCGCGTCCACTGGCCACACGGTTGTTCATTGCACTGGTTGTCGCGCTGATCGTCACGGGCAGTGCCTTCTGGTCGGGGTATGCAACGCTGCGAAGCCCGGCAGGTTGGGTCGGTGATCGGAGATTTGTCTCCTCGAGAATTGAAAATATTCAGGAAGACCTGACCAAATACCACAAAGAGCATGAAGCTTATCCTGAAACGCTGCGGGAATTATATGACGGTTGTTCAGACGATGAATACAACGACCGTATAACCATTTATCGGTATCCTGTCTCCTATCAACGCACTGACACCGGCTGGCAAATCACCGTTTTCGGTGCCGACGGCAAACCGGGAGGCATCGGTCTGGATGCTGATTTGGTGGTGACCAATGAAATGGAATACGAGCAGATCGTCCGCGAGCTTTACAGTGGTAAATACAATGCAACCTTCGAACAAGTGCGAACAGATGACAGTAATCATTTTCGAATTTTGCTCGTGACCAGTCTTATTTTTGGAGTGCTTGTTTTCGGAGTTGCGATCATTGCGGTCAATTCGTTGAAATGGCAATATATTTCGATCAATATCGTGGCTCTTATCCCAATCATTATTGCCGCGATCATTGTCGGCGGAGCCATCGTGTTGGCGCATACTGTTGCGACTGGGCATTGACATGAACCGGGACAATGGGCAGGACAAGCCGACCCGCAAATTCCGCTATTTGCTCGACCCGTTGTTTCTTGCGTGCGTCGGGTTGTACTTCCTCAACCGCCTGGTCATCAAGCCGAATTGCGACGCGTATTTTTTTCACGCCTGGCTTAACGACCTGATTTGCATCCCGTTTTGGGTTCCGATCATGCTTGCCGGGATGAGGCTGTTCCGGTTGCGGCGGCATGACAACCCGCCGACGGTTGCAGAAATCGGCATACCGCTTATACTGTGGTCATACTGGTTCGAGATTTACCTGCCCAACCTGGCAACGCTGGAACACCGACATTATGCCGACCCGTGGGACATCGTTGCCTACACCGCCGGCGCGATTTTCGCCTGGTTTTTCTGGAACCGCAGGGTGTGACTGTCTTTCATCGCAAAAACAACCCTGTCCCGGTTTTCCAGAGCCTCCCATTAGGCGATACATCCAATCAACACAAGCATGACAAACGATTTAATACCAATACAAGACAGGATTTATATCATTCGCAATCAGAATGTCATACTGGACAGCGATCTTGCCAAGTTGTATGAAGTGGAAACAAAAGTTCTCAATCAGGCGGTGAAAAGGAATATCGACAAATTCCCGGCTTCGTTTATGTTTCAACTGACTGCCGACGAGTGGAAAGGTTTAAGGTCACAAATTGTGACCTTTAAAGATGATGTACGGAAATTCAAACCATATGCTTTTACAGAGCATGGGGTTCTCATGCTCGCCAATGTATTGCGTTCGAAAAAAGCGACTGCCGTAAGCATTCGAATTGTGGAAACCTTTATTAAACTTCGCGATTATGCGCTGACTCATGTTGGATTAAACGAACAAATTTCTGAATTGCGTCAGCTTTTAATGCTTCATATTGACAAGACCGACCACAGGCTCTCAGAACATGACCAAACGATTCATCAGATCATCCAAGTTCTGAATAATCTCGTAGAACAGCCGAGAAAAACAAAAAAGATCGGATTTCGTACAAATTGAGAATCCCAGTTATACCGCAGCCGGTATGGGCGGTAGCCTTCGGCCTCGCGCAAACGCCCTGTGATGCAGGGCTTGCCGTGTTCAGCTTCTGGATTTTCCAACCGGCTTGAGTATATCACCAAAAGCAACGAAAGAATAAACATGAGCATACTTTTTCAACGACGGACGGAAAACGGGATGATCTCGTCGGACAATCCGGCGGACGTTTGGAGCGACTGGCAAGGACAAGACGAACGCTGGCTTTTCGTCGCGCCGCATGACGACGACATTGTGATCGGTGCCGGATTGACGTTTCTGGCCGGCGTGCAACTTGGAATCGAGACTTACGCGGCGGTGGTCTCCAACGGTCGCATGGGGTATTGCACTCCGTCGCAACGGGAGACGATCATGCAAGTGCGTTATGAGGAAACCCGGAATTCGTTTCGGTTTCTCGGCTTGCACGACGGTCACCTCTATCAATTCGACTACGACGACGGCAGTTTGTCACAGCAAATGGGGCGGCGTTTTGCCGACAACCCGAACGATTCGCGTGTCATTTGCGGGGCGATTGGCCTGCAAAACACGATGGTCTGGCTGCTTCGCAAAGTGCGACCGACGCGGGTTTTCATGCCCAACCGGCTCGACCTGCACCCCGACCACAGCGTGGTCAACTCGGAACTGGTGATGAGCGTTTTTCATGCCCAGGGACAAATCTGGCCGGAGCTTGGCCTGCCGATTCCCGTCATTCCCAAGCTGTACGAGTATGCGACCTACAACGATTTCATTTCCCCGCCGACGATGCGGGTGCATGTGTCCGACGATTTGGCCGAGAAACGTCTCGCAGGAATCGCCCTTTACAAAAGCCAGTTGCAAATCGACCTGGTCGTCGACGAAATCCGCAAGGCCGGAGGCAACGAGTACCTGCTCGAAACGGCCTTCAAAATATTCAGTGCAACAAAATATGAATCGTTGTTTTAATGGTGAGCGTCCCGCAATGGCAGCCAGGAACGAAGCGTAGCGCAGTGACCGGATTGAACATGGGGTAATCCGGTCGCTTTACTTCGTTACGCTCCCGGCTGCCATTCACGAGCTTTGGTGGTTAGAGCTTTGTCAACAATATTTTTGGAGGGAGTTTTTAAAATGAAGAAAAGGCTTTTGTTATTATTGACGCTGTTGTTATCGGCACTGCTTTTTGTCAATCTCCCGTGCTGTGTTTCCGCAGAACCGGGCGTGCCGGCTTTGACGCCGACTTGGGCGGAAGCCTCGTTTCGGGTCGAAGGGACAAAAATCATCGGTCCGGGCAACGACGAATTTTTTGTCAAAGGTGTCAATGTCAACGGTCCGGGTTGGGTTTTTCCAAGAGATACCTTACAAGACATTGACCTGATCACGGATGTGTGGAAATTTAACGCGGTCAGACTGTGTGCCGCCACCAAGTGGGACGGTTGGGCGGCCAATAACAATAAAGACCTTGACGCTTTGATCAAGGCATTTACGGAAAGACGCATTGTCGTCATCCTTGAGCTTCATGACTACACGGGAATATGGCCCCCTCTTGAGGACGACGGGGGATACACAACGCCGCAGGGCGACATCATTCGTCCGCTCCGCGATTTGAAAGCGTGGTGGGGCGATAAGGCCGGGCGTTTCAAGGACAACCCGTATGTGTGGTTCAATATCATGAACGAACCCGGTTCGGACAACTCCCAAAAATCCGCCGAGACCTGGTTTGATGTGCATGACGCGGTCATTGAAGCGATTCGGGCGACCGGCGCGAAAAACATCATTGTTTTGGACGACCACGGCTGGGGACAGGCAAGCGGTTATTTTGGAGGAAAGGGGGCTTATGCCAGTGCGGTCATCACCATGGGGCCGGCGATGATCAAAAAGCATGACAACATCGTCATGTCATTGCATGTTTATGACGCCTGGACGGACGGGAAAAACAGGTTTGCCAATTATTTTCAGGACGCAAAAGACCGCGGACTGTGTGTCATTCTCGGCGAATTCGGCGTTGGAAAGACCAGCATCGGCCAGCATAATGCCGTCAGGAATATGTACAACGCGGCCATTCCCAACAATATCGGCAGAATATACTGGGCCTGGGACGACGGCGGCATGCCGATGACTTCGGGCGAAAACGGACGCGGCTATATGATTGACAAAAAAGACGGGACGATGCCTGACAATCTCAGTTGGGTGGGCGAACTGGTGTGGCGTGACAATCGGGGATTACTCACCGCCCCTGTACCGATGTATGACTTGGGGCTGCCGCTGCTTGTCAACGGGGATTTTGAAAGCGGCATGCACGGATGGCAAAACTGGGGTGGATGTTCGGTGGCACGCGGGGCGTCACACAACAAATCAGCGGCCTTGACCGTGAAAGCGGGAGTTTCAGGCGGCGCGGGGCAGACATTGGATTTGAAGCCCAAGACCACATACTCATTAAAAGCCTGGGGCAAAGGAAACGCCATGGCAGGCGTAAAATACAGGATGAGCGACAATGATGCCAATGAACATCACAACACGCTCGTTTTTCAAACAGAGGAATGGGGCGAAAAATCTCTCACTTTCACCACGCCGGATGAACTTTTCGGAGCCACCTTTTTTATATCGAAAGGCGACGCAAACGCCACGTTCCACATCGACGACATCAAGCTGGTGGAAGTGACCGGCAATGAAAAGCCTTGAGTTTCAATGAGGCACATTCCTATGTACATTTATTTCGGTGACGACGACATAACGCGGGCTGCGGCCTATTTGTGCGGCATTATGTATCATTACGGCATCCCGTTTGAGCGGGTTGACAGTACGCAAAGCCCCGCGAACGCACTGCTGCAAGAGCCGTGCGATGCTTTTATTCTCAGCGATTACCCGCATGAACGATTCCAGCCGGGACAGTTGGAGACTATTTGCACCGCCGTGAAAAACGGAGCCGGTTTGGTCATGCTCGGCGGTTGGGAAAGTTATCACGGACTCTGCGGCGAGTATCACGACACGCCGCTGGCCGAAGTCCTGCCTGTCGTCATGCTTGATCATGACGACCGCCGGAATTTTTCGCAGGGGGTGTTGCTTTGCAAGGAACAGGATCATCCGATTCTTGACGGTCTCCCCTGGGATTGTCCGCCGCTTGTCGGAGGATTAAACGAATTCGCCGCCAAATCCGGCGCACGCACGCTGCTGATCGGGAAGCCGTTAAATATTTGTGTTACAGGAGAAACAACGGATATTTCCTCTGACGGGAAAATCTGGCCGATGCTTGTCGTCGGCGAATACGGCCAAGGCCGGACGGCGGCCTTGGCCACCGATGTCGCCCCGCATTGGGTCGGTGGTTTCGTCGATTGGGGAAACGAACGGATCACGCAAAAACTGCCGACCGGCGGTTCTGTTGAAATCGGGGCCAATTACGCCCGATTCTTTGCCCGACTGGTGAAGTGGGGCGGTGGTTCTTGATCGTTGAAATGTTTGTCCTGGATCGTAAGAGTTTGACAATGAGAGCGTATCCGGAGTTGGTTTGTTTTTTCCGTTCCAGAGGGTCATTTCATTCCGGATACCATTTCAGTTGAAAAGCCATTCTCAAGGTTTGCTTTTCAACTCAAGGTTGATTGTATTCTTACCGGGCTTAGTGGTTCGAGTCGACCTTGGCGGTGGCCGACGCGGTGTTTTGCCAGTTCCAGCAAGTTGACCTCAATTTGTGATTGCCAAACAGAAAGCGGCATCCAATGCACGCGGTTCCA
>Ga0209629_10003986_pt1 | contig 10790 bp, 5 predicted proteins | sample TergutCu122P5_FD_187286 | JGI IMG/M metagenome (GOLD analysis project Ga0209629, IMG submission 187286) | Cubitermes ugandensis P5 segment gut microbial communities from Kakamega Forest, Kenya - Cu122 P5 (SPAdes) (version 2) | ecosystem: Host-associated > Arthropoda: Insects > Digestive system >... | reverse complement strand
TGGGTATCAATTACATTCAAAAGAAAGAAAATCGTTCTTTCTCTCAATATTAGGCAGCAGTAACTTTCCCAACCCATTGTGCAAGAATTACTTATTGGTCACAATCACTGCAATCCACCTATACACCTGTCACACACTGCATAATAGTTTGTTACAGATGTTTCAGGACAGCCAGCAGTTCCATCTTCAAGGGTCAAGAGGTCAAGATTACATGGGCTTGACCCTTGAAGATGTAACTGATAGGCTGTCCTGCAAAGTTGGAACTTAACTACCAATCAACACTGCATAACATCCCAGAAGAGCAAAGAACTCAATTAGCACTTCATTGTACAGCAATAAGTGGTGAAACAATAGTCACCAAAGTGACGCTAAAATGGTGATAGATACCATTGGAATGACCTTGATAAACAGAAGTCTACAAAACGGCAGTATCACCAAACAGAAAAACTTAGTTGAATAATTAATTTGTAATTTCCACCAGAGTCTTTATACAGATGGATCAAAATGAAGAAAAGCAGAACACCTACTGTAGAGGGCCTACCTTGCCTATAGTCTCGCACAACACTGAACTGCTGCTGAAAGCTGCCTGCTGTGGACAGCTCCAATCTGTGAGGCAGTCTCTGGAACTCCTCATGATCTGACACCAGACCACTTGGTTTCCCTGGTAGCAGAGTTGCAGCAACATCTTGCTTTCCTATCAACTGCAAACACAACTACCTGAAGAATGTTGCTTACTGTCATGAATGGAATTACTTACAAAAACAAGTGACTACAATTCATGTATTGGATGTAAATTATTTGTTTCACCAAGATCTGATGTCAAATAGCTCTCTCATGGATTTTTTCATTAACTAGTGAACTGATTTTGTTCCAAACTTCTAATTAGGTGCTGCCACCAACTGTTCAATAACTATCTGTTTCCATACAGCAGTGGGCCTCAAATTCAATGCAGCCCAGCATACATCTTTTCCTCTACACAGGGACAAACATTATTGTCATAATATCCTGAATTAAGTGTAAATGACTGCATGACTACATATGTTATGTAAATCACAAAATCTGCACAGTATATGTAATGTACTCTTGTACTAACAAAATATCTGGCAATAAGAACCAGCCTTATGCTGTAAAACAAACCATAACAAGACATGTACTGTACACATAATGTGACATTGATGGGCATTTGTGGAACCATTGTTGCAGTGCAAAATAAATTAGTATTACATATTCTGAAAGTGTATTTGTTGCCATAGGAATCCAGCATGCAGTGCACATGCACCATATTGTCATCTGTGGCCTACCCGGTTCTACAGTACTTTTTCACATTATCTCAAAAATGCCACAATTTCCAAAAAAAGTTATTGAACATAAAATGCGTGTTTTGATTTTCTCTACAACTTTTGTCTGAAACATTTCTCACTCTAAGAAAAACAGATGAGATATAAAAAATGTACATATCCCTTATTCTTGTCTGATTTTAAGGAAACTTAAATTTTCTTGACAGAGTTTTGAAAAATACTCAAATATCAAATTTCATGAAAATCTGACCAGTAGAGGCTGAAATGTACCAAGTGGAAAGATGGACACACATGATGAAGCTAACAGTCACTTGTCGCAATTTTGCGAACACCAGTAAAAATGTACAACATGCAGATGCTCCCCTCACAGAAATCTGAAGTGATAACAAAGAGAATATGTAATATCATGTAGCTGATTACAGCAGTCGTCAATGAAGCATTATCACATAGGAATCACGTGTCTACTGGGAATTTAAAGAGTTCATTTTTCTCCTGCGATCCAAATTGCCATAACTGATATAAGAGTCTCAAAGTGCCAACCTCCAGCTTCTAAGCAAGCCTCACACTGTCTGCAAGTATTTCTAAACAGAAGAAGAAACTCTTTTCTGGAAATATGGAATAAGTTCTGTTTTGGCAAAGAATACAGTCTCCCCTTTAATAATGGCATAAATTCAAATATGGAAACCTTGGAGGCCACAGTCCACGAATTACCAACTGTTTGCCAAATACCTCTTCCAGTGCAGTTACTGAGAATTCTGTTGGGTGGGCCTGCTTCTGTTAAGTCCATAAAGAGTTGTGTTCAAATTACTTGAAGGCAATGGTTTGAATTTGTGTCTCTGGAAAACACTAGCCCTTTGAGTTCATCTACACTCACTACACACCAGATTCTGAATTTCAGGCCAAGTACAATGATTTCCTAATACCAATATCTCTTACTTTGAATGCACATGTTCCCACTTAATGTAAAACATGCCTCTTCCAAGAAAAACACAAGTTTTCAAGTTCTGTTCTTAACACACTGCCGTTGGGCCACATAGAATGATGTGATTGCTCTCCCATGCATTGTTGACAGGTCACGTCTTTTTACATTTTCTTACACAACATCCTGCACATGCGTTTGTCAGCTGGTCTGGCTCACTTTTCGCTTCAAGGTTACTGACAGCTTGTTGCAGAATGCTTGGGTCTCAAGTTACAAATAAAGAGACTGGTCATGACCCCCTATTTTTAGAACCATTAGACTGCAACAAAAGGACCACTCATTCAGATACTCTCTCTGTTTTTCTTCAATTGCAGTCATGGCTTTGTGTAGGAATGTTCTGCAAGAGGACAATATTTTGTGTTATTTATATGCGGATACATGTTCTGATGTCTCTGATTATAGTGAAAATGAAAGTTTGGACAGTGACAGTGACATCCCCACAACTAGTTCACATAAACAATTGCGATCTTCTACTGGTCCACTGACCCCATAATTTCCATGCCCATTTTTCCTCACATCTATCAAGATAATTTTTATAACAGTGTGAGATTAGCTCAGACATTGCTCGACAGAAACGTGAGAGTCTGCGGCACTATGAGAGCTAACGGGCAGTCCACGTGACCTAGAAGGGGAAGGCAAGCGCTTGAAAAAGGGCAAGTCAGTGTTCGGAGGAATGGTGACGTAATGGTGCAAGTATGGAAGGACAAGACTTGTGCGAATGATAAGTACGATCCATGACGCAACAACTGTAAACAAAGGGAGGAAAGACATGAAAACAAACATGGAAATAAAGAAGCCCTATGCTGTTGGCCAGTACAATAAATTCATAAAGGGCGTAGACAGGGCAGACCAGTACCTCGGTTATTACTCGGTTCTGAAGAAAACTGTAAAATGGTCAAAAAAGGTGGTAATAAATCTGCTAAACTGTGTGCTCTTCAACACATTTTTTTGTGTACAGGACACTAAATACAAACAATGTAAAGTACAAGAACTTCCTGCATGAGATAGGAAGGTCCTGGATATCAGAAGTCTAGAATCGCAGTGAGTCAAGTTCTGATGACCTTCAATTGCCAGAGAAGGGGGTCTAAACAGGACCCACCATGCAGACTCTCTGGTGATTTCAGAATACACAAACTTGAAAAAATTGTTGGTGGTGGGGAGGGAAAAAAGAAGTATCCTGCAAGACAGTGTAAAGTGTGTGCTGCATATAAGAAGCAAAGTGAAACTAGAAACATTTGTAAATTCTGCATTGTTCTGCTTCACACAGGGTCTTGTTTTGAGAAATACCATTCAATGACGAACTACTAGACTATCTGTATGTAGTTTTTAAAGTCTCGGGCTCAGGAGCATAATCTACAGTGTCAAACCATAAGTAAGAATATGTTATGGGGTTGAACATTCAAAGCATTTAAAACGTCCGGGAACTGGGGGTGTTTAATTAAAAGACCATCTGGTTGGCAAGGTGTTAATCAGCATGGACCCTGTCATTCAGAAGTTCAAAATTTCTCTACTCTGCATAGTTTTCTTCCACACAGCATGGCTGATATAGGGAATTTTTTATAAAAATTGAGTGGAATTAATTACGTGATGTGTACTTTACAACAGTATTGTGAAAGCAAACCCACTATTTAAGTGAAAATATTTCAAACGCATGATAAGATCATCTGCACTCCACAAGTAATGACAGATAACACTGCACACAGTTTACCTCAGTTCCAGTGGCTATAACAGTAATCATGTGGTCTATTACAGCTCCACAATCAAAGACCATATATTCCTGCACTGAAGAACACAATAAATCCACCTCTTTGTTCATGAATGTAATATAGTAGTTACCCAATCAATACACTTCCACAGTTTTCTATGACATCTACTGCACACAGATTTTGGTGTGCGCTATACCACGGCTTATGCGTCAGTCACACTAATTAAATTTCTTTAGTAATGTTTGTGCAGTATTTAATGATTTAGAGCATTTAAAATTTAAAAACTTGCAAGCATATTAGATACAAACACATGATTTTAACCTTTATTCTCCTAGGGTGGGTATTTAAATTTTAGTGCATGGTTTAAGAAAAACACATTGTTTGAACAGAAAAAGATGGAATTATGAAATAGATGACAATTTGTGGAAGATAAAACAGATATTCTGCAGCATGTCTTAAAAATTTCCATTGCCTAAATATACTAAATGAATTTCAAGGGGTGTTTTCCTATGTGCATTCATGTACGAATGCAGGTCTTTAAAAGGTTAAACTGGTGAAACAATGTGGCATATAACTGTCTGGTACACCCTGATGATGGTACTGCAGAACTGAAATCTGTCTGCAGTACAACTCATTGAAGAAAGCTCTGAAAAAATGCTGGCCTAACAATTATTACATTATATTAACTGTGCAAGCACAACAGACAAGCCATCACTTCTCAGTCTTCAAGGCATTCAATTTCACATTAGTCTACCTGTCATTCACAATATTCTGTTTACATAACACTCTAGTTTAAATCTCAGTTGCATTTCATATCATATTGTGTAGCAATGTGCCACAAAATGGCAGAAAATAGAGTCACACCTCTGAGCATGAATTTTATGTTCTGAACTCTTGATTCATTCTTATTTTACAGACTTATGTAAGAAACCATACCTGTTTGGTTGTGTGGTTCTGTAAGTGTATCCTGAACTTGTCAGTGATGTTGCAGTTGGCTGGTGAGACAGCGCTGTGTCTGACAACAATGTCGACACAAAACTTCGGCCTAATCGAACCCTCAGGGTCCACAACTGTGTACTTGTTTGGTGCTGTACATAGCACTGAAACATTGCACTTAGTTCCTGAGAACATATCACCTTTACAGGGGAGAGGAGTGAAGACAATAGCATCAGCAATCATCATGGATTTCAGACACAGTGCACTGTACCACACACAGCATGGTTATTACTCACCTCTGAATCTGATTGGGAAATCATATGGATTGTAGAGTGTGAGGACCTGTTTGTGAGTGCTCTGATCTTCAAGATAGAAGGTGATAGGTGATGGGTACACAAAGACTGGAACCTGCACGACGCCTTGCTGCATGCCACACACCACACACCTGCAAAAGAACCATTTCACAATTATAATGACAATCTAGTTCACCACAGCAATCAAGAACACAACTTACCTATTACCATGAAACTGATCAACAATAAAGGTAGCACTTAATGAAATGGTAATATTATGACATGGCAGAGATCATTCCATATGAAATTAAATTTTCAACATGTGGTCCATGCATTACCATCATGGATTTGTTTCACATTTGCCCTACATGTTCAGAAACATTAAAATACATTCCCCAAGTTCTTTCAATAATTCTCAGACTGAAAGTTTGAGAGAAGCAGTCACTTCAATTTTGCCAGTTGCTGTACTACCGCCATTACCACAAAACTGCAGTAACACAATAAGAGAAGACAGCCACATCATGACATGATCCTTCCTGGGTCCCAGCGATTTTTGTAACTCAGTTACAATAATGAAGGATCCTTGAGAATGTGAGTCAGCAGGACAGAAAGGGGCGAAAGAGTGAGCTGAAGGAGCATGATGGATCTGGAAGAGTTCAAGGTGATAAAAATTGCCCTCTTAAAGTTAAGTTCCACAACAAGAAATGTTTTCACACCATTTGCTGACCTAACAAGACCTGTCACATTTCCAACTCTCACTTCTCACTGCCTCCATACAAAATCTATCCTCCCTTCCCCTTCTGCAGCTCTGATTGGCCAAAATCCTTGCAGCATTCCCATATGCATTCAACTCACTTCCACCTCCTGTCACTTCAGCATCCATCTGAACCAAATTCCGTCATCCCAAAGAATAAGGTGACACATTACTCCAACACAATGGAAAGACAATCGTCAGACCTCAAAATATTTGCTACCCAAAAAATATATTTTTATGAAAATGGTAATACAGTGTATTAAACACATACAAATGTACCTAGCTTCCTGCAATACTACTCACCCCTCTATTGCACATATTTCAGACCACCATGTTTATTTAGGGTTGGTTAGATCTGGGTAGAAAACACAACAGTCACAAGCCCAAACATGGTACTGAAGACTAGGGTACAGTAAACTTATATTATATATGTGGAGTGGTGTTACAGCTCCATGTGTTCTTAACTTCAGCACTAGATCAAGGTAAGTGGTCAGTTTCATGCCCAGGCTGCCTTCCTATGAAGGAAAGGGCTCATGGTAACCATGAAACAGACAAAAATATATGACAAAACCATAAAGATTTAATCCACCTAGCATGTGGCTTCAGATGTAACGATAAAAGGAAGAAAAGTTGTTACCTGCAAAGGTTGGGTTATGAGTTTCCATTGTAGTGACAGAACTAGAGTTTCTGGTTTCATTTAATTCAGAACTGAGGTTCAGCAAAAGTACATACAACACAAAAGTCATGATCTGAATTTCTGTTGTAAAGACTCATACTCATAGGCGTGTCATTTTGCAACATGCTTACCTTTCACAGTGAGGATTTGTAGCCCTCACTTCATCGCCAAGCTAGACAACCACCCACTTTCATTATCTATGAATGAATACTCAACATACTTAACAGCTACCCTCCAAATTTGGAGGATGACTCTTCCAACCACAACCTGAGAATTCACCATGCCACTGGTGACAAATCACTGCATAACAAGGGAATTATTATTTTTCCTCCTTGCCACATATTATTCCAACAACTGGATTAAGAACATCAGATGGGTAAGGCATACAGCACACATGTGGGAGACGATAAATAGATACAGGCTTTTGGTGGGGACACCTGAAGCTTAGAACAGAGATGGTAGGATAACATTAAAATGGATCTCAAACAAACAGGATGGGAGTTCAGACACTGGCTTGATCTGGGTCAGTGTAAGAAAAAGTTGTTGGGTACTGTGAACATGGTCATAAGCCTTCAGTTTCTATAAAATGTAGGGAATTTCATGCATAGCTGAGGAACTATTAGCTTCTCAGGAAGGACTCTACTCCATAAAGTAAACAAGTAACTTAGTTAATTGGTTGGTTGGTTGGTTATTTACTCATAGAGCTGTGGGGTCTTGCTGTAGTAAAAAGAATCACATGTTTGAGATTTCTTTTCACTGAGAGAAATTCAAGTTAGGCAAAAATACCTACAGCATTAAGGTTAGGCTTTAAAGTATCATTTTACTAACAGACACTAACGATTTGTGGCTTGAGACATTTATACTGGTGACAGAAAATAAGGGACACTTTCATTACTTACCTTGTAACAGTTACTATGAATGTTGATAACAGTAACTGCCAAATGGCAAACATTCTTCCCAACAATTTCCACATCACAGAGTAAGGGACATGTATATGACTATATATATAAATTATTTTGCATTGTACATAATCTTTTCTAATATTGTTTTGAATAGCACTGTACTGTGTAGATATTTTAATGACTGAGCACTGTATGTTGAACTATGTTATATTTTATATTTTTGACTATTTCCACATCCATGGTTTTACCTGTATATGGATATACGGAAAATAAAGGAAAGAATGAATGAATGAATACTAACACATGCTTTCATAGATGCTGCTTCTGTTGCAACAGTGACAGTCTCTCAAGATCTTGATGTATGCAGACTAGTAGCAACTTCCACATAACAAGATATACAAGTTGGAAGACTATTCTGAACTACAATCAATGAAAACTGATAATGGAAAAGAGACTCAAAATGTCTTTGATGTTTCAAATATGTACACTCAGAATGAGCAGATATGAAAACTTCTGATTTGAAACCTATGGTCAATTCCAGATAGGCAAACATCTCTCTGAAATGTTTCTTATTCGAAATGGTCTGAAAAAAGGACACACTTTTATCAACACTGCTGTTCAACTTTGCTTTACAATATATCATTAGGTCCAAGAAAACCAGCAGAGACTAAAATTGAATGGGACACATCAGCCTCTGGTCTATGCTTGCTGGAGAAATGTGTAAATACTATGAACAGAAACACAGAAGTAGTATTCTATAAGGTTCTGACAATGGGGTATAACATTAGAATTTTTCTATTCTATACACTGAAATTTAAGACACTACATTTCTGGGATCAATCCTGCCCCTGAAATGTAGTGTGTTAAATTTCAATGCATATGTTGGAAGAAGTCCATAAAGTTACTCAGTTCAGAAACACACGTGCTTTAGTACCTGCTGTGAGATTAATACAAAAGTAAATATTGAGAAAACTAGGTGTATGTTTATGGCTTGTTAACAGAAAATAAACCGCATCAAAACATGGTCAAGCTCAAATATCTGGGAACAAGGCAACCAAACCAAAACTGCATCCATCAAGAAATTAAGAGCAGATTAAACACAGGGAATGCCTGCTACCAATCAGTCCAGAATATTTTGTCTGCCAGTTTGCTGTCTAAGAATATTAGAACAAATATATACAGACCTACAATTTTTACCTGAAACTGGGCTTCTCATATAAAGGAAAGAATAAAGACCGAAAGTATGTGAGAATAGGGTGCAGAAGCCTAAGTAGGGGTAAGAATCAGAAGACTTGAGGAATATGCAAAATAAGGAACTTTATGGTTTGTACTCATCTCTAATATTGATGGTGATCAAATCAAGGATGAGATGGGTGGGGCATGCTGCAATTATGGATCATTAGAGAAATGCATACACGGTTTTGTCCGAGAAACCGCAAGGAAAGAGACCACTTGGAAAAAACCTTGGTGACAAGGGAATGATAAAAATAAAATGTCTCAAAAAAGGTGGGAGGGTGAGGATGGGATTCAACTGGATCAGGACTCGGTTCAGTGGCGGGATCTTGAGAAAACGGTAATTAAACTTCGTGTTACATACAGTGTGGTTAATATCTTACACATCTAATGACCTATTAGTTTCTCAAGAACTATGATCCATGGACTTTGTTAGTAGGTTCGTTTACACTTACATCAATGCTATGAACGCTTACACATCAGCACAACTCTGCAGGCAATTCGGACAGTACGAGAGCCACTCTAATACACGATTAATATGATGTCACACTACATAAATTGCAATTAGTGATTACCTGCACAGTATCAAGGTCCAGTTTTCAATACTGTTCCAACAGATACTACTGAAATGTGTCTATCTATATTTCACAGAGATCAACGTTCTCGTTCATACGAGTTTTCTACTGTCCAGCACAGGTTCAGATAAAATACCGCTTATTTAAGCAACACTATACAACTTCACATACACAATAACAAATGTCATCACTCGTACAAAGAGTACACACGTCCACTGCCTGCTTTCAAACACGATTCCACCAGACACGGATTAACTATGTAGGAGCAAAGAGTATATGAAAAGTGCAGAAGGTTAACATTACGCAATAGCGGGCGCCGTAGGATGTGCGGGAAATTCGAGGGAGAACATCACGAAAATTACCGAAACTCACTGACTTTTAGGCACATCTTCCGCTAACATTTTGAGCTGAAATACCTACAAATTAATATGTTACAGTCTGTAATTTCCCTAGAAATAATGACGATACAACCAGTATTACGAAAAGCCCGCGGACCCCAACTGACAAAACCTTGCGAAACCCAAATATCATCGTTTCTTCATAATGACAAATTATGCTTGAAGCCTTGTTTTGAGAGGAGCATATCATAAGGAGTAACAGTGTGAGAAATTCATTTTGAATTGCTGTGTGACAAAGTATTTAATTACATCATAGATGCATTCGTAGTGGTGAAGAGGCGTAGCTCTACTCATTTAACATAGGGACACCTTACTGGCAACTACTTGATTAACCGTTGCTACCTGTTATCATTCTGTAAGAACAATTACCATGATTCTACACCCTGCACTATTCCCCTAAATGTTTCCTGGGCAGGAATATCAGGTATGCGCTACTAGATAACCTACAAGAAGTAACGGCGACGTCCCATAAACACAACAAGACCAGTGAAGGAGCCTCAACAAAGAACTTAAAGAAGTCCCTCCCCAAAACAAAGAAAAAGAAAATAGTTATCATAGACGACAGCCATGCCAGAGGTTACGCGGCCGAAATCTCGAGCGTCCTAGGTAATGACTTTGAGGTTACCGGTACAGTGATACCTGGAGCACGACTCGAACACATCACAAACTTAGCTGATAGTAAAATAAGCACATTAGGGAAAAGTGGCACTGTGATTGTGATAGGAGGAGCTAATGACATAAATAAGAACGAAACTAATACCGGACTCACCTAAAAAAATTTGTAGACAACAGGAGAAATACAAACATCATGGTTATGACTGCCCCTCATAGACATGACCTACACAGATCATCATGTGTGAATAAAGAAATAGTGACATACAATAGAAAGCTGCATAAAGTGGTTAAAACTGCAGGCAATGTGAAAATAATACAGGCAACCTTAAATAGGAATGACTTCACGTGCCACGGAATGCACCTAAACATCCTTGGGAAAGAGAAAATGGCTAAACTGATTGGGGATAGCATTAAAACACCCATGG
>Ga0209629_10003984_pt1 | contig 10793 bp, 7 predicted proteins | sample TergutCu122P5_FD_187286 | JGI IMG/M metagenome (GOLD analysis project Ga0209629, IMG submission 187286) | Cubitermes ugandensis P5 segment gut microbial communities from Kakamega Forest, Kenya - Cu122 P5 (SPAdes) (version 2) | ecosystem: Host-associated > Arthropoda: Insects > Digestive system >... | reverse complement strand
CACGGTACACACGCCTCACAGGTCACAATATGCAGCCATAACACTGACGTCTTGTACGAGCTCTACGTATCCACTTTTAACCAATTGTGTAATTTTTAGCTAAGTACTGACTGTGGCTCCCTGATGATGGTTTCCTTGTAAACCAAAACATGTTGGAGCAGTTTTACTTATTTTAAAATGTTTTAATAACTCCACGTTTCTTAACGTTGTGTGCATCAGTTGGATATTAAAGTGCTGAATGTTATTGATGCACGGTGTAACCATGACGTTGATTTTGAAAGTAAAAATGTTTCTCTCTCTCTCTCTCTCTCTTTTTTTAATTTTATTTTATAAAGTTACATGGCCAAAGAACATTTATAATTTCAAAATTTGACCATGGAAAATTTCCATTTGAGAACTGCTGACCTGATCCCAAAACGTAAGGCAACAATGATACAGTTAATGTCGCCCTGTTTCTGTACTTGTAAGACTCTAATGATCTTGTGGTGGCGCATGTTACAGAATAATGCTGTAGGCACCATTGAATGTATTGCTTTCCAAAGACTGTGTGTGTATTAATTCTTTGTCATAATTGTTAAAAACAATAGTGATATAGTATTAGTTATTCCCCTATAAGCTTGGCCCCATTGGATTAATGTTGAACATATGCAGAGGGGTACTACAAATTTATAATTTTAATGAGTGAAACTGCTGTGTTTGTTTTGATGGTGTCGAGGTTATGTGCAACAGTAGACTGTATGAATGTCATTCCACAGGTGTTCGTTACTGTCTTCCTGTTGATCTCTGAAGTGTGGCTGTACATATAATTTCTAGAAATAATTACATAATAAATTCTTGTAAATTGTTTTTATTTTAACTTCTTGAATGAAAAATGTCTGTCACAGTTACTACTAATATTTGATAGTAAAGGTAAAGGTCATTCTGCAACAGGCTGAGGTGGCCCAAGGGGTTCCTGGTAGGTTAAGGCCCCGGATTTTCTTGATGTTCGGCACTACAAGGTTGGTAGGTCGTCAGCCATATGCACTGGCCGCCTTTACCCCAGAAGAAATCCCTGGTACTCATTTTCAGAGGCTGAGTCAACCTCAGGGCACATGGTTCTGTCAGGTGGAGCCATGGAAAAAATCCCCAGTGACATTACCGGGAATTGATCCCGGGACCGTCTGACCAGCAGAATATTTGATAGTTACCTGTTTTTTTTTTATGTGGGTGTGAAACTTGTCTTTTGCCAAGAGGGAAAAATACAGATTCATGGTGTTTGAGAATACAGCACTGACTGGGTTATTTAGATTTTAGGTACAGAAAGCAATAGGAGAGTCTTCAGCAGACAATAAAATTTTGAAACTAAAATGGAGATTGACACATCTTTAGACAGATGACTTGAAGGCAAGACACCAGTTAGGGTACCTGTTGATGTGTGGAGCTGGGGATAGAGGGATAGGTGGTGGGCTCTTGTAGATGACATAATGAACCTTCGGGTCCCATAAAATGCAGGGAGTTTCTTGATTAGCTGAGAACCGGTCAGCTTCTCAAGGGCTCTTCTCCATGCATTAGCCTTTTAAAGCCTAGCGGTTTCTTTACGTACCACCAGGTTTTACATTCAAAAATTCTACATGGTGCTTGCTTTGCGTTGAGTGTTTTGTACGGTTCTCAGAACAGACAGCGAGTTTTGCTTTATACATCATTAACTGATTGTTTTTTATAACCGTGGTGGAAAGTGTTTACAGCGCGGTACGGACTGATTCCCTATATAAAGCGGATTGTGTTTCGTGTTTAAAAGGTTAAGTATGTTCGTGCATGGAAGGATAATATTAAAATAGATAATAAAGAAATAAGGTATGAGGGTGTGAACTGAACTGAACTACTTCCCCCAGGATGTTATCCAGTGGCAGTTGTGTTCTGAATATGATGTCGATCCTTCATGTTCCATTAAAGGTAGGGAATTTCTCTACTGGGGTCTACAGTCCAGTCTTGAAACTGTCAGGGTGAGGAAGTGAGGGAAGATAGAGGGAAAAGGAGGCACAGGGTGTAAGGCCAGTACCTGTTTTATAGCTTGAGTTGAGATATCCGAAAAATCAGTCCAAAATGCGTAGACCACTAGAACATTAGGGGAGCGCGCGGTGGCGTAGTGGTTAAGGCACTACACTACAAACCGGCAGATCGGGGGGTTCGATTCCCGATGGCGTCATTGGAATTTTTCAGTAACATAATCCTTCTGGTCGCACTATGGCCCTGGGGTCGACTCAGCCTGTAACAGAAATGAGTACCAGGTGTATTTCCTGGGGGTAAAGGCGGCCGGTGCGTAAGGCTGACGACCTTACCACCATCCTGTGCCGTTGTCATGAAATCTGGGAACCTTAACTTCCTGGAACCCTCTGGGCCACTCCAGGCCTGTAACAGGGCTGCGTTACCTTTACCTCACCAGAACATTAGGAGCTGCCACAGTCACTCTAATGCAAGTGATAAGTGCTTTTGCACAGGTTGTAGTTGTGGAGTCGTCTACCCGTGCCAAGTGAATACCAACTCATCTTGCCCGCATTCCTTAAATACATTCCAAGTCTCTAGTAACCGGAACGGAACAGTGTCACCTGCACAAGAAACGGTCTGATCCATGGAATGTCGTTAATCAAAGCTTGGTTGCAATCATACGGCACTGCGCAAACAATGGGTTCGTAGTCTTTTCACTTGGTATTGTCTGCATGTGGTTCTAGAGGGGTGTCGGGTTTGTTGGTTAGAAGCAGTTGCAGGGTGGAGATTGTTGGCCAGTTGTTAGCCAAACAAAAATATTGTTCTTCTGAGAATATTGTGGCATTGTATGAAACAATGAGGATGCAGTTGCTTGTGGAATACTTCCGTTATCACCAGACTCTGAAAAAATTATTGATATATGGATGTAAGAACAATAACATATATTTTTAGAAACAGAGGTGACATGTTACATTTTATATTTCATTGACCATGCATCTCGGTATAATTCTTGTTAATAACCAACTTGACGCACTGTTTTCATGTATTTATTTATTTGATCTCTCCACATGTTTCGAGCAACCCAGCGCTCATCATCAATCAGGAGAGTCAATTGTATCAATACATCATCTGGTACATATCACTCTGTGTAGGTGACTGCCTGGTATACCAGTATACCGGCATACCAGGCAGTCACTACACAGAGTAATATGTACCAGATGATGTATTGATACAACTGACTCTCCTGATTGATGATGAGCGCTGGGTTGCTCGAAACGTGGAGAAGTGAAATAAATAAATACCATGGAAAAGCATGTCAAGTTGGTTATTAACAAGAAGTGACATAAACTTTATGGTTACACCGTGCATCAACAATGCTGAACCCTTTTATTACCAACTGATGCACATAATGTTAAAAAACACAGAGTTATTAAAACATTCTAAAGTAAATAAAAACGCGGGAGCGTTTTTATTTATTTATTTTAGAATATTTTAATAACTCTGTGTTTTTTAACATTATGTGCATCAGTTGGTAATAAAAGGGTTCAAGAAGTGACATGTTACAGTCACATTCTCTGCCCTGCATCTGAGTGCCATAATGTTGCTGTTTTACTGTATCTGGTTTGGCATCGTTACTCTGTGGCCTTTGGCAGTGTGGCGAAGGTAGAAGCTTTATGAAATGGAGGATGTAGTACTGATGTAGAAATGTTGGGGCTGGGTGTGGTGGTAAGATAAAGGGGCAGTTTATTGATGTGGTCCCGCACAGCAGTTGGCACTTGGTTGTGTGTGCTGGCAGGCAGTGCAGGGATTCCAGTTTAAGGTGAGTGGGGCTGCATGAATTTTATTGCAACATGCTGCAGTTGGTATTTGGTTTTTACTCGCCATTCTTACAGAAGGTGCTGGATGGTCTACTCGTACTTCACCCTTCAGATGTGTGTTACTATAAATGTATTGTTTACTGTTCATTGAATTTCTGCCTGATGAATTGAAAACTCCATGTTCCACTCACCACTAGAATTGAGAAAGGCAAGTAGTACGGATTTCTGCTACTAGGTGTCATAATATTGCTGTCCCCTTCAGCCAACTTAGTGAGTTGTGAAGATGTAACACTATGCATTGCTTGCTAATGGTGTTTATTGTACTGCATCTTAAGTGAAATGTGCAAGTTTATACTGAAGGAACAATGTGTTTGCATTAAGTTTTGCATCAAATTCTAGGAAAACCGCTGGAAATGCATGAAATGCCCAAAACAGCTTTCAATGACAATGCTGTATGGAGAAGAAAGATTTTTGAGTGGCTTTCTCATTTAAAACTTGGTTAACTTGGGCTGAAGATCATGAGCATTTAGGTCACACCTCCACAGATTGCAATGATGAAAATATTCAGACAATTTGCAATATCGTCAACAAAGCCCTATGTTCCATTTTGGAGTTCACTGGCAGGTTGAACTTCCCATATGAACATGTCTCTAAGGGAGTGCTTAAAACATGAAGCGTAGGTCCCGAAGTTTGTGCCTCGATTGCATACTGATTAACAAAATCAACAGCATATCTTCGCCGCGCACTTGGTTTTTCTGGCTCCCGGAGCGTATAGTCACAATGGCCGGCCCTCAACAGAAATCATGAGCTTTTAAAAAATCGTAATTCTTTATTGAATTTACTTCTTTTAATAATCTAAAATGTGTTGAGTGCAGAGAACCGACTTGTTTCAAATGTTTATTTTGCCGCGCTTTGTAGTCTACCGCCCCCGGGGCAGACTCCGCATTTCCCGTTACTGAAGTTAGCATTCGTGAATCTTCACCTCCACTCGCCTTCTATGCCTTAACGGCCTGTACAGGTACGAAAGTACCACGTACATGAAACAGTTATTGCCCGATCTGCAATTCCGTATACAAGATCTGAACATAAGGTTAGTCAATATTTCTTTCTTACAAATCTCCGTAGGGAAAATAAAAAACTCCTTCGCTAAGTCTGTGTACACCACTTGCCGACTTATTATAATCATACCAAATCACGGTTTAAACACAAACTTATCTGCCCTTAACCACACAATAACAATTACCTTCGTCTCTCTCGCTATGACTATTCACACCACAGTACCCGAGATTGTGGGTAAGTGTTGCCAATCTGTACACAATACTGGTGGTTTTTTCAGAGTAAAATAAAACAAATTGAGTTAACGGAGAAATTCAGTTTCATTGTGTAAGTAAAGTATATGAAAAGTTGTCCAGTCTTATGCCCTCTAAGAATTAACTGCACAATGAACCGTAGGTCTGGTAGTAACTTGAACTGTAAGTAAAGAAGTACCAACTTGATGCAACTAATTTTATTATGATTTAATAACATATAAGCACTCCTGAAGATGGACATGTAAATGTCCGAAACATGTAGAGGCATTTATTAAATCATAATAAAATTAGTTGCATCAAGTTGGTACTTCTTTACTTATATATATGATGCGCGGTCACACCTATATCAAATTAACTTGAACTGTCTTTGGGAAAAATTGGTAGGCCCTACTGCATCCCCCGTCAACGATGATCTGTGCCGTCAGTAGTGTTCCGGTCTCTTTATCCATGTCCAGGATTTTGTCTTTTAGCAAACTACAGGATGGATAATGGAATAAAAAATTGTGTAAAATCCTTCAGTACGTATAGTAGTAATATTTAAGTTACAGAAGTACACATTACAGTATGGCAATTAAATTGCACGTGATTCTATGTCGGGCAATTTATTTTAGCGGGTTATTTGAAACCGATGTTTTGTTTACAGTTACGGCCAACGTTAGAAGAGTGCAAATTGCTTTAGCACTTGCCGTAATCAAGTCAAAGCCGGAAGGAATAACTGCTGCCCAACATGCTGCTAACATTCAAGCTCGTTGCAGGATTAAATACTCCAACTGTGTACGTCTATAATTCAGCTGAACACTTGACACAACTTGTTATGATGTTTGTTATGGTGTCATATGTCTTTATGTTTTTGTCTACTGACTGGCTACTATTTAGTGACTACCTGCTCATTATGTGTTCGTGTTTGTATAATTCCTTTGACAAGTTTCATGTCTAACTGTTTTCTACAACAGTTTCTATAGACCTACCGAAATGATATATGTATGTGTGTATATAGAGGTGTCTGCTGTGAACTGATGTAAATAATGTGGTAGGTAATGAACGCTGTTTTATTGTAGATGCCTGAGCGGTCTAGTGATTCGAATCAGCCTGATAGTTATGACATGAAGATGCTTTCTATGCAGCAAGAACAGCTTATATCAAGCCTGTGGAGAGCCTTGCCCCAACAGACAATAAATGATCCTATGCACAGTCAGCTACAGAATTCACAATTGTATCAAGGTGAGGTAATTACTTTTCCAATAAACATCAATCATATTAGTGTCGTCGGCAGCAGTGACATCGTCACTTTTGCAGGATGAAAATAGTGGCTGTTTCTTTCTTCTTCAAATGGTAGTGTTATGTGGATGTATTTTTAGCAGAATAACAACTACTTACTGGCTACAGTTATGAAATAGTAAGTTGCTAGTACACCTGCCTTTATTTGAATATTGCAGCCTGCACCGAGAAATTTGCCAGCCCTTATAAATTAACAATAATTTTTTCTAAGCATGTAATTTGTAATTACATGAAGAATACAGGTCACTAACATAGAATAGTGGAGTCATTTATTCAATGAACTGCTGACATTTATTCATTCAGTAACACTTCAAAATAATGTTATTACTGCTTTCATATTTGTAATAGAAGGTTAAATACTTTTCTTTGAAAATGGAGGCTGGAGATTCCTCCAGAAAGTTCTACCAAACTCTATGGTGTCCATTTCAGAAGACAATATTTCTTCATGGTTAATAACTGCTCTGAGAAACCAAAATTTTACATCTTTTTATCTTATTTGGCTGTAATGGGTATTACTTGGTGCTGTGAAAATTACTTTGAGGTTATGGTGTTTTGTAACATGATGGTGTGTAATCTGGTAAGTAAATACTAATGTGTTTGAGAAACATTGTTATGCCATGTTCAGTCTTCTCCTTGTAAGTGGTCAACAGGTTTTTCTGTAACATTCTTATGTTTATACTAGACTGCATAATTTTACAACTCAGAATACAATAATTGGTACTGTGATAACCTCAAATTTGATATTGTCTCATTCAGGCCACCTGATATTGGATGTCAGCCATAACCTTACTTTTCTCATGCATGATAGATCTAAGATGTTTGCAGTGTAGTGGTATTTAATGCGTAACTTTTTAACCTAACCTAACCTTACTTCCTCTTCTTTCAGGATGTTCAAATGACATGTTTGAGGATGAAGATAATATGACCCAGACTGATGTTCAGATGGGGAGCAACAGTGATGATTTGCTGACAGAGCAAAATGAACTCAATCTTCTGTTTATTCAAGCGATGGTTCAGTTGAAATCTGTTGTCAATACCTGCTCATATGTTCCAGCACTTCAGTTACGAAACATGCTTTTGGCTGCAAGTACTGATAACAGCAAGGAAACAGAAGAATATCACTCTGAGCCAAGCACTGGACAGGTTTTTTCAGACAGGTCTAGAAGTCAGCAGCTTACTGTAATTCCTGATTTTCAACACTCTGAAATGGGATTCGGTTTTGGAACGAACAGCAGTACTGGTGTTTCCAGCGGAATACTGAAATATATAATCCATTCATCAGATGCAAATCGCCTGCTGGTTCGTTCTGTGGAAGCTGTCCTTCAGTATTTGGGTCAGAGCATATTGACCGCAAACAGCGAATCGTTGGATCTGATTGTACAAAACTGGAAAGGTTCTGTCTTGGAGTATTCAGTGAATGTATTGGTTGAACTAGTGGATCACTTTGCATACCAAGCGGAAGGGCAAAATGAATGCCGTGAAATTTGCTTCACTTTCTTTTGCAATATCGTCAACGGAATTCTTAACAGGGACTCCCTAAACATGGTAAATTTAAATTTAAACTATTTGTTAGCCCAAGCTATTGTTAGCTTGTTCAAATGAAAGAGGACAGCATACAGTATACATAAGGGAGGTGAGAAAGGCATACATTGTTTTAGAGACAGAATCTGAAGGGAAGAGTCCACCTGAGAGACATAGGCATAAATGGGAAGATAATATTAAAATGGATATTACAGAAATGGGATATGAATATGTGGACTGAATTTACATAGCTCAGGATAGGTTCCATTGGTGGTGGGTTCTCGTGGTCACAGTAATAAACAGTGAGTTCCATATGAGCAGCCTCTTGAATGACTGCATGACAGTTAGCTTCTCCAGAAGGATTCTTCTCCCTAGAGTTGGTGTAATACTAGAATAAATTGAGAATTTAGAATTTGCAAGATCTGGTTCTGTGGCAAGACAGATTGCTTGACAAAATGAAGCAACTGAAGAAACTGAGTATCTGTTCATAAACAGTCATATATCTTTGTTTTTTCTTCCTCAAAACAGTTATTCAGAGAAAAAGGTCCAAGTGCAAATGTTTTTTTCTGATTACAAGACAGGAAAATTGCTGGTACAACATTGTGATATGTTATTGATAGGTTACCTTGCATCCTGTGGGTTACCAGATTTTTAGGTTATGTTATTAAGTTATTCAATGATACTGTACTAATTGCTGATCCTGTGCAGAATGGAATGAGCCATAATACTTCATACTGTGGAATGATATTAACCTTAATTGGCTGGCTTTTAAATCACTGAAAAATTGAGTTGTTTTCATCCTTAATGCCCATTTATTCACTTGAGTGGGATAATACTTTCTCTTTCATTCAATAAGATGTGGGAGAAAACAGAAAAATATTGTAATGGTATAGAATATACCAGGATAGAAGGTAGTGGGTGTTCAGTTGCCTTTACATGTCACCTTGTAATGGCCTAGTGTGCATCCTACTCACTTGTCCCAGCACCAACACAGCAATTTGATAAATTCCACTGGAACTACTGAGCCTGTTTTAAGGTACCAACTTAGCACTTCCACGTACGAACGTAAGAAAGCTGAAACTTATGCGAGACCAATTAGAACCTGTATGGCTTTGAACTGGATACCTCCATAAGTTCAATTTACTTTGGTAACCCGATTAAATAACTAGTACAGCTAACAGTTATCATTAATCAAGAAAGTATGCCGGTTGAGAGCGGACTGCAGTCCGTTCTCAACTGGCATACTGTACTGTACAGAGAGTGACGATACCAGAGGCTGTAATAATACAATTTGTCCTCCTGAAGATGAGAAAGATACTGCTCGAAACATGTTGAGGATTATAATGTAACATATATATTGTTATAGAATAAAGGAAGTGTGAATTAAGTTGGTAATTTGAAACAAGTCTATACTATGATGCACGGTCAGAAAAACATCAAATATATATATATATATACTTTGTGGGCAGTATGTAGAATTTTTAAACATAAAGATTAATGGTATTGCACTAACTGCTAGGCTTTAAACAGTTAAAGTACTTGATCATTTTTGTGGGTGCTTGAATGACACATTTGTTCTGTTTCCTGCTGTTGAGGCATGAACATGCATGTACCATTTTCTACATTTACTTCTCTATCTGTATCCTTATGAAGAGCTTCTGTAATGTTCTCATGTTTTTCTTTGTGATATGGACGTTTTTCTCCTAATTTATTTACAGTATTTTATATTTGTATATATGGATTTCCATTGTGAAGAATTATTTTGAGAGATCTTTTTCTTTACAGCACCCAATATGGACACAGCAGTGTTGTGTTATAGTTGAGCTAGGAAACTGCAAACCCTTGTGCACTGATTTTCTCAACTTCTTGATAGAGAAGATACAGATCATGTTTATCAACCTGAAACCGAAACCTGCTTCAGCTAGTAATGCAGAAAGTAGGAACTCCTTAGACCATAAACCAGGAGATATAGAAAAAAGTTTTTATATATTCTATATGACAGAGAAACTTCTCAAGAAATGGAAGAAATTCCACTCGTCAGAAACGTCGTTGAACAAGGGCGATTCATCACAGGGTTCTGGTACGAACATATTGCATCTCTGGAGACGGAACTGGTCTAAATCAGGGAGCAATTCTAAGTCATCAGAACGGCATGATAATACGGAATTTAATCCGGCACTCAGGTGGAAGGATGTCCTTGAGAAACTGGTAATGAACACCACTGAAGATTATCCATTTATCACATTATATTCATTTAAGTGCTTCAAACTTCTTCAGTCAGGCAGTTGAAGTGTTTGCCTTATCAGATACGTAAGTTTGTGAGATATCGTTCTTACATATTGACTTTTCCCTAATATTAACAAATTTAGTTCGCTCCCTGTGTGCTGAAATTAATTTAAAAGAACATTTTTTTTGGTTATTTTTATCTTAGCTTGTAATTTGTATAAACAGCCAAGATAATTATGTAGGAGAATTATTTTCACAGAAGTCCCCAAAAGAGATTTTTTTGTGTAGTTCGGTAGGTAACCTATCACATTTGCAGTGTGTTAAATGTTAAAGCTTTTGACAGAACTTTGTAAAATTAAAGTATGCTGTTCATTTCTTAATGTTTTATAACTGAAGGTCATATGTATGTTATCACCGTTCAGCTTAGTTTCCATACACTGGCGGTAGAGTCATCTGCTGCAAGGTATGCTATATATTTGAACATGGTTTCATTTGATTTAGTTTCAGTCTAAGAGTATTCAAGTTATTGCTATGTAACAGAATGACAAAACCCTATATTGTGTATTTCACATTAATATCTTCTTCTTCTTCTTCTTCTTCTTCTTCTTCTTCTTCTTCTTCTTCTTCTTCTTCTTCTTCTTCTTCTTCTTCTTCTTCTTCTTCTTCTTCTTCTTCT
>Ga0209629_10003982_pt1 | contig 10795 bp, 4 predicted proteins | sample TergutCu122P5_FD_187286 | JGI IMG/M metagenome (GOLD analysis project Ga0209629, IMG submission 187286) | Cubitermes ugandensis P5 segment gut microbial communities from Kakamega Forest, Kenya - Cu122 P5 (SPAdes) (version 2) | ecosystem: Host-associated > Arthropoda: Insects > Digestive system >... | reverse complement strand
GGCAATTATTACTTTGTTGTACACACCACCTCTACTTTGTACATTATTTTATGACTATTTCCAAATCTTTGGTTTTGCCTGTACAAGATAATATGGAAAATAAATGATTGATTGATTGACATCAATACTCACAAGGCACTGGTATGCTAAAAATCCCACGACAGTTCTTTCAATTTACTTTATACTCAGTCAAAGCAACATTAACTATCCAGGAAACCTATAAACTAGGCATTACCAGTTCACTTTGTCACCATGACACAAAACTATTAAAGTATTACTCATGAAGGACTAAAACATTCTCAATGTGCAATTTCTATAGGAAGTTTGAATGGAAAAGTCTCAATTAACTGACCCCTTCCACTTACAGAATCGGTCTCCTTTTGCAAGTTTATTTTTTCTTTAACTACTTGGTTTAACAGAAGACAGAACTCTCTTGGGCCAATCCATAATCAGCTAAGGCTGAAGACGGCCTTGTGTTTATTCACGACGTGAAATTACTGAATTTAGCCTTTTGCATTTGTCTGACGGCGTTGTGTATAATGTAACAATCTACACCTTCATATTTCTCACATTATTGCAAGATGTCACCCTATCAATGGAAGTAATTAAAACCACAATATACCATAAGAGTATCAAGGCGAAGTACGAATGCAAATATCGGAACAAACTGTAATGTATCTTGTACTGTGTACGTTAGCGACTTCTTTTATTGTGTATACAAATACTTAGCTTTAAAACTGCAAAAATTTCATTCATTTTGGAACGACGTCAGCGAGGTTTGGAAAGCACTTACTGGTTTTTCTCCTAGCAGGCCTAGACGTTTTTTGTCTTCCCATATTTTACTTTTACTCTTTAGTAATAATGTCACCAAGTCACAATCGGTATCAACCATCTCAATCAATCACATGTCACAGACCACATAACCTCATTCATTTTCGCGCCGTACTTGATACTTAGCTGCAAGGTCTACCAACCTTGATGACAAGTAACATTGCTCATGAGGCATACCTGACGCAATTCCGCTTACATTACGTATACCTGTCAGTAGATAGCAGCAGGCTCCGCGGATAACACAAAACTTTTCATCGATGTTCCAAAGAATTGAATACGTACACCAAGAGAACTTTTAGATTGATAAAAAAACTGCAATTATTTACTTCAAAATATTTAAATTTTCAAACTAAATTCATCAGAGTCATTTTTATGAAAATATAAGTGAAAGTGCAAGTCTCCTAAGTCATACTGACTGACAGCGACCATGAAAATGATGATGATGATGATGCGAACAACAGCGCCAACTGTTGTCAAAACAATTGTACTTTTAAAACGTTATTTCTTGGCGCTAGCTATGAATAACTAATATTGTTTCTGGGAACTAAAAATTTGACCAGGTATGTATAATATCTTCCCGTAATGGGTGTAAAGTATATATTTGTTATGTAATCTCACCAAACAGTATGTACATATATCGCCATTTAAAAAATATACCTTATTTGTATTTTTGTCAAATATGTAAATTGTGTAGCGATGTTTCTAGAGAACCAGATGCAGCAAAAGAGTTTGTATCGTCCCACGCAATTATAGCTCACAACCCCATACCATCACACTGTACATCCCATCAAGTGCCACAACACATGCACTCACAATTCTTGTAACGATATATGAAATTGTAGGAACCATGTTACTGGTCTTCTTTTGTTCTAAAAGGATACAAATACTTGACCCTGGAAGTTTGTTGTCGTTTTTAAATATACAGTGTAATCACATCAAAATATGGCAAAGAAATATCCCAACACTGAGTCTGGGGATCTGGTTGTAATCAAGCCTGTCCCTCCCTGTAGTACTAAACTCCAGAAGGTTTTTGTATAGAAGCCTTCATGTGGTTGTCTCATTATTTTCTTCTATATATGTTAGGTTTCAACCTTATAGAAATTGGGACTTGTCTGGTATACTGATTGGTTCAAAAAAAAAAAAGTGCTGATGATGGGGCATATGAACATGGCACAAAAAATGAAGCTTAGCTTTAGTCTCGGACAGTTACCACACTATTTCTGGTAGAAGTATATGACATTAAGGCATGTGCAACAGCAAATATAAATAGTGGGTATAAGGTTAGCAATATATCTAATTTGTCAGAAAGGCAAAGCTCTGGTGGTAGCACTTTGCAATCACAGAAGAAGCCTCTGATGTAGCACTTTTCCTTCTGCACTTGTATTTTTCAACCTGATGATGGCCATATGCATGAACGAAATATGTATTATAAAATAAAAACGAACATATGAAGTTCATGTGTTGTTTTTGTTTGGGCTGTATTGCTAGTGATTGACTAACACAACAGGATGAATTTACCCAGATTTGAGCTGAACTATGTAGTTTTGTCCCTATCTCTTTTTTATATACATGCTGGCTTCATAATTGGCCACTAGGTTGATGTCAGCAAGTAAGTAAATAAAGAACCATTATTATACATTACATTTACTGTTTGTAATGAACAGGCAACATGTGGCCACTGGAGAAGTATGCTCGTTGGGATGGAAAATGCTGGCATCAGATAGATGGTGAGGATAGCCTTCTGAGACTCTTGGTTGAGGTAATGATCAATAAGATAAGGTGTTGACTGTTGTGTACTGCACTTTGTGTTTTGATTCCTAGTCACAAATTTAAATATCTGCATAGAGAATCATTCAATAAGTTATGGATGTCCATGGTAATGGAAATGTTAATAGTTCTGCATTTGAGTTATGAATTTTAGTCATTTCTAGCTGTAATATAAAATTCACATGTCTTCACCACTTCCTTCTGTCCCATCTGCTTAGTAGTTTATATGAGACCACATATGGTTTTATACAAAAGTTACTGAATTCTTCTGTAGTTTTGTTGCTAGGCAACTGCATAACATGTACAGACTATCAGGTCTGCTGCGACAACAATATAAAATGCATGAAGGAGTCTAGCTGGTATTACAAGTGTATCACAAACAGTATGAAAGATACAAGATCCTTTTCCTGCTACAGCCTGATTTTGGAGAGAGTAAAAATAATTCAGTGTGTGTGTCCTGCAGTGCAATAAATTTTTGTATGTCTTTGAAGAGGTTACAGTGCCTTGTTACTAGTCATGAATTCTATTAATGATGGAGGTACATGATTAAGCATGTAGCCACATGCCTTACATAGTTTTATGAAGGATACGTCTTAAAGAATTAATTAATTTTATTGTTTCAGTAGCATCCACTTTATAAGGCCCTGAAGGAAGGTATAGTATGAAAGAGGGTTGATGCCTCAGACATGTTTGCACAAATACAATGTACACATATGTCACAATGCCTGGTGATATAATAACACTTCTGTGTTTTCTGCTTTTTTTTATATGTATAAATATATACACACTTAAACTAAAAACTTCCTTTGAAAAGCTTATATTATCTTATGCAGGGGGTCACATTTTTATGGAACTATAAATATGGTGTTACTGTTCAAAAAACACTGAATATTACTGCAGAGACACTTTATAATGCTCTTACAGGATGATGTGACAAAGTTTATTTGAATTAATAGCTTCCATGAACAAGTCATATTTACTCAGTAAATGTATTCTCATATTCAAGTGCAGAATATGTGTGTGAGATGAAGTCTCTTCATGTCTGTATCAGCTGGCATATTATGAAGATGCTGAACTAAGATCAAGGCTTGCAATTTGAAGCCCATGTTGAGCATTTCATAAGACTGATACTGCTGTCATATAATCAATTCATTCAGATTTTAGCACATACAGGAGACACATACAATCAGAACCCCATGTTGAGCATTTCATAAGACTGATACTGCTGTCATATAATCAATTCATTCAGATTTTAGCACATACAGGAGACACATACAATCAGAACCCATTTGTGGACACTCATCAGTGGAGGCAATGCATTAAAAAAAAAAATCAGACAGGAGTGCCACTGATGCACCAGTCAATGTATCCCATCTGCAAGGAATTTCTTGTACTGCTGCTTAAAGATCCATGCCACAGTCTCCATCAAATTGTTTAATGATACACAAATGTGAAAATTGCATGGCATTCAGCTGGTCCTGAATTCTGCAAGCCATATGTCAACAGTCATTGTTGTCAGTCTACTCTGTTTGTTCTTTATCTTGCTATGCAACTTTTGAACTATTTGAAAAGGGCAGCCCTGCATCATTACATGATTTATAGTCCAGAAAAAGGGGTCTTGATGTTCTACTGGGTCTCTGTGGATGGATTCACCACATAGCACACCATCTTCAATCTGTGGTGTAATGTCATCTTTTCTCCTACTCATCCAGTCGACTGTACTGTACTACAGAACTATCTGACAGTGTGTTGACTAAGTCAAACATACAGCTGCACTATCTGTACTGCGACAGTAGTGCCAGAGTAAAACACTATTTTCACTGTGTGCAGGGCATTTTCTAATTACATCTTTCTGAACAAACTGACAATATGCCACATAGCTGATCTTTTTGAGCCAATAAATATCAGTGATAGAGACCAAATTGGAAATAGTTACACTCTCATGAAAAATATTTAAAAAATAAAAGGAAAAGGAATTCAGAACAAGTTACAGAATTACTCACAGCATAACAATGGGCTATACACTTTTACTTCCTCTGCATTTTCAATTCACAAACACTAACTACTAATGCTCTCTTATACACAGGATAAAACTGATGACTTCAGGCAAGAAAATAACAAATATGTTTTAATTATTTCTGATTTTTACATGACAAACACACATGACTGAAATTATGCGAATTACAAATAAATAAGAAATTACAGTAATCTTAATGCATTTTTGGAGACCTGTTTTTTGCTGAACATAATCAGTATATATACACAGTGTAATACAGCCTAGAAAAATCTCTGGTACCAGATTACAAAAATGTCTAGAAATTTTGTGAAGCATAATATTTTCAAGAATAACTATTCTTAGTTAAGGCCAATTGTTACAGTGGCTGTCACAATAAAGTGCTCATCTTCAGCAAATACATGAACACAGTGAGTGGCCATTCCTGATCACATGTATCTCTGTGAATGGCTGGTGGTCAATTCATTTGGAATGTTATGAGGTGCCAAAAAGTTGATGTCTGTGCTGAACAGAAGGTACAGACTACTCTGCATGGATCACATTACCCTGATGTTGAAAAACTGAATGTTTCCGAGACTTCTTGGCTTGCTCCTAGTCCAAAGAAAACCTGGTCATGACCTTGACTAACAATTCTGGGATATTTGTTCACTCACATTTAATAACCTCAAAAACCGTACAACTTACAGAATAGTGTGCTGCACACTTAATGTGCATTCCGTTCTTCTCTACAACTTTTGTGCAAAATATTTTTCACTCTGATAAATACTGAGCAAGCTATGCTTGAGATGCATATAGAAACACATGTAGATCTTCATGCAATGTGGTCATTAAAACTGTCCCACTAAAATAAAGGTTGAAACAGATGAGCAATTTTATAAAATTCTACAATATGAAATGCAACTAAAATCACTTTAACCGTTCTGAAGTTGTTTCATGTGTAAAGATATATGGACATATGATACAGTTTTATAGGCTTTCTGCGGGGGACACAGAGGCACATAAGAGGCCTTTCTAATGAGTTTCCCGACTTTTTTGTCTCTACAGACAACACAGGTAACCTATACCAATATTATTGCTAAGGACTAATAAGTACACCACTTTAATTGCAGAATATGCAATTACTGGTGGTTCAAAATGGAACTGTGTATGAATCTGTGGGGCTTGCTGCAGGTGCTAGTCAAGTGCGAGGCGTCTGGAAGGACACGGTCCTTGTAATTGTTATCAAACATCAGGCAAGAAACTTACTCTTAATTTTAATTTTAACACAGTCAAACCTAAGTGATATGTTATTATTTATCAATACTAAATTCCCTTTTAGATTTTCACAAGACTCTTATTATATCATAGGCAATATAACCAGGGAATTAACAAAAATTTTAACACTGGTGTTTTATGGTATCCCATACAACATTGATTTTAATGAGCACAACATGAAATCTGTTTTCAAATGTCTTGTAAAGATGGCCTGATGATGGTCTAATGACTGAAACTTGTAGCCAATAAGTTAAATAAAACAATACTGTTGTGTTTGACTGAAAAATTAACTTATTATTGTTTTAAATTCTATAACACAATGGGATGTTTTCTATAAACATTTAAAAAAAAAAATCAAGACACTTACATTTATTCATGTCATTTTCACGCATTATTAACTCACACATAATTTGGAATATATACTTCTGCATGATGTTGTGCAGGTTGCTCACACTGTGTGAACAATAAATGTTGTACATGTCTTTTATACCATATATAATACAGCTGTATGAAGTTTATTACGGCAGTGCTAAACAGCTGTATGTCTCACCAACCTAAAAGGTCACAACCAGTCTATACTACATACATGAGTATATCCTGTCAGTAAACACAATTTACATCTACAATGCTAAATAGGGTGATACTCCATTCATTATATGTGGCCCTATACTATATTAAACTAAGTTGAAATTAATTTACTTGTACTCTGTTCTCATATATTGCAGCTCTGCATTTATTTTTTATCAGTTCTCCCATATGAAACCTTGACATTTTGAAATGTTACATAAAATTACAGAGAGTAAAAACAGAGTATAATTAAATAACTTTCCAGTTTCATTTTAGTGTAATATTAAATTAAACAACAAACTAAATGTGACATCACCTTATTCTGTATTGTAAATGAAGAATTTATCACACAATGTGTCTGAGTGTGTAGTGTGTGTGCACATGTACATACATATAACAGTCATATAATGAACTTTCAGATGTAAAGAGAGTTATACTATATATGGTATAAAAGTTGTAAGTATAACAACAATACTGGTAGTGTGAAGAGTGTGAGACATCATCATCATCATCATCATGTTCATGTAGGGTTAGGTGCGTTTCCTGTTCCTTGATCCGCAAAATGAAGTTGGTCCATCCATCTCTTCTTCAGTCGTCCTATGTTCCTTCATCCTTTTGGTCTATATTGTAATGCTTGTTTCGGTATTCTATTTGTGTTCCTCCTCTGTATGTGTTGTAGCCACTTTTTCTGGTACTGTTTTATTTCCTCTACCATGTTCTGTGCTTCCGTTTTTTCCCTAATACATTGACTCTTTTCTCTATCCAGTTTTGTTATTCCTAGTGTCTCAAAAATTTCATCTGTGCTGCTTCTAAACGTTGTTTCTCTCTTTTCTTCAGTACCCAAGCTTCATTTCCAAATTTCAATGCTGCTTTAGCTGTAATGTTGTTAATTCTTTATTTTGTTTCTTTATTCGTTTTCCAAAAGGTCTCCGTATAGCTACGTTTATTTTGTTGTATGTTTGCAATTTGTCTTCTAAATCACTTTTGTATTCGGATATACGGTACCCCAGGTATTCAAAATCTGTTACCTGTTCAATAATATTGTCATTTATCACAATTTTTACCCTCTGTATGTCATTCCTACACATTGCCATTGATTTTGTTTTGTGCTTGATATGGTCATTTTGCATTTTCTTGCTATAAGGCTCAGGTGGTATGCCTTGTTTGTAATTCATCTTCTGATGTGGCCATTAAAATCTGGTCATCTGCATATAGTATAGTATTCACTAATTTCCTGTTATTTAGTTGTATGCCCTCCTGTATCACTATTTTAAATTCCTGTATAATTTTATTAATGTATATACTGAATACCAGTGAGAGGCCTACATCCCTGTCTTACTCCTCTGTTTATGTAAACTGGTTCAGATATACCATCTTTAAATTTAATTCTAACCTTTGTATTCCTGAAATACATTTTATCGTATTTAGTAAATAATTTGGGATTTTATTGTCCATCATTTCCCACAGCTTGTCTCTGTTCACGTTATCGTATGCACAGTGTGAGTCCTACAGCATAATTCACACTTGTGACACAGTGGATAAAATTCATGAGTTGAGTGGTTCACACTCCTATGTAGCATAATACACAAGTAAAATCATGAAGACTATTTACAGACATTGTGTACACTATTCAAGAAGACAGTCTGACCTCAGTCCACATGCTGGCTATACTTTTTGTTTTGTATGATTTTCCTCAGTCCCATGAAGTAAATGATGTAACTAAACTGCACAACAGGACAGCACTATTCCCTTTCACATACTTCATACCTTACAGTTCTCTTCCTATTCACATAACATTTTGATTCTGGATGGTGTCATTGGAATTTTTCATTGACATAATCCTTCTGGCCACACTATGGCCCTGGGGTTGACTCAGCCTCTAACAGAAATGTGTACCAGGAATATTTCCTGGGGGGTAAAGGCAGCCAGTGTGTAGGGCTGACAACCTTACCACATTCATGTGCCCATTGTCTTGAAATCTGGGAGCCTCAACCTCCTGGAACCCTCAGGGCCTGTCCAGGCCTGTAATGGGATTGCTTTACCTTTACCTTTTAAACTACGTAACTGACAAAGTTACTTCAATTAAAGTAAGAAACATAAACTCAGCAAGTCATACACCACTCTAAAGTAACCTAAGAAATATTATTAACTCACAAAATCCTTGGGCAATTTCACTTACAGACAACTTCTCGCCGGTTTCGAGTGAAATTTACTGCAACAGATTTTAATTCTGCATTATCCAACTGCAGGGATTGTGTAACCATGCTGTCTCAGTACATATCAATATACAATCCAACAGGTAATGGCCAATATAGCATCTTAAATATAAGAGCAGACAAAATTATATGCAGTGACAAACACGTACTTTAGAGATAGCTGCTACAACAACTATGTAAATGTAAACATGTCATACCTTCTCAATTATTAGTGTCTTCCCACACTGTAATGAAACTTCCGTATTGCAAAATATGTGGTGTTAAAGAAATATGGTTTAACAAAAAAGATACAAAATGAAGGTACAATATGTTTCAGAGTCCAGCTCTACAGAGCATGTAACAATCTCTGACTGGTACAGACACTTCGTGAAGGCAGAAGCTTCAAGTGAAAACACTCTTGCAGGTATGAAATGTCTTTCAAAACTTTCATTTGGAACAAGAACAGTAGAAGGTACATTATAAGAGGGGAACAAATATTCCAAACCCATTCTCTACCATTAAGACTGGTAACACAAATCTATTGTTGCAAGGCTATTAGTACAACTTCACAAGTAGAAATTACTTTTTCTTGTATTTTACTGAAACTCACCACAGTGAAAAATTTCTCATATAAAAGTTGCACACCTCGATGTGACTGCAGGTGAAATGTTCCATTTCAGGCAGGTTACCATTTAATACAGAGTTATATCAGGATAAAATGTGATGCATAGTTGCATATACTTTGTCAATTGTTGACCACATTTCTTTCTTTTTTCTGAAAAGAATGTGCCACCTTCACTAAACTTCAGAAAGCAAACCAAAAAACTAGGAGTCACCTCAAAATTCTAGGTGCCAGAAGAGCACCATGAAGCAAATTCCATAATGACAACCCACAAATATTTGGTGGCACAATATAAAATTTACTTAGAATTTGTGATCCACTGTAATTAATAAAAAAGCTGTTTGGCCTTAGCAAAAACAACAGAGGATAATGTACTTAAGAACATAAGGGGTGCACAGATCTTCCACATATCTAGGAGCCACCTCAAAATTCCAGATGCCAGAAGACAACACAAACAAATTCCGCAATGACGACCCACAAATATTACCCGCCTCCATACAAAATTTGATCACTTTAAATTTGCGCACCAATGCCATGAATATAATGGGATGTTTCGCCTTGGTGAAAACAAGAGGATAATGTAAAGAGGAACTTATATAGTTTTATTTCACACCCCCCCCAAAGCAAAGAAATGTCTTACTGTGTTAACTAATGTTCCGAATTTCAATGCAGGTTGCTTGTCTCCTGAACCACTTCCACCAGAATTTCCACTGGAAAAGTCAGTGCAATTGTGCATCTTGGACCCAAGCTTTCCAGAGCTTGTCAAAAGAGTGGATGCTGCATTGCAACAAATGCATCTGTAAATTTCTCTTAATATTTGTGTAATGTCATATATCAAAATTTGAATGTTCTCTTATGTGTCTGGATTTTGTCTGTGAAAATTCTGTTCTACTTCTTACATAGGAAATAATAAGCTTATTGTGTATGACTGCTTGCCTGCCATTTTCCCCCACAGTAAAGTTTTACACTGTTGCCAAGAATGGTGAAAATCAACAAGAGACATAAACAAATACGTTTTGCTCAAACATATCTCATGACCTTGATGCAAATTTCAAACAATCATAAATATTAATCTCTTTCTTTGTAATATGTACATAGCCAGTGGTAAATCAGAACACCTGAGTTAAACAAAGCCTGCAGATTCAATCAATGACTAAGTAGGTCTGGGGATTTATAAACAATGTCACCATTTTTGGTTCAGACCAGAGCATTTGAACAGTTATTTCACAATTTTTGTAGGTCTAATTAAAAGAATTTTCACTTTCCACCAAAATGATAACTTTATGCAAAACAGGCTTCCACAAGACAGGATAATGTGTGGCATACTTCAGAAAATCAGTGGATCTGGTGTGAAACAAGCAATATTCAAGAAGTCTTCAGAATAAACACCAAAAAGTGAGACGTGATGTCTACTGTAAAAGAAGTTTTACACGCACACGCACACACACACACACATATAAATAACAATTTTATTGTTATAACAAAAATTTCTTTATTGTACAAAAATTAAATGAAGTCCAATAATAGTTAGCCTACTTTTACAAA
>Ga0209629_10003981_pt1 | contig 10796 bp, 4 predicted proteins | sample TergutCu122P5_FD_187286 | JGI IMG/M metagenome (GOLD analysis project Ga0209629, IMG submission 187286) | Cubitermes ugandensis P5 segment gut microbial communities from Kakamega Forest, Kenya - Cu122 P5 (SPAdes) (version 2) | ecosystem: Host-associated > Arthropoda: Insects > Digestive system >... | reverse complement strand
CACACACACACACACACACACACACACACACACACCAAGTTCCTTGAACAGCTCATGTCTGGTGAACACAGCCTGCCTGCCTGCCTTCCACATTCACCCTCAACCAATCCGTGACATGTTCTACCTCAGTATCTATTTTCTGCCATTTCCACATCTAATTTTCTATTCCAAACCTCAATCCTAATTGTTTGAGATGACAAAAAGGACAGAAACCTAGTTCAGGTTGGTCTGCATTTGTCAAAAATTTGATGATATGGAACAAATAAAACACCATGTACAAACGTACAGATAACCTGCAAACCAGATAATCAATGGCCAGAAAACCAGGAGTTTACCAAACATCTGTTTCTACTTTAACAGTGACCACCAAAGGTAAATGTAGATATTAATAGCCGAAGTTTAATCAATACCCCAACTAAATACTTTATCAGACTACTTCAATCATGTCTTAAGTTACTGTATGGAGACCACAAGTACTCTTTATGTGCATTTTTAGTATTTACCTAAAACAGAAGCAACAGTTGCAGCTGACTTCACTGTTGACAGTCATCACCTTCTTCTTTTATTTATGCAACCTGGAAAAAGATTAATTTATGTGATGCACATTTTAATCTGTGGAAGGTCAATATTAAGACGGAAACACAGTACCATGTCATGAACATGTCTGCCAGACTGAACTGGCTCAGAATATAGTCCCATGTCTGAGGTTAGGCCTCTGCAATTACTTTGAGTGCATGATTCTACAAGTGTGGATATTCTTTACTTATCACATCACAACAATCATACAGCCTCTACCTGCATTAAAAGTTTCTTGATAAGTACTGATGGTAACAGAACCTGAAAGTTCAACATCTTAAAGGTAACCCTCATATCCTTTTTTGTCTTACAAGTAGTCACTACCCGAGAAATTCTGTATGCATTCTTAGTCTCCTATACTCCACTGTACTAACATCATGTCACCTGCATGAACCACTAAGTTTCTCCCTATGTAATATACTAAACTGCTCACACTATGTGCTTCTTATGTCTCAACATATTTGTAAGCAATGTTTTTGTATCACCTACATTCTTCCCTCAAAGCACAAGAATACTGCCCATACAAACACACAAATTAGAAAAATCTCTTGCATCTGCAGTCTCCAATTGGAAACATAGCTGGTAGGTTAACAGTTTCAGAATTTATTCCTCTCTTTATTTCACCATGAACCACTATTATACTTCTACGTATAGATTGGGGAAAGACACACGAATAACCAGAAAATTCAGTGACGGGTGACTCGAACTCTACAGGTTAGAATATCTAGTAACTAAAGAAAATCAGAATTCGGAGCCGGGAATATGTACTATAACTGCACTGCAAAGCTGTTCTCTGAAATATTTATGTCATACATGCAAAGAACTGTTAAACCTAACTTCGCAACACTGACGTTCCTTTTCAATACGCCACACTGGGTAATTCACGCTAATACCCCATCCTTTTAATTGCTGTCTATCCAGTTCGGTAACTTACACTTTCGTTCACGGCAGGCTGTCTCTTAATAGCATTTATGATCATTAAGCCCAGACACAAATCCACTGTCACTTCCTACTTCTGTCAAACACATGCTAACTTCAAAAGAAAAACAAAACTACATGTGGGGCCGTCGACCTTCAAGTTCCCATGGAAACACGATCTCACTCGCAATTATTTTCTTCACGTGTTTACTGCCAAGTCTGACTTGTACTTAGGATGACACGATATATTCTAAATATCGAACGGCTCCACATTATTTAGTCTTACCAGTATGAATTTATATTAAACAAAATCTTTAACAAACTGATTTCATCTTTCCTGCCGAATAACAGCAAAATACAAGCACTTGCAGGGTTTCACTGTTAGTGCATTTTCGCCACGTTTTCGTACATGTTAGTTTCATATTTTACAATATCATTTATTTTCATTCCGTGGATCCTTACAGAATTACAAAATACATACGGCTATGGAAATAGTCATATTTGCTTAAGAAGTCAAGAAACGAAGTCAGCATGAAAGTGCATAACAATTTTTGGTTACTAGGCCTTGTAGGACATTGGAGGATTTAACATAATATAAATTATTTTAATATAACAAATAATGTAAAAACACCAATTAAAAGGTTACAGTACTTACTGGACAAAAAATAATTTACTACATCACTGCATAACAGATAAAGATTGGTACATTCATTTAGTTTTGTTATATACAAAATAAGATCTAAAATACAGATCAGTAGTCAAAAAAGAAACATAAATGTATATCTACTTTATGTACCAAACTTTCAAATACTAATTTAGACCATATATGAATACAGTTTTAACTTTTTTGAAGGTCAAAATATTCATCCAAAGAAGAGAAGGAATTTCCATATAAAAATTTCTGTAAAATCAATTTACATTTCTTGGAATTATCAGACTCCATATTAATATAAGAAGGAAGCATATTATTAAACACCTTAAAACCTAAGTCATACACTCCCTTCTAGTATTTAGCCAAATTCACAGAAGGTTGGTGAAAATTAGCATGTTGCCTAGTGTCAATGTGATATTTCTCAAAATTGACTAGAAATTGATTCCTATTTCTTATCATAAATGAAAGAAGAGAATGAAAGTATTGGGAAGGGAGTGGTAAGATTTCCAAATTAAACAATTTTCTACAACAGTCACTATGTCTACAACCCATCATGATTCTAATACTCTTCTTCTGCAACCTGAAAATCTTTTTTATTTTATCAGAGTGTGGAATGGAAGGGATCAATCATATTTTTCTGTGAATGTGAATTTCACTATTGAGCTATGCATGGAACCTCAGAAACATTTCTTTATCCTAAGTTGGTTACCGACACTAAAATGGCATGAGACATTTTCAAGACTGGACATGACTCTCAATGAGCATTTCATATATGAGCTGTTAATACGAGGTCACGTTTTTTGTATTGTTTGTCGCTTCCTGCCACTATTCCGAAGCAGGCCACTCGGCAGCTACAGTTTATACAATAGGCGAACCGCCAAGAAGTGACAATAATATTTCTCAGATAAAGTAATCTCTTCCAGTCAAGCCATAACAGCACAATTAACTATGAAATCTGATCGACAATTTTAACAGGCTGGTATGGTGGGATTGGGCCCAAACGGAAGATTTTTGTTTAACCACGCACTGTATTTACTTACACTATTAATTTGCATTTAAATGTCCATCAATGAGATACAAAAGCATGAATTTATATAGCATTCTTAACTATAAATTCAAAGGAAGCCATTCATACAGAAAATGAAGATGTTTTAAATTATTTGTTCATTAAGTGGTATGAAAAAAAAAATTGTATTAAGTTTATAATAAATAGCATATCACATACAGAGCATGATAAATATTTATACCCTTTAAGTCTATTTATTAAATTCTACAAATCCCTCCTCAGGTGTGTAGGATTCCAGGTCTTACAGTGGTGACTATTATGTTACCATCTTCTGATTTATGACACCATAACAGTATTGTAGACGCATGCCATTGTTCTGGAGAAGCATGTTGCCCCATCTTCAGATGCTACATATGCCAAAATGTTGGTATCCTCTACCAAGCACTGTCACAACTCAGATGTCTACAATATTTCCCAACTTGTGTACCAAATTCTTATTTATAACCTTGATGAAAACAGCCGTTTCCTAAGTACTACTTTGGTTGCGTAATACAGATGAACCAACTAGATGCAACAATGATTTATTGATCTATAAAATCAGCTCAACATGTTTCGGGCAATCTTTTGCCCATCATCAGGAGCATGAGACTAAGATTTTTACAGCCCTTCTTCAGCTTGCCATTGACCCTGCCTACACACCACTTGAAGAAACAAGTCAAACAACTCCCTTCTTACAGTACACATAGTGCCACGCTGCCACTCACCATCTCCCTGCCCACCACAACAACAGGTATGTACCTTTCCAATATGTTTAACTTTACATAATAGTCCCTACCTATTAATCACCATACCCCCGAACACAGTAACGCTCTTACCCAGAACATAAAATTACATACTTGAATTAAACCACCTACATTAGCATACAAACACCAATACCCAAACATAACACTACACATCCACCAGTCTTTATAACTTTAATAATTATGATGACATATCACATACAAAACTACATAACTTTCTGTATATCCATCTTTGCAGGATACCATATGCTGTAAAAATCTTAGTCTCACGCTCCTGATGATGGGCAAAAGATTGCCCAAAACATGTTGAGCTGATCTTATAGATCAAAAAATCATTGTTGCATCTAGTTGGTTCATCTGTATTACTTTACCCAATTGATGATGGACGGTCAAACAAAAATCAAGTTTACTTTGGTTGCATTCGTGTGTCTGAGAGTTCAAGTGAAAGATGTTAGATTTGGCCAAGAGGACAAGCATCAACCACGGACCAACCTTAAAGTGACACACTGGCCTCATCACACACCCCAGAGATGGGTATATAAGGTAGACCACTGATGGAATGACTGGTACCACTTTGACAAATGCACAGGTTGCCCAAGTTGCCAAACGATTCATCTGGGTCTCTATAGTCAGAAGCTGGGATTATGTGGCTGAGCAATGGCACAACCCTGCTTTACAGAATGAAACATACTGTACCATCATAAGATGTTTAAAATCAAGCACTGATGGCTCACGCACAAATCAGAATATAAAAGTAACAGCACTATAACTGCCATTAGCTTTACACCAAAGATCTGTATGGCAAATCTGTCATAATAATCACCCACAGACGGGCCAATTCGGGGGTACACAAATTTTCAAAAAATCTAGGAAGCCAGTTCCATGCTGAGAACCACAACAATTAGACAATATGAAACAAAACAATTAGTTGCCACAGCGATGTGGCACCTGGCACTTGTGCCTCTCTGGACTAATTCATCCACTTAAACAGTGCATGTAACAAATTTATCTCATCTAGATTCCACATATTTATAACACGCCAAGTGATCAACAGTGTTTACAAATTCAAGAGCCAAAACCATCCAACATCACCGACCTTCAATTTATGGGCTCCCACAAATTGGTACGAAGTATCAATTAAGAGAGATAGAATTCAACGTGTTATGTTTAGGGACCTGTATTTTAACATGACAGAAAAGGCTTTGGTTCCAATTTGTCATAACATGTAAACCAAACCACAAAGTAGTATAATCACTTTTATTGGCTGACTAATGCACTCAATTGTGTAATATTCAAAGGTTACAATCTACGTTGTATCAATTTTAAAAGACAATTAAAAATCACTCCTACATGTTTCAGATCGTTTGCGATCCATCATCAGGGAGTGTTGAACGTGCTTGATTGAAATTACTTGTGATACTTTTCGTGTGCGTAGTCGGTGTTTGGCAGCGTAATTTTGGACCTGCAGTGTGTGCGCCTGGTACGATGAGCTCCCAACTTGTCATACCAGGCACACGCACCGCAGGTCCAAAATTACGCTGCCAAACACCGACTACGCACACAAAAAGTATCACGAGTAATTTCAGTCAAGCATGTTCAACAATCCCTGATGATGGATCACAAACAATCCTAAACATGTCAGAGTGATTTTTAATTGTCTTTTAAAATTGATACAACGTAGATTTTAACCTTTGAATTTTATACAATTGAGTGCATTAGTCAGCCAATAAAAGTGATTGACTTTAAAAATGCATGGTGAAAACCTGAAATTAAATTCACCAAGTAGTATATTTAAGATTTGTCACTGTCAGGCCTAACATTAGTTTGAGAAGTTAGGAGCCAGTCTGTAATCTGCAACCTGACAGCTTTTTGGCCTTCAGAACTTGACTAGGTGAGTTTAACATTAGCCATATGCCCCAGAAAGAAATGAAGGAGAAAAGCCTGGATGCTGTGGAAATGCAGGATGCATGCATATGTAAAGTACAGATGTGTGTTGCTGTGCAATACACAAAACTAATTCAAACAAAAGAAATTATATTCCACAAACAAGAAATCTGCAGCAAATTGATGTAGTTAAACTTACAGTGAATTAAACAATTGTGCTCTTCTGGGCTATTATGCAGAGAATAGTGGTAATTTCTTATCAATGTTTTGAGACAACCTATCAGTCCCATCTTCAGGGTTCAAGATTCTTGACTGTATGTATGGTACTTGAATCATAATCTGTTGCTACACGAAGGTGTTAGTAGCCTATGTAAACACAGACACAAAATATTCCCTTGAGTGTAACTCAAATGCTCTTCGACTAGGATGGTTGGCGACAACAGATTACGTCTGAAATCTGTAATCTGTGTAAAAGTAAATAGTCTGGACTCTATGAACCCTGCTTTTATGAAACCCCAAAAGTTCATTCCTGTCTTCATAAACTATGGCTACTGGACACTACTGTGCCAGTTCAGTCTCATCTCTTTCTTTACATTCTTTTTTCTCACATTAAGGTGACTGTAAAAGTCCTTTTGCACACCATGATGACAAATTCAAGGAGCAGGTATAGTTACACTCGTTCACAACTTCAGCACTAGAAAGATGTAAGAGGACTCCTGGTACCCACTATATAGGACGCTGGGCAGACACCAGAGCTGGTCTGAACGTTTTTAAAAGAAAAACATGTCTTGCGCCTGTCAGGAATGGAACCCTGAACCATCCAGCCCACAGCTTGGTCACTACTCCATGTGCACCATCCCAGCTCTCTTAGATGCACTATAAATCTTCCCATACACATCAAAGTCTCCCAAAAAGTATAATCATTTATGACCAAATATTTACAAGTATTTCTGCATTTCCTGAGCACATTCCATGTGCTGTCCTTTCCATACTGATTGATTTAGTCATCCCAACAATAATTGGTGAAGAGTAAGTATTATGAAACTCTCTCATATTCAATACCCTGTATTTTCTTACAACTTCCTCTTTCTTCTCTTCTTTGATGCCCAAGTAAAAGGAAGGAAATTATTAATTACTTTCTTCATCTCTAATTCCACAATTACATAGGATTTTTTTTTAAAAATAAACTGCTGCAAACTTTCACATATGTATTACTGTACAATAAAACCTGTATACAACAAACCTTTATACAACAAACAACATAATTATATGTTATAAAATATATGTTTACAATCATTACCTTACTGTAAACAACTCTAACATAATGAAGTCTAAAAATATGTGTTCCCAAGACTTCACATTACTTTATACATACAGGAAAGGAGAACAAAACCTCTACAAATATGGCCGCTTACATTTAAAGGAAAGTCTAACTTGTCAGCATTAACCACTCTTAAATTCTGTAATGCAGCACTGAAGAAATGTAGATAATTATCACATTCAGAGAACCTAATAAGACCGTACCTTGAGTACAAAAGCTTGCTCTCTTCATCACTAGAAACAACATGCTGTGTCATATAATGATACTTCCTTTTGAAATTTTTTCCAGTATCAATGTGTTGCAGTCTAAAGAACTGTAATTAAACCTAAAAGGATTTAAAAGTAAAACAAAATGTTTTAAAGTTACCATCAAAACACAACAACGGTGTACAAATATTAGTTATGTTATTGTGGCAACATATGTCGGTCTTATTAGACCATTTCAGGCCAGCATTTAGATATAAAGGGGTACCATCAGTGCATATCACGTACTCTGGGATCCCTTATTACTTACAAGGTTTATGATGTAAAGGTGACAACAAACTTTCTCTGCAGAATCATTAATCTGTATAAAAAAATGATGAACAAGGAGACCAACAATGGGAAGATATACAAAAAATGTATAGTTCCTCTACTCTCTTTCTTTGGAATGGAATAAAAAGATGAGACGTTTTTACTGTGGAAGAAAAGGACACAGACTGTGTCACATGACAATATAAATGGATAACAATGTTTACTGGTTTTGTCAACAGACAATTAGGCATAAAAATAATATGAATTCACTCATATAAAAAAGACACAATTTTGCATCAAGAACTGAAGTAATCGCTTTCATATAAAACAATTCTAACACGACCTGAGCCCTTTTCAACCACCTTCCATCAGCACAACCTTCTTTACTAAGATTCTGCTGAACTTTGTTCCATTAATTATCATCACAGTCTTCCACGTGGCCATTTTTCAAGAGATTTCTCCATAAAAATTCTACATTCACATCTTGTAAGCCCCATCCAAGCCACATGCTTCACCTCATAAGAGTCTCACCTTTTTCATACAAGCTCATAAAAATGGGGTACATTTTTGTTGCACCACATCCTCCAATACACAACAATAATAAACAGTATTTGCCAATAAATTAAGTAACATAGGTCTTTAAACTTACTTCAATTCTGTTTTGCTATACTGATGCACTACATAATACTGTGTATTTCATTTCATACATAAAATAAACAAATTACAGCAATGATTTCACTATTAAAATACAATGTTTAAAATACTGTCACATTATTAACAAATATCTGTGATCTCAGGAATGATGTATGGAGCTATCCTTCTACTGTCATGGAACTCCCAATATTATAAAAACCTACTGCAATGAAGTTCCTGTGACAATGATTCTGGCAACTGCTTCCTAAAACAATACAATCCCCATTTAAGGTTTGTCTGGGGGACAATGTGTTCAAACACAAGTGAAGAAAACCTTATAAAGAAGGAATTTAACACCAACATAATTGGGTCATGACTTCTAGTCAATGAAGGAAAACATTAAATGAAGAAATATTAAATGAAGAGAAATCAGTAAAATCTTTTTGGGCTGACAGCCATGTCAGATGGGTCATAAAGTCAATGTTTCAGAGACTGACTCCATCTCCATCATCATGGTTCTGAAACGCTGGTTTACTTTAACCATGTGACACAGCTGTTAGACCAAGATTTCAGTGAATTCAGTCAATGCAAAAGCTTCAAGACATACATTCAATACAGTCCACCCTAAAATCATGTATAGGGAGTCAAAGTGATGCTGGAACTAAAGCTCTTCTGCCATGTGCTGGTGTTATTCTGAATTTTTTACATGTTTTGTTGAGCAATGAATAAAAGTAAAGGTAAGACCTTCATATTTTTAAATAAACTAAACCAGAATGGTATACGAAGACAGTCATAATTTCATTTGAGCAGTAAAAAGGATAAAGCTGTACCTGTCCACACCACAAAAACATACAGGGAAAGCAAATGTAAAGTTCCACTCATTATTAACCATGGCACTAGATGGAGGTCAGTGGTTTTCATGCCACAGCTGCTTTAACCCTGGGGGAAAGAGCTTGAATACAAGGCCCCAGAGCCAGTCAGGATGTTTTGGAGAGGAGAAACGTTTCTTGCCCCTACCAGGAATTGAACCCCGACTGTACAGCCTGTAGCCTAGTCACTATACTGATTACCCTAACCTGGCTCATACTGGAGCAATAAGAGTTAAAATGATGAACACTACAAAGAGGTCTTTTAACCATGTCACTGACCACAGCAAAGCAAGGACCTTCAAGGACATGGCCCATGTGGCCATCATCTGATCAACACTGGAAGGTGAGACACTTGGTCAATCATGTGTTGGGAGTCACAGAGGGAACGTGGTTAGTACATGTAGGACACACATTCTGTTGAACAAACAGTGTTCATTTGCAATACCGTAGCAAAATATTCCTCTTGAAAAAAAAATGCACCGTATTTCCTGGCCCATAAGATGCACCATGATTTTCTGGTTAGAAATTTTAGAAAAAAGTAATGATGAATGTATTTTAATTTTAGTAAGTTATTGGAAGAAAACAGGATTGTTACATACCAAAATTAGCAACCATAATATAATTTATTCATCATAGAAACCCAGAAAATCGACGTCACTGCCACTAAAATCATCTTCATGGTTGTTTTCACTATCTCACGATAAAGATGTTGTATAATAGATGTACGGGTATTTATAAGTTTGGAAATAATACTTAACCTCGGCGCATAATACGCAGGTCAAATTTAGGTCACATTTTTCCGGAAAAAAGTGCGTCTTGTGGGCCGGGAAATACGGTAGTTTTTAAAGTTTTGTTTCTTTACTTGACCTAAAGTTGAAATCTGGTGTGCAGTGGGTGTGTGCAAAATCACAGGCCTTGTGCCTTTTGAAGAAACAGATATCCAGATCTGAATCCATGTGATTATTATTTATCAGAGATACAATAGGACAGAGTTTACGGACACAATCCACTTTCTTTGCAAGAAATGTAAGATGGTACTCCATGAGAAATGGCCAATATTTTAACACATGAGCTCCATCATGAGTCAATAAACATTTTCAGAAGGTGCAAGGCTTGAGACCAGCACTTCCAAGACTCTGCTAAAAAATATGGTAAGTTGAACTGTAAGGAAAATATGGATTCTAAATGATATGATTTGATTGCATATGATAATGCTCCTGTGACAACTACTGTACTCAAAGACATGTTGACATGAGCTCTATAATCGTAGGTCAGAACTGCCCCACTGTAATATTCCTTGAGTTTTTACTTGTTCATACTTTGTGTAGAAAAACTACTGTAATGGCAAAATATGAGTAAAATACACACAAAACTAGAAAGAATGCAACAGAAATTCGAGTTCTACAGTATCTCTCATGCACACATATTTTTTATGTAATACGCCTATAACTGTGTATAATAAGGCTGACTCAGAACAACTTCAGAACCACATTAATATGAGGGTTGGAACTTTAATAGTGGCAACTATTTATTTACAACTGATACAAAATAGATACATGTTTCGAAGTTTTACTGTCCTTCATTGTAGTCACCAGCATTGTGTACAACCCATTGCCAGTGATGTG
>Ga0209629_10003980_pt1 | contig 10797 bp, 6 predicted proteins | sample TergutCu122P5_FD_187286 | JGI IMG/M metagenome (GOLD analysis project Ga0209629, IMG submission 187286) | Cubitermes ugandensis P5 segment gut microbial communities from Kakamega Forest, Kenya - Cu122 P5 (SPAdes) (version 2) | ecosystem: Host-associated > Arthropoda: Insects > Digestive system >... | reverse complement strand
AAATAATTCAAGTAAAGAAAGCTGCCGTAGTTTCATATAATGAAACACATAGGGGATGTGCAGGTAAAGGGCCATGCTGTCTAGACTGTGGTACTAAATGGATGAGAGTGGTTAGCATGACACTTCAGCCCTCTTCTATGGAATTATGGATTCATTACATTTCCAAGATAACAGGACCATGTAATTGCGGTACATGGTACCACTTAGAACTGCGCTGTCACTGTGGTAAGAAAATTACCACTTCTCACTGTGTAATAACCCAGAAGAGCGCAGTTCTCAGCCACTTTGCGACACAAGCCTGAAATCGTGCGTGGTACCACTTAAATTTTGACCCTCTTTACTTGAGACAATTAAAGAATACAAGATTTAGGGATACTGAAGTTTTAAAGAATACTGTATTTCCCGGCCCGTAAGATGCATCAGCCCATAAGACACACCGTAATTTTTTTTGTTAGAAATTTTAGAAAAAAATAATGATGAATGTATTTTAATTTTAGTAACTTATTGGAAGAAAACAGGATTGTTAAATACCAAAATTAGCAACCATAATATAATTTATTCATCATAGAAACCCAAAAATCGTCGTCACTGCCTCTAAAATCATCTTCATGGTTGTTTTCACTATCTCACGATAAAGATGTTGTATAATAGATGTACGGGTATTTATAAGTTTGGAAATAATACTTACCCTCGGCACATAAGACGCAGGTCAAATTTATGCCACATTTTTCAGGGAAAAAAAAGTGCTTCTTATGGGCCTGGAAATACGGTAGGTCATAATTTTCTGCTGAGTCTCTGGCTAAGTTGGCGTGTTAGTTATGTAGTGCATTAATGTATTTGCTGTTATTACATTTGATTGTAGCACAACTACTTGTTACAGTTTCTAAGCAGTCACTAGTTAATTAAGTCCTTAGTACAGAAATATAATTAAAATAATTTTTGTTGCATAATTTATGACAGGATTATCCAATAATTTCAACCTTGTGCACCAGTATCTTCAACACTGTGAGGCACAGGTTCACAGAGTATAAAGTATGCAGGTCACACATGATAATGTTTTCCTATAAGATGATGCAAGTTTGTATGAGATGAGTGTTTCATTTTTGTGGGATATGACTCTGTAGCACTAGGTAATATATTTCTATGTTTTAAAGGAACATACTGCCTTTATCCTCAAAGATCTACATTTCCAGGAATGTTCTGAACATAATGCATTCCTTCAAAACATAGTGGACCAGTTACCTATTAACACAGCATCATATCCCAGAAGAATGGCATCTTCAACCGCAATGCTGTGAAAATTATAAACCTTACATGAGGTTATCAGTTTCTAAAGATTCTTACAATATAAATCCTGCAAACTTCGGCATGTGGCCAACAGGCCTGCAGTTAGACTACCCCGACTACAGTAATATATGACATTAAAATTTACTTACAACTGTATTACATATAAACTAACAAAATACACATAAACGTTAGCTAATAAAATTAATATTTAAAATAAATATGCAGTATTGAACAGCACATAATATAAATTGCTTTATATATAACATTCCCCTTTTTAAAACTCACACAGGTATCACTTTTATAAATATTGACCACTGTACTTATTACATCTTCTATGCAGTCATATGTTTAAGTCTGTATATTAATCAAATAGAATGGTGAAATAATTTCTTCAATATTTTCTTTCCATCACAAAATGTTTGCTTTCAACAGTTAATCCAGCATGCATAAGCATACACTACAAGTACATCCCATTAACTAAGTAGTCAGCATCATGTGCGTATGGAGATTTTCCACCACGACGTAGACGCCTCCTGACGACACGTAACCTGCAGGCAACTAACACCACCATTATGCCCGTAATACATAAACCTGCAATGAGAAAACTAAGCTTCAGGGGTGCAGCTGCTGTGGTGTGTGACCAGTCCATCTGGAGTTTGGACACAAGTGCAGTATATATGTGCCAGAGCAGAGTGAAAAAACCAGCTCACTCTTTGTTATAATGCAGTACTTCTCGAAGAGTCAAGTCTCCAGGTATGTTATTGCATGTCGATTGATAATTGGTTAGCAATATTTTGAAAGAAAATACTCCCCTCATCTAGTGGGACAGCAAAGTGTAATGTCCCTGAAGACTTGAGTCTCCTTCAGCTCTGCTCTCAGAATCTCAAACCTTGCATTGAAGTGCTTCTTATTTCTGAAGTACTGTCTTTGTATTGTAGCCCAGGGGCCAGCTTTCCTGGCTGAAAATGTTTTTGGTTTTCTCCATCTTTTCAGGCAATTGTTTGGACATCATGTTAAGATAAGCCACTACCACAACATTTCAAATTTTAAAATTCCTGAAAATTACAGTCTTGTGTGCTATGTCACCATGTTGATTGACAATTAGTTACCAACATTTCTGAGAGTATCTTCATCTGCATCTTCATGATAATCTAAAAAGACTTCTTGGAGCACACTGAAGTTAGAGGCAGAAAGCTCCTGTGGAAATATTACTAATGCAGTGCTAATCAATACAGTGCCATATCCCAGTAGGCTGTAATCATTAACAGTGTTGTGAAAACCTCAGACATCATTCTTGATTTCAAACTTTCGCTGTGTCCCGAATGTTGTATGCTTTCATCTGGGTAATTCCCCAGCATCTGAATTTTATATGCCGACGTTTCGGAACACTATGTCTGTTCCATCTTCATAGGCGGATAGGTATGAAGAATGACTAGGTTTGAGAATGTTGGATTATTTATACCGGAAAATGTTTGGCTTGAAAATAGCCAAAGCCAATAGGAAGGAGGGTGACCTACGCAAGCTTAAGGAAAGGAGACAGCCACATAAATCACAATAGTTTAACCTCTACCATCCCATGGCTCACCCCGACACATGCCCTATCTCCTTCACGTACGTGTCCGTGGCCTCCATGTGGGCCGTTACCCTCCACAACCTATTTCTGTACTCGGACCCGCCCCTACGCTGTCACCCTCCTTCCTATTGGATCTGGCTATTTTCGAGCCAGACTTTTTCTCGTATAAATACTCAAACATTCTCAAACCTAGTCATTCTTCATACCTACCCGCCTATGAAGATGGAACAGACAGAGTGTTCTGAAACATCAGCATATAAAATTCAGACGCTGGGGAATTACCCAGAAGAAAGCATACAACACTCAGACAACATATTCAGAATTTCTGATTTCTTATTATCCTGACTTTGATGCAAAGCCTGTTAAGTATACAGCTGACTGTACGTCATTCAATAAACAAAGCAACAAACCATATTACATTACATTTCATTGATCCAGTAGTTTGCCGTGTGGCCCTGGATGTGAAATCTGTCATATATCATAATTCATGATTTACAACTAATTATGTCATAGTAACTGACAAAACACACTCATTAAACAATAAAACACAGTATATGATACATTTGTCAAGTAACCTCAACCTTACATACAGAATATGATGCATTCTTCATAACACAAGCACCACATTTGAGTCAACTTGGTAATCTAAAAAATTCATCTGTAGACTAAAAAGATTGTTCAATCAGAAGGCTTCTTAATGACTGTCTGGTCTGTGGAACTGTTACGTTCCCCTTGTACATATGTATGTATGTATATATCAGGTTCAAAATATTTTTCTACGTTGTCCGACACCTAGATGCCATTGTTTCCTATCTTCCCACTGGCCTTCATTTAGGTTTCTTTCGTTCATGGCCTTCTTTATTCCTTCCATCCAGTTTTTCTTCGGTCTTTCTCATGATCTCTTTTGTTTGGGCATCCACTTCAATGCTATTTTGGGCAGTCTTTCTTCTGCCATTCTTTGTACATATGCCATATATCAAATTTTTAAAAGTAAAATATTCCAAATTATTTTCCAAAAAGGTCATTAGGGACAAAGATGGGGGGATTACTTATTATGTGTTTGTTTCTTTGAAATAATGCTAGCAAAATATAAACTAGGAATTATGTAAATTAGTTGTTAATATTTGCAAATCCTTTATCATAGATATTTTCAGTTTCTGAAGGTAGTGAAAATTAACACTGAAGGTTCACACTGTTGCCATGTTGACAATGTTCAGATCATGGTGTTTAAGGTTATGACAACATATAGTCTTATTTCTGAGTACCAACATTATGTAGCAACATGTGTTATATATGTGTACAAGTAACCTTTCAAACTAAGGTATTTCAGATGTATTCAACACTGGTATGAAGTGAGGTTTAACATACTTCTTTTAGTAGAAATTGATCTTTGCTACATATTTTACACACTAGCTTGGAAACCAATATTTGTATCTGATGTATTTGATGTTCTAAGTATACTGCAATTTGTAAACATCCAGAGAGTGTGTGATGAATACTCAAGACCTCGAGAGGGTGAACTGTCAGAGTACAACAGTCACAAATTGTCCAATTTCGGGCATTGGTTAATATTCTGGTACATTTGAGAACATGTGTACTGCATGGCAATGAGGGGGTTGCGACACATATCGAACGTCCTATTTAAGGCAATATTTTGATTGCCTTGTGGGAATTCATGTACATCACTTCAGCTGACAGAATATTTGGTGTCAAATCATTCTCATCTCAGCAGATTTCATAGTACCAGATTGGCCCACTCCACCACTTTTATCCTGTAAACATCTGACAATACACCAGTTCCACATACTCATCTTTGCTGGCTTGGTTACTTCATGTAAATTATGTGAATTTTATACCCACACCTCTACCACATCCCACCACTTGGGGATTCTATCTTAATGGAACTGGCCCTTCCCTGGCTGCCTCAATTTTCTACAGAGAAGACCATAATCTGAACACACACCTCTGTGAAAACCACAAATCTTATTTAATTATTTCATACATAAGCTGAATTTAATAATCGATAAAACACCAACACATGCACTTTTCATTCAACACTATATTAGTATAGCGTGTTGATTTCATTAAAATACATAAAAATATTTAAAGGTACTCCGACATGTTTCGATCTTAAGAGATCGTCCTCAGGGAGTATGTTTGTACCTTGCTAAAGTCACTGGATTATTTAAAAATTTAAGAATTTTTAAAATTTAAAACACTGAATTCAAAATCCTGACGGTCAACTCCGGTGTTGTGGCAGCAATACATGTAGCAGGTGTGTGTTGTGACCCTTGTGGTGCAATGCGTTGGACACAGTCTGATGCATTACACCACAAGGGTCACAACGCACACCTGCTACATGTATCACTGCCACAACGCCGGAGTTGACCGTCGGGATTTTAAATTCAGTGTTTTAAATTTTAAAAATTCTTAAATTTTTAAATAATTCAGTGGCTTTAGCAAGGTACAAACATACTCCCTGAGGATGATCTCTTAAGATTGAAACATGTCAGAGTATCTTTAAATATTTTTATGTATTTTAATGAAATCAACACGCTAAACTAATATAGTGTTGAATGAAAAGTGCATGTGTTGGTGTTTTATCAATTATTGAATTGAAAAATGAACGGTGAAACATTGAAATAAGCTGAATTTTTTTATAATCCATATCTCTTTGAGATATAACATTGAATATTTCTTTTTCGTTGTGCTGAATGGGACAGGTAAGTTGGACTAAATATTTTGTCCAAATGATGTGAACCAAGCATATTGATGTAGGAGTAACCCCCTAACCTTGTATCTTGGGGCTACTCAATTCAAATATCAACTGGGTTACCAGCTGTTTTTGAGTATCTTCAGCATCTCCAACCAAGTGCGAAAATAGTATCTTCACAGTGCCCATGGCCATCTACTTTGAAATTTGTACAAATTTACTATCTATGATCATCTTCCCACTTCATTGAACATTATATAACGTACTATTCACATCATCATTAAATGCCAGAATAACCAATCAGAAATAAAATATGATATGGAGTATTCCATACTTACAATATTTGTCCTTGTACATAAATAATGGAAACTTTAATCTGGAAGAAGAGAACATTCAGCAAAGTTTTCTTTGTTTACCTAGAGCAAGGGACAGAATGGCACCACTGGGTCTCCCTGGTTCTTCTTCTTCTGTAGTAGTTTCACTCAAGTTCATTTCTTCCAAATTCACGGTAACTTTATGGGTCTTCTTGAGGTGTGAACTTTGTTCATGTAATACCTTCGTTTCTGTAATTTAAAAAAAAAATCAGTTATTACGGTAAATTCTTTACTGTTAGTAATTGAATATACAATGGCTCATAGGTCCACAATTTGTCATAGAAGTAAGAGACATATATGTGCTAGTCACATAGCCATGAAGTGTATAGGAAACATTACAGGTAATTACTGATGGGGTTGGCTGCTCCTTGAAAAACAGGAACACAGGAAATTATCTCATGCAGATGTACATTTGGAACTGGCATATAAAGAAAACATTACATCCCTTCACATTAGGGCAAGACAATTGTAGTCCATTAGCTAAATATGGTCATTCAGCAGATTCTGTCTAGATGTAGCAAGGCAGGTTTATGAGCAGGTGAATAGACACACTTATATACACATGCACATGAATACATCCTCATATGCTCTTGCTTATAGAAATGGTGGTACCAAATTCCTGTTAAAGCAAATGAGCATGACTTGAAAAATTTCACTTATGAAATTGTGATAGTTATCACTGCTCTGGTCTGCAATATTAATTTGAATCCTTTTGAGTATTATAAAAATTTCAGTTGCCCATCATCAATATTTGGGTTTTGAATTAAAAACAAAATTTTGTTGCTACCTATACATGGATTTTTTTGGAATAATCTAAACAGACCTGAGCCAATGACACAACTTGAGACCTAGGCGTAGATGGGAGAAACATATTATGGAAATGTGGTTTGAAGGTGTGAACTGGGTTCTTCTGGCTCCAGAAGATATGGCAGATATGTATGAACGTGATACTGAATTTTTTAGTTAATAGACAACTATGAATTTCTTGGCTATCTGGTTGACAGTTTCTGAAGGACTCTGATCCAAGAAATTACTTCATATATGCTTACAGACTGATTGTGTTCTTGGTACAAGGTGTCATAGAAGCGATGTGGAAATTGGTATAGAGTCTAATAAAATTTTTAGTCAGGCTTGGGTGAAGAAGTTAATAGGATAAAGAAGATCTGCAACAGTATGGTGAATCTGAATTACACTTTTGAACTATAATTTCCATATTTTAAAAGTGTCAGTGAATATACCACATAAAACTTCAGTCATACAGATTATTTCTAGACACACGATACTTCATGGTGCATGCAGACTTGCCTTCTGTTACGACTGTTGTGGCCTCAGTGGAGGATTTTGTTTGTGATTCCACAATGTGAACATCTATTGAACCTTTTCTCCTTGGTATATTAGACAGATCTTCCTCCAGCTTTGCTTCCAAAGAGGACTGGGATTTGTAATTAGATTGCTGGTCTTTAGCCTGAAATAACAACAGCCTGAATTTAAAAAAGAATCCTCCATATTTAAAGCTAAAAGTACTTCTTTATTATATCTTTACCTAAATTCTTATGAAATATGGGCTTGTTAACATGAAAAGAAAATTTTTAAAATTATTTAAAATATGTAAATTTGGTAGATCCTTTTTACTATATGTGTCAGGAACAAACTGTAAAAATTATTATGTCACTTGCCTGACATGGATACCATCAAAATTTCAAGGAAGGCCCTTTATATAAGTTGATTTACGGCTTTTTTTTTTGGATCTATTCCTTTCCCCCAAGACAACTTTACTGACTTGCAGATTTATCTTTATTTTCTTTGAGTTATTATGGGACTTTCATTGCTAATTTCTTTCAATTTCCTTGGTTTGAAGATTAATGCGTATTTTCTCAGATAACTCTTCTACTTAATGGACTTATTCATTTCCCCTGAAACAGTGTTGCTTATCTACGCTGTTGTATCCTTGTAAATAATTTATTTATGTAACTTTCTCTTATTCCCTGAAAACTCTTCTGGCTTACAGACTCCTTAGTTTTCCTCGGCACGATTTCTTTGGTTTATGGATTATCCTCTCTTCCATACACAATTCTGATGCTATATACATGTGTTGCGTTTTCACAGATCCTTTTCTCAAGGCATACCTTTACTGGAGTTGTCCCATCAGCAGTACTCTCCTGTTCACCTTGCACAGGATGATTATTGGGTGGCTGATGAGGGTCTTCTGACCCATGGACATGAGGTGAGTGGAGCTTTCCCTCCTGACTATCCTCATAATAATAATCAGGTGGTATCGGTCCTGTGTTATATCTCCCTCGGATTCTGTCTGGGCCCATTTTCACATTCCTGTCATTGTCATTCAAATGTGGAGATATGTCATCCATTGCAGGCATTGGGTTCAGGTCTGTGTGAAGAAACATAAACATAGGAAAGTTGTTTTCATAGCAGAGTTAACATTAATTTTCAAATAAGAGAACCTAGTTTTATAATGCTAATATTAAAGGTGGAATGTTATTTTGAAATGGTAAGATAATCACAATAAGGCTTCTGTACCTTAATGTAAACTGTAACTTAATGTGGTGCACCTCATTTTCACAAACAAAACTGTCTCAACCAAACAGTGGTGCTGCAACACTTACATCATTATCTATATGCAGAAAACAAAGGCTTGTCAGGGTGACTGTCACATGCATAGTTGAGAATATTCTGCTGTGCACAAAACCAAGAACACATGGTATAACCATTATATTCGCACAGGATGAAATGACAGTGCCTAATCCTGGAAGACAGAGCTGTGGTGTTATTGTCATTTACATCTGGTATGGAAGAAATGGTACTCTCAGCTTAATTAAGTTCCTTTGATTGTTGGCTTCATATTTTTATTTTGGACAGGTGCAAATAACCCTTATGCCATTTTAATTTTTTATGTTATGATGACTGAATGATGGTAATATGTTTGTTATATTTTTTATGAAGGTCATTCCTGTACCAAAATAATTATTACCTAGTTTTAGGTCACATTTGTGTTTTGTTTAATACATCAAGAACTTGGCATATGAGATGACTTTAAACCCATGAAACAGGCAACTTACTTGCCTTCTTGCAGTGTTATTTCCTATCTTAGCTTCCAGTGTTTCTATGTCTACCTTTTGCCTAAGGTGCTGTCCTTTTTTAGAAGCACAACGCTTGCATCTAACATAAAATATAACCCAGTATTTGTAGCATTATTCTTGCTCATACCTTGTGCAGATGACTGACGAGGCTGCCAATTTACTGGTGGTGGCCTGTATGGTCCATTATTGTAGTAACTGTTGGGGCCATTATTGCTGTATTTATATTCATTATGAGGAGTGTCACCATACTGGGCAGCAGGACTGGTACAGAAATGAAACAGTCTGCATATTAGTTTGATTCTGATACAGTAGAATGTAATTCCTTTCACAAGTAAAAATATGAGACATGATAATACTTCTTCCCAAATTTTCCTCAAAATATTGACAGTCATTCCTGGTTTCCATTTCATGCCTGAGAACTTGTGATGTCTGAGAGTAGACCTATGATTGTGCAAATATTTGGACTCTTAATAATATATGTTGCTGTAAAAAATACATTATGATGAAAGTATGAAGGGTTGCAAATGTCTAATACTAAGTTGATAAATGTTGATAAAGTTGTTGAATATGATTCAGGATCCTCTCTCATGCTAATGATGCTAACTTCACCTTGTTTAAGCAAGACAGCTGTGATGACCAGATTGCTTTGTTATATCAGTTGTATCTGATTGCTTCCCCCCCCCAATCAATAATTATTAGTGAAGTTCCTCCCAGATCTCATACTTTAGTATTTTGTGCATCTGGGGGTTCCTTAACCATGTGGCCATCTAGCTCCATGAGGTCTGTGGTGGCACTATCTACACCACTGATTGGATTAGTGTTAAATTGAGTAGATACGCGTTTGTTAGCCACAATACCGTATAAATAGAAAGTATACACATAGTGTATTTATGTGCTTTGTGCTGTTCTTACAATAAACAGAATTTGCATTTATTGTCAGACACACACAAAATGCATAAATGTACTCGGTGAACAAAACACAGATTTTGAATTTTAAAAGCAGATGGTATAGTTACCAGTGTGCTTTTGAAAGAGTTAACACCAGTATTTGGTAGTTTCAAAGTATCTGAGGTTGCTTAACCCATTGGCTTACACAGTCGTCCCCGACGCGACCGGTCTCGCCGGTCGTCTCAACACGCAGTCGTCTGCGAGACGGTTGAGACATCGTTGTCGTTTGCCTGAACTGGGATTTAAATTAGTGTCTCTAGGCGCCTCATGTGTTATATTAAATGGTAAGCCAATGGGTTAAATCATTTGGCATGTGAAAAATATGTAGAAAAGAATTTTACGTTTGTGTACCCATACATTGTAACAAATTTCTTTATAATAAAACCACTTAGATGCACTAATTTCACAAATTTATTCTGGCATGAAACTCTACATGTTTTGGACAGTTCCTCTGTCCATCATCAGGAGTTTATTCACTGTACACTCAGCTTTCGAGCAGGACCAGGATGGAAGTTCCATCCTGGTCCTGCTCAAAAACTGTCTACAAACCTGTATAACATATACCATTGCTGAGTGTACAGTGAAGAAACTCCTGATGATGGATGGAGGAACTGTCCGAAAATGTAGAGATTCATGCCAGAACAAATTTGTGAAATTAGTGCTTCTAGTTGGTTTTATTATAAAGAAATTTGTAGAAAGGAGTTTAGTTAGAATATACAGAAAGAAGGAGTCCTAAGATTGGAAATAAACTTGATAACTCCTTGCTGTCTCATCTTTTTATATTATTCATGAAGAAATGTAGTGGCT
>Ga0209629_10003978_pt1 | contig 10799 bp, 13 predicted proteins | sample TergutCu122P5_FD_187286 | JGI IMG/M metagenome (GOLD analysis project Ga0209629, IMG submission 187286) | Cubitermes ugandensis P5 segment gut microbial communities from Kakamega Forest, Kenya - Cu122 P5 (SPAdes) (version 2) | ecosystem: Host-associated > Arthropoda: Insects > Digestive system... | reverse complement strand
ATTGAAGTTGTGAATTACGCTGAAAAACATGGAAACCGGGCAGCTGAAAGGCATTTTGGCTCACCTCCGACAGAGAAGATGATACAAGAATGGAGGAAGCAAAGGAAAGACCTAATGAAAGCACATAAGAGTAAAAAAACTTTACGTTCATGTGCTCCTAAATGACCAAAACTTGAAGAATATGTTAAGAAATGGATAACAGATCACAGGAAGAAAGGAATTGCTGTTTCAACAAAAATGATTTTAATTGAAGCAAGAAAACTAGCCATTGAAATGTCTATTATTGATTTTGCTGGAACAACTTCATGGTGTGAAATATTTATGAGAAGAAATGGCCTGTGTATGCATATTAAAACTAAAATAGTGCAAAAACTGCCCCATGAGTATGAAAGAAACATTATAGAATTCCATAAATATGTCATAAACATGAGAAAGAAGCTGTGTTTTGGGACAGGATAATTAGGGAATATGGATGAGGTACCTTTGAAGTTTGATGCTCCATCAAATAAAACAGTGGATGTTAAAGGTGCTACAACAATTATGATGAAGACTTCTGGTAATGAGATGCATTACACTGTTGTTCTTGCGTGCTGTGCTGATGGCACAAAGCTTCCACCTTTACTAATCCTTAAAAGAAAAACGCTGCCTAAAGATGTAATTCTACATGGGATTTATGTTCATGTTCATTCTAAAGGATGGATGGATGGAGAAGGAATGAAGTTGTGGTTAGAGAAAGTGTGGTCCAAGCGTCCAGGTGGTCTTCTTAAAAAACCATCTTTATTGGTGTATGATCAGTTCAAGGCACATATAACAACAGAATCAACAAAAAGGCTTGCCACTAAAATAAAGTCACATCTCGCAGCAATTCCTGGTGGATTAACTAGTCAACTACAGCCGCTGGATGTTTCAGTTAATAAACCGTTCAAGGGATTCATGCATGAGGAATGGGCAAAGTGGACTGAGGCATCAACTCATCACGTTACACCAGCAGGAAGAGTGAAACAGCCTTCGATTTCTAATGTTGGCGAGTGGGTGAAAAATTCCTGGCAGTGAGTTAAAAGTGAGACTATTGTGAAATCTTTAAAAAAATGTGGCATTAGCAATGCACTAGATGGAAGTGAAGATGGAATTTTATATGAAGAAAGTGACGCATCAAGTGAAAACAACCATGAAGATGATTTTAGTGGCAGTGATGATGATTTTCTGGGTTTTTATGATGAATAAATTATATTGTGGTTGCTAATTTTGTTATGTAACAATCCTGTTTTCTTCCAATAAATTAATAAAATTAAAATACATTCGTCATTATTTTTTTCTAAAATTCCCAATGAAAAAAACATGGTGCGTCTTATGGGCCGGGAAATATGGTAATTTAAGGTAGTATTCCAGGATTTGCCTGGAGGGACTGAGAAAAACCAGAATGGTCCATGACCCACTTTGAATTGGCAGAGATTCAAGCTGGGCACATCCCGAGTGCATCTCAGTAACATTACAGCTTGAACCAAATTTAAATACATTTGCTGTTTCTTGATGCTAGATGACCAGTTAATTGAAACTCATTCCATGCAACAGAGACCATCTTGGGGACTGCTCAAGTAATTCCCCACCTTTACAGGCCCAAGGACACTATACTATAATCCCCAAGCCTGTCACTTGACCTTATCATAAGCTGATGAATCCATCCTATACTTTCTTAATGAAACGCCATAATCATGACCATGAAGACCTCAAATCTCAAACAAACATATGAATATTGACATTTGGAACTAAAAATCTTAATTCAGTTAGCATATACAGTCATGCGTTGCTTAACGATGGGGATACATTCTCAGAAATGAGTCGTTGGGCGATTTCATCATTGTGCGAACATCATAGAGTACTTATACAAAACCAGATAGTATAGCCTACTACACACCTAGGCTATTTGGTATAGACTATTTCTCCTAGGCTACAAACGTGTGCAGTATGTTAATGTACCGAATACTGTATGCAATTGTAACACAATGGTCTTATAATATAACATTATAATATATTAAATTATTACATTCTTATGGGACCACCGTCATATATGCGGTCCATCATTGACCGAAACGTCGTTATGCAGCACATGACTGTTATTTCAATGACAGCAAATCCGAAAAACAATAATTTAGCTTTCATTAATGTGTTTGTTTCCTTCAAATGAGTAAGAGATAAGCACAAAACAAATGCTCTTAAATATAATTAAAATATTTGACAGATATCGAGATAAGTAAGTATCAACCACCTTATGACAAAAATTGATGCTGTGGACTTGCCTGTCGTCTCATTAAGTCCAAGTGAAGGTCACTGCATATTTCTTGCCACACAGAATAACTGACTGACATAAATAATCTTCTGGATACAATATGCAGAATGTGCAAGAACACTTCTGAAGTGACAAAACAGATATGAAAACCAGATTTTGATGGAAGCAACCATTTTAAACTGACTATCCACTCTTCAACATGTCCTGCTATGTCATTTCTTATAGTCGATGCTAACAGACACTCTTGTAGAAGATGTAATATCTACAACAATACACAGCAAAAATTAAACACTAAACATGTTTCTCACTCAGAATTTATAATATACTGGACCCCAAAAAAGATGACAAAATACAATGGCAAATAAAACCGAGTACTGTAGAGCTTCACATTGTACTTACACGAATATAAGCCAAACATTTTTTCCTCATTTATCATCAAAAAAATTGGAAGTCACCTTATAATTACACACACACACACACAAAGCTGAACACATTCAGTGTACATATTTTTTTTTTTAACTGAAGATTGTGAAGATGTGTCGTCTTACATTGGGTAAATATAGTAATTTTTGTCAGCATGGTCAGTACTCAGTTACGGAGCTGATCAAATCAGTTATGGTGGGATATGTAAATTTCTAGAGTGGTAAAGTGTACTACATTAACACCATTATGATTACCACTTTCATGTAAATTCTCACTCCCTATTACTAATTCTTAGACTGAAAACATCTGTTTCATTCTTCTCTACAACTTTTGTTTGATACATGTCTTTTACCCAGTAATTATTTAGTAGCTTATGCTGAGGATGCATACAGGGATGCACACAGTTCTTCAAATAAATGTCTGTTATTTTTATATGATTTCAACCACAAATGAAACATCTGTTTGATGTTCTTGGGTTGCTACATGCATATGGGCAGGTGGAAGAATTGATGGACAGAGTGATGCTAATAAGTCCTCCACAAGGAAATGAACATGATAAAAAACAGGTTAATCACCTGAAGTAGCAGTCCATGCCTGTAGTTCTCTGTGGTACATTTTAGAGCTGAAATTGTAACCAGTTCCTGAAGCAATATTGGATACAGATTTGGGGCAACAAGAGGAACCAGAGCCCTTGCAGCCAATACCCTGGTCTTGAGCACAGAGCTCAGGGAACATCGTTGAACAAACGGAGCATATACACTCAACTGTTAGCAAGAGATAAAAGAATAACAGAATAATCCAAGTAAGTCAATAGACTTTTCATATTTAATGCTAACCAGTAGTTTCTTCTTCAGAAATCACATAAAACAGACATCAAGATTTTCTGCTGGTTAGCATTTCACTTTTCTCCACAGAAAAGACTCAGATATATTTAGACAAATCCAGCCTACCTTGTTAGCACATGGAATAATTAATCAGTCAACTATATGAGTAATCTTTTACAAATATAAATAACAACAAAACAATCTAATACTGTTAATTTTTTTTAATTTTAAATTTTATGTTACATTTTAAAATTTAATTGAATTTTAAAATTTCATTAAATTTTATGAAATTTTAAAGTTTATGTTAAATCTAATACTGGTATTACAAAATAATATATCTTCATAAAATAATTTAAAATGTCTAAACTTAAACAGCCAGCATGTTTCACATCAGTGTCTCATTTTCAGGGGAGACTTCTTTTTAAAGAAACACTGCAAAACACATTAATTATTAAAATTAACCACCTGTAGGTTGGAGTCTGTTCCCTCTAGGGATGATGGATAGAGTCTAGAAAGAAGTAACAGCACTGGGAATAGGGCAGGACGCAGAGCGTTGTAACATGCTTCCATGCTGGTAACAGCCTCTTTCAGTTCTTCCAATAGAAAGTCATAAAGTGATGGATAACGCAAAAAGAATATGCGTCCTGTCATACGATTTCGCATGCTCAATTCATCTCTAGACCGGTGCACACCAAAAATGCGAGTTACCAAAGCAGAGAACAAAAGTGTTGCAGAATTTCGCTCCTGGAACACGAACAGAAACACACAAGCATAGTTGTTCATCATTAGTACAGTAATGAGTCACCAATTACCAACAATGCAATAACAGTCTAAACTATCTGTGTAATTGACTGTCTCCACTATAGAGCATCACCTCTAATCAGAAATTCTGCCTTTCAAGAAAAAACACTGTTCAGAAACATTCAGACTACACCTCACATCTTTAGACAACATTTCATATTCATAGTTTCCAACCTTCTAGAGGCCCCTTACAACAAAACTGTGTTTCCATGTATTTTTTCTTTGTTACCAATAAAAATTTTTGAACATACATGTGCTTATTGACATTCCTGGTAAATGGCTATGCACAAACAAACTTACCGCCCATGTCTTGCCCTTGAATCCTTGAATGGCGACAATGACCCCTTGTGCCACGTAGGAAGTGACAGACTCACCCAATAATGAGTGACGAAACAGTGAGCGCAAGATATTCAGTGCATGAACACGAGCCTCTACATGACTTGCACAATCAGCACCCACTGCGCGCAAACTCAAAATGTTGAACTTTTCAATACTATTAGCTGGAACAGATGAAGAATCTTCAGTTGCTGTGTCAGTGATGGCACTGACAGCAGACCTTCTGACACCCGCTCCGTCATCAGCACTCTCAGCAAGAGTTAAGAGTGCAGCCATTGACTGTTGAAAACAACTTGTGTTGCCTCCAACTTGAAGTTCTGTTGTTAACAGCGCCTGTGACAAAAACTGTTATGTTATTTCCTAAAAATCATGAATGTTGAACAGTGTTATCAAATAACTTTGATGTTTCAAGCACATCTGACAAGTTTGGACCAAATTATACAGAATGTTCATGGTGCGCAGAATAGACAAGGGGTATAAAAATTTTCCTAAAAATCTAGTAGTCACCTCCAATTGTAGGCACCAGAAGGATGACAAGCACAAAGTTCCATATTGAGGACCCAATATTCTGGAGCAACCTGTGACCCTTGCTGTTATCTGGCACTTCCTGCTTGGTGCACATGACCTGATAGACATTTTTGTAAGTAGAGGGAAAAAATCTGCCAAAATGATGATGAAAATACCATGTGCCACAGTAAAAAATATAGTGGTCTGGGTGACCAGATGCCCAGGATCTGTGCACCCCTGGTGTAGACAAACAATAACGTGCATACAATAGTTAACCACTCACCAAAATGTATTATTGCATACCACTTTATAACAATGACAATAACAATACTGAATGTCAGGTTGATAACAATACAGTTACAGTAGGTCTTCAGACACATCAGTGTTTGAATGGAACACTACCAGAAGCTAGTATGAATGCAAGAATGAACGTGTAGCGAATACCTGCAAAATACCACATTCTCAAGACAGCAAAATGGGTGTTTCACTTTCCAGCCACATGCATATCTAGGCCTCTGAGACATTCCAACCAATATGTCACAAACAATTTCTTGTTCTCTAAGTGTGCATGTCCTACCCGGTTTGCACCTGTGCCTATGAAGCAGTCTTCAGAACTCATTAACTGTCATTCTAATGCTTAAAATAGTTATGCGTACCTACATTTTTTGCCTAATAAATTAACATCACCTGGACCAATACGAGCTGATATGTTTCAATCAGCTTCAGTTCCTCATTCTTGTGACTTCCCTGAAGAAGAAATTAAAAATTACAAAAACGTTAAAGCACAAGGCACCCCTAACTTTAGACCAGTGTTCCCTAAATATTATGTTCAAAGAATCCATTTTGCCTCAAAATATGACAACCCAAAATGAAATGCAGTTATAAAATGTACAGTACATAGAGAGAGGTAGCTGTCTGGTACCTACTATTTTTTTAAATTACACAATTATGTACCTGCACCATAAATGGTAGCCCTGCAGACCTCCTAGTTGCACAAAGCTTGGTGCTCTTTCCCCAGGTGATGATATCCATAAGCTCTTTCAACCACAGACAGGGAAGATTATGCAGTGTAGGTGATTTATGTCTCCACAGTTTGCCACAGAGCTTGCAGAACCCCACATAAGCCTGCTCAAAAGCACCACGATGCTTGGTCTCCACCAGCAGTGTAGCCAAATGAGATCCAATAGCAAGTACCTGCTTTTCTGTTAGCAGACATTCTGCATGGCTATGTAAAACAAGACAAACAGTATGACATGTTAAAGTAATATCAATGACAAGTGTGTCATGAATGATTCAGCCCTATCAGATTGGAACTTGGGACCAACTCTATGTGCTATAAAGTTTTAGTAATTTAAATCATGGTGTATCCATTCTGCTGGGATGTGTGGTTGCACCACTGGACAACTGGTGCCCCACATTTCTAGACACTATGAGTCTCATGTTCAGGTATCACAATAACCATAAAGAACCCTTTAAGGCCCAATGATTAGTACATATACCACCAGGTCTGACACTAAAAACAGTAAATATTTTTCACAACCTTCATAGACTGGTCCTTCTAATGAAAACATGTGGTGTTCTCTGTAAGGTATGAACTGCATATTTATATAAGTAGATCCATTTTAGTTTTCAAAGGTTTAAGTGCAAACACTACAAATCTAATCTTCCCAAGTCCATATGTTTACTCAAAAGAATAACATTCTGAATTCTGAGCAATCGATATTCCTTCCAAGTAAATGATAAAACAAAGACTTAAAATAAAACATTCCAGATGTGATGCTCAATGCAGAACTTGAACTCATTCAAAAATCCTCAATCCTCTCAATAACCAACTAAAGGTCTATATTTTAGTTCAGAATAGTTACACCTACAAATTGTCTGTATCCTCTGTGCTTGAAATTGGGGCTTGCTCTGAAAGCTCTCCAAGGAACAGAGACACCTCTTTTACAGTGCGCCAAGCACACAGTAACACCATCTGCGCAGTGACATTTAGAACTGGTAAGCTGGATCTGTCAGGGGCCAAGTCCTGTTTTAGGTGCTGCATTCCTGACAACAAATCGAACAACTGTTTCACTTTGCAATACAATAAGGAACAGTGCATTAATAAATAAAGAATAATAATAATAAAAAAAAATACCATTCCAGTTGATAATCTTGTACAAGAACAATTTAATCTGTTCAATTGTTCTTTGCAGTAAACGTAACATACAGGGGTGAACATTCATCTATCTGGCCACTTGTTTCATTTCCAGATACCATACTTTCAATGTAATTTTGTAATATGGATATAGAACTTACGTTACTGGGGGAATTTAACTTTCATGCCCACTGGTCCAATTCAACCTCTGCTTTATACAGAACTAAACACAAACTTCGTATTCCATACAAGCAGATCACTCTACCAGAAACTGGTACATATCATTTTGTTTAATAACTTCCATACTGTTGTGTTAGATAAATCAGCTTATTTAATGCAACCGTCAAACACAACAAATGCTGAGTCCTGATTACAGGGTGTCTTATATAAGTTCAATAGGACAACATGTTTCGGTCAACCTTTTGACCATCATCAGGTCCATAAGAGCTAAAGTGTGCCACATGCAACAGAGTGACAGATAGTGAAGTGAAAGTAGAGTGAATTTACCGGCAGGCCTTCCCATATGGAATACATATGAAGCCTCCCCAACCAGGATAGCCATAAACAATCTTAAGACACTGCGACGCGACCATACCATATTTTAATCCATCATATTTTACTTACTATTTTATTTTAACAATCTTATAATACAATAGCCATTATATTAAATAATGTAAAACTCAATGGGATCCCAATGTGTTCTGAAATACTCTGTTGCATGTGGCACACTTTAGCTCTTATGGACCTGATGATGGTCAAAAGGTTGACCGAAACATGTTGTCCTATTGAACTTATATAAGACACCCTGTAATCGGGACTCAGCATTTGTTGTGTTTGACGGTTGTATTAAATAAGCTAGTACATATCAAACAAAGATCTCTAATAATTTTACTTGAAACTTTTTTTTTAACAATTGGAATATTTAAAGAAATATCAGAAAACATTACCTATTATATTTTCACATTCTAGAATATAGCAATTTGAACATGCAGAATAGGGAACTTGATATTGTCTGCAGTTCCACTTCTGACCTTCGAATGGCTGTTGAACCATTTAGACCATCAGAGTGTATCACCAAGCAAAACCCAAATGATACGATCTGTTGACCACTTACACCTAGAATAGTGCCAACAACTGAATGCCATGCAGCTTACGAGGGGGGACCCAAAAATAACCGGATTTATTTTTTTTAAACGGTTTATTAGGTTTTATATTATTACAACTCTAGTCTCCTTCAAAGTACTCTCCTTTTGACTCAATACACTTGTACCAACGTTTTTCCCACTGCTGAAAACATTTCTGGAACTCTTCAGTGCTGATGTTGTTCAAGACCTCCAGCATTTTCTTTTTCACTTCGCTGACATCAGCAAAACGTTTCCCTTTCATCTGGCATTTCATACGAGGGAACAAGAAAAAGTCGCATGGCACAAGGTCAGGTGAATAGGGAGGATGGGATAACCATCATGTTGTTTTTTGCCAAAAACTGCTGCACACTCAAGGCCGTGTGGGCAGGGGCATTGTCGTGGTGAAGCAACCAATCACCGTTGCTCCACATTTCTGGTTGTTTCTTCCACACTATCGCGTAATCTTTTCAACACCTCCAAATAAAATTGTTGATTCACAGTTTGTCCAGGAGGAAAAAATTCCTTGTGCACAATTCCATTAGCATCAAAAAAACTAATCAACATGATTTTAACATTTGATTGAACCTGTCGGGCCTTCTTTGGTTTTGGAGAATTAGGAGTTTTCCATTGGCTTGATGCTTGTTTTGTTTCCGGGTCAAAACCGAAGCACCAAGTCTCATCTCCAGTCACAACTTTAGAAAGAATCTGTGGGTTATTTCCAACTTGTTCCCTTAAATCGTAACAAACATTCAAACGATTGTTTTTTTTATCCTCTGTCAACAACCGGGGAATGAATTTTGTGGAAACACATTTCATATTCAAATCTTATGTTAACATTTGTTGACATGAACTCCAGGACGAACCATTTATCTCAGAAATCTCATCAATGGTCCAATGACGATCTGCATTGATTACGTTGCGATCTTTATCAAGATTTTCATCTTTTTGGCAAGCTGAAGGTCGGCCAGATCTTGGCTGGTCCTCACATGACATTTCACCCCCTTTGAAACGTGAATACCACTTGTACACTTGAGTCCTACTTAAAGCTTCTTCCTTAAAAGCTTCTTGCAACATTAAAACAGTTTCAGCAGCTGATTTCCCTAACAGAAAACAAAACTTAACGCACAATCTTTGTTCTTTATTATCAGCCATCATAAAAATCGCCGAACTTCCTAGCAGGCACTTAGAAAAAAGCCACAACAATAAGAGTCAACCTAGATTGACGGCACGTGGCAGACTGCTAGAGTATTGTGTTGACCTGCAACACCTAGTGGCACATTACACAACTACTTCTAGTTTGCGTGCCAAATTTAAAGTCCAGTTACTTTTGGGTCCCCCCACGTATATGGCTTTTGTAGCAGTGTACTGAGAATTTCGTCCTTCTGGGATATAATGCTGCATCAGCGGGTAACCAGATCCCAACGTTTTAAGGGAATGTAGCACCCTTATCTTCAAGGGTGGGTATGTACAACAAGCCATTCCAACCCCTGTAGATGAGGACACTACCTTGCCTCAAAATGCTGATATCCCATGATGCACTGTCATATCCCAGAATGGAATTCTCAAACGTACTGCAACTGACAAACAGTGACAGATTACTGCTGCAACATACAGAATGAGAAAACTGAAAAACCTGCTGACTGCATCTCACGTACTTTCCCATTCATCTCCCCTTTACCCTTTTTCCCACCCACGGAAAGAATGCCAAACCCACTACACAAATATGACAAACTGATATACTGATTTACCACATTCCTGTGAAATGTGTCACAGCTGGTACAATCAGCATAGTGCTGTTTTAACAATATTTTCGTTCCCCTAATAAGTGGTAGACAGTGTCACAATGATTTGAAGAAGTGGTGTGTATATGTGGAGCACTGGTAATTCAGTCTCAGTAACAAATCTACAAATCATTTTAAATTTATGAAAAACATTTATTAACTTTTCAGATACTAACCATGACTTCTAGAATCTCCCATGCCATTAAATACATACCTGGCTCAAAGTCCATGGGTAAATGTCCCTCAGGAGAGCAGCTGTTGACAACAGGACCCACAATCTTGCTCAGGCAAAAACACAAATTGACCACCTCACCAATCAGACTGTGCCAGCATCTCTCACTAGCAATGCTCCTTCATTAACAGACAAATTAAAATAAACATTAGCTTCCAAACTATATTGGGCTATACAGTAGAATGTACTGTAACAAGGTAGACAGGACTGTGCTACATCTAAAAGTTCCCAGCTACTTCTCCTCTCCCACCACTTGCACTTTTTGTACTGTTCAGCCTACATATACATATATATATATATATATATATATATATATATATATACATATATATATATATATATATATA